>Ga0126336_10001275_pt1 | contig 12759 bp, 7 predicted proteins | sample SidCmetagenome_FD_92530 | JGI IMG/M metagenome (GOLD analysis project Ga0126336, IMG submission 92530) | Coral microbial communities from El Islote,Puerto Morelos, Mexico - Siderastrea C C metagenome | ecosystem: Host-associated > Invertebrates > Cnidaria > Coral | place: El Islote,Puerto... | reverse complement strand
TCATAAACAATCTAGCCGATCCATTTTTCCTGCTCCTTCTTCGTCTTCTTCTTCGTCTACTCCGATAGCCAGCGCTCTAATTCCGATGCTTTGAAGCTGTTCTACTTGGTCTTTCATGATTGCAACAAGCGGAGTGACCACAATTATCTTAGAAACAGCGTTTCTTTGCAATGCGTTGATTAACCTTGGAAAAAGTTGAAAGATCATTCTATTTCCAAATCCTGTTGGAAGAATGGCGATGAGACCTCTTCCCAGAAACACGTTTTGAAGACAATCTTTTTGTTCCATTTGTAAAGTATACACATTTGGGAAATCGTCAAGGGCTTGCCGTGCAGTTATTCAACCGTGCGTACGCGTGACTCGATGGAGGATGACCTTCGCACAGGCACGCCATATCGCATTTCTTGTCTCCGTCAACAACCCTCTGGTGTTGACAGGAGGTGTCAAATTTGGCCAATCAAAGGGTATACGAGATTCTGGTATACCGTCATGAGCTTTTTAAAATTAATTTCACTGGCGTTCCCTCGTCCTCTTCCCCAGTCTCCCGTCGTTTTGTTCCCGCTCTTTCGCTCGCTTTATCTTTCGCTCGCACTCCACTATCTGAACGCCTGGAACGGGCTATAAAATGTCACCATTCAAATTCAAAAGCCACTGAGCAGCACTCTCCTGTGGCGCTGTTTATTATGCTGTACACGTTTGAGTTTGTGGATGAAATCCTAATTCAAAGCCACTGAGCAGTACTTTCCTGTAGTTCATCCAAGGTCAATGGAAAAAAATCCGGTTTTTAAACTATTCACTCTTACAATCTGCAAGATTTATTTGTAACGCTGTCGACTACACGACTCATGCCAAAACACTGGCCCCAATGGGGAGGCATTTGGTCAAAATCCATGTTTTTGCCGACTAAACTGCTCAAACGAACTTGAAATGATTTCCATCATGGTATAAACTTAAACAGCGTACCGTATTCACTCGATTAAACGCCGCAGTAGATTAAACGCCGCAGATGGAAGCAAAATTAGCAATAAACGCCGCCCTCGAATAAACGCCGCACCCAATCAGAAGAATGCGGCGTTTATTCGTGGATTATAAGAAAAAAATAACAAGTACGGTACAACTCGGTAATCTACACCATCCTTACGATTCTATCACAGTAAAAAAGCGAGACGTTGGAACTTTAAACATGTTTCTGTTTTACGTAATATTTGTAAATGATTTACCATAATTGTTGTCAGTAATTTAAGAAATATGGTTTGAAATAAACGCTGCCCTTGAATAAACGCCGCCTCGGAAACGCTAAAAATTTAATAAACACCGCGGCGTTTAAATCGAGTAAGGGGCTGTTCACATGATACCAGAATGAGTTTCATTCCGGAATGAGTTTTGTTCCAGAATGAATTTCGTACTGCATTCACATGACAAAATCGACCGGCTCAGCCACCTTGAAAAGGACACTTTTGCCCGCCATCTTGAAAACGATACACGTGCGCCACTCGCCCCAGACTTACACGGTTTTCGTTTTCATCTCGGAACGGAGTTCGTTTTCAGTTTACGTGATACCAGAATGAAATGTCATACCAGAACGAGAATTTCATTCGGATTGAAAACCGGAGTGAACTCGTTCCGGAATGACTTGTGTGGTAACGAAATTTCGTCTCGGTATCATGTAAACAGATACAAAGAAATATATGGGTATGGAATGAACTCGTTCTGGAATGAAAGTCATTCCGGTATCATGTGAACGGCCCCTAAATACGGTATTACAAGTCGAAGAATCGCAGACAAATGCACAACACCCTCTTTTTGAATGTCGACGAACTGATGGATTTTTTGTTCAAAATATACGAATTTGTTGTCAAAATGCTAAGTAAATCCCAGGCTTCCTAGACCTGCCCGTACATCTTAGGATTACCCATAATCCCTCCCATAATCTGAATGATGCATCCACTAAACGGCAATGAACGCGCGGTCACAATGGCGATCAGTCAGGTCACGGCTTCTATCAAGCATGACATTTTCGAAGGCCGCCGATTTACATGGATTTTTTTCCCTTTTTGGACATATTTCAACATTTCTAGATAGAGATAGCTAAATCCGTGGGTAAATCTGAAGAAAGTAAGTCAGTTTGTCATTTTCGCTAAAAGTCTGGCCATTTTCACGAATATACTGGGTCAAAATTTGGAAGCCTGGGGACGAAAGTGAAAATTAGAGGCTAACGTCATCCAATTTTTTGCCATGTTGAATTGAGACAATAGTAATTAGATGCGCAGGTGTTTACCCAGTTAAACGGTTTCAACATTTCCAGTTGATTTAGGTTAGCTTAACGCGTTGGGCACCCTGTTGAATGATGACAAAGGGTTCTGAAGGATGCAGAATGGTGCTGAGCAAAGCTTGATTACCATTAAACGTTCGTGTAACAAGTAATTTTGGATTATGTTGAGTACGTTTGACAGAGGCCTTGTTGTAGTGAAAATGCTAGGGGTAACAAAGGTGGTTCAGGTAACATATACATCAACAAAGGTTGTTATTCATCACAACACAAAGCAGCGCAAGAAAAGAACCGATAGAGGGGCAGCTTGTTGATGTGTCGTGAATAAACAGATAAACTTACCCCGCGAAACGAAAAATTAAACGGGAATTTGTTAAATCTGTTAAGGCAGAAATGTCTTAAATATCAATTATTATCGGCATTTCAGATGAGGATTGAAATCTTTCAACGGTAGACTCGTTCGAAGTAACGAATGTTGATTGGGTTGTTACTCACATAAGCCAAAAGTTCACACGCGAAATACGAACCGTTGGCGGCTGTCGGTTTCAGTCGGCACACGTAGGAAAGTTTTCTCAATTTTCAGGAACATTTCTCGTGCATTTACAGCACACTTGTTTTTAAGAAATTATTCTTCACAGTTTTATAACAGCAGCCGGACTGCTTCTTTACGTGTAAAAGTACTTACCGAGTACTTGCGATTAATATTTTGTTGAGCGAATACAAATCAGGTCAGATACGTCAAGCCGCCAAGGCGCCAACAGTCTGCTCCTTGCAGTGAACATTCGCCGGATGTCCATGTATTATAAAATTCCTTATTTGGAACAAGGCTACCGTTAGAACATTACAATATTCAATTTGAAAGAAGAATTTTGATTCCAATAATGCAATCCGTCCCAAATAATGAAAGTCATTCCCAAATAATAAGCGGAACACGCTGAGTACTTCGACTGTAAATATACGGTTGTCGTGTTAAAACGACGCTCACGACGGAACGCTTTGGTGCAAAGCCTTGCTTTGGTGAAGTTCAAGTAACGGTAATTAAACACGTGCGAGTGTTTTTCGAACAGGTCTTATTCCGCTAATGGGAATATCTACTATCGAATACAAAATACCATTGATACCAAAAGGGAGGATATTTGTCTTTGCATTGGAACCGAACCAGTTAAGATCCCTTTACCGATCCTTCAGAAAACCGAGCAGTGACCCTTACAAAAGGTAAGAGCTTTAATGTGCAGGAAGAATACGATAATTTGCTTATGTCAAGTTGAGATCGTGATTCGTTTATTCTTTACAAGCTCACATTTAGCAACAGTCGCAGATGAAGGTGTAAATTTTTTTCAATGAATTTATTGCTATTTTTGAGAAAATTATAACGGTAAAGTTACGAGGATTTAACGGCCTTTTTCTGTCGCCACTTTCGGGGTCGTATAGCACTCAGGGTTGTGCTGTTTGAGGTAGCAAAAGCATGCTACGTTCACGGGTCAATTCATGTTAGTAAAATTGGGTGTAGTGATTTTTCAATGAAACCCACAGTTTTTCCCTTTGCAGTATTACTCTGTCCGTCTTTGACGGTGGAATAGGTGGTTGTTTCGGATGTATGTAGTATTTCTTACCAGTGCTTTGGTACAGGCTATGGTACCTGTTAACTTGTTCCGTATTGTTTCTCGCACAGAAAGCAGGGGCACAAATCAGTACGTGGACCGTTAACTGTTACAAAATGCTACAACCCTTATTACAAAATGGATCGTTTCCATTTAGTACAAAACACTGCAGGTAACCCTTACCACGCAATGTGCAATGCAAGCTATTCAGTAAAAAAATGACCATCGCGATGACAACCTAATTACTAAATGCGTTATTGTAAAATGCATCCGTCGTCAGTATTAAAAAAAAGCCACAGAAAAGCCTTTCGTGCACCTGGAAGCTGTCTTGCCAGCTGAAATCATAGCAGTGAAAGTGATTTCAACTCTTTCAGTCTTTACTAACTACAGCCATCTACTAAATGTAAAACATATCACGCCTTGTGCTAATTGTTAAAACTTGAAAAAACCAGCACCACAGAAAATACCAGTAAACAGCTTTAATTTGGGACACGATTATCCACTACCTCAAAAGTTATATGAAATGGCATGGACCGAGAATTAACTTTGTGAGTGAAGCTTTTTCCTGTCATGATTGTTTGTACATCTTGAAGCATATGGAACCTTCACTGAGGTTATAACTTTAAGCTGTCAATCCACAAAATTTTCAATATATCAGATATATTGCCTTGACTAATGAGATCAGAGCGCGCGCTAGTAGGAAGAAAACCTGAAGCGTTTCCAAAGAAGAACTAAGGTATGTTATTTAGATTATCAAGCTATCGTTTTGTACTGGAAAGGATACAATATTCAGTGTAGCTCTTGCTCCATTGTGAACCGTCTGTAAGACCTCTCTGCAATACAAACTCTTGCTTTAGTTGCACACCTAGGATCTCTTCCCTCTTTTGGTTACCAATCTGTAGAACTAATCTCATTATTCATCAGACGTACTACATGTACGGTGAAGCGTTTTCAAATTTGTAGTGTTCGTTTACTTATAACGTTCGAGTTATCCTCCGGTCAGGAGTCTTAGACGAGAACCAGTCAACGAAGATTTGAAATTCCCTTCTGAAATTTACCTGTCCTTTTACCAAGTCAGTATTACAGGGATGGAAATTACTCTGAAATTGAGAAACTAGCAAATAAGGATTCGGATCCGGTAAAAAGGGTTTTCTGTCTGTAGGCCCGGTAAACGAAACGCTCGCACAACTACCTGGTGCGAGGGTTCTCCTTTTGAGTGCTGCTCCTCCGCTTAAAACTGAGTTCCCTCATGACGCTTATTTACGTGGTGTAAAAATAAATAGCTTTCTGAATATAACTGGTGTTTTATTTCCCTAGACATCCCCTATGGGAAAACGTCGGGTATTCGTGCTTCTATTTGCACTGCAACTGTTTTGCTCAATCTCAGCCGCTAACCTTCAGAAGCGACATTCTTATCAGAAGAGAGCTACAACGGTTCGAACAAAGGTCCTGATACTAGGAGCTGGTGTTGCAGGCATAACAGCAGCAAAAACACTGCAGGACAACGGCATAAACGACTTCTTGATCCTAGAAGCTCAAGATTACATTGGTGGACGATTCAAACAGAAGTCGTTTGCTGGTGTAAATATTGAAGAGGGCGCCAACTGGATTCATTACGCGGAGGATGAGGAGACGGTTCCTTTGTGGTCACTAAAACAGAAGTACGATCTGCGAGGCATTTACACTAACTACAGCGATATTATCGTTAGGTTAGTCTGTTCAGAAGTCCTGCTTCATAAAGGACCCTGAGATCTTAAGTTCAAGTTTACAGTTCGGCTCTTAAAGTCCTTACTGTATTCTAGACCAAAATATCTAATTGCATCTTACCCTCAAACAAGGGAGGAAGAGAGAAAGAATTTGAATACTACATGAAGTCGAGAAAAGGCGCCGCGTTTTTCATTCAGCAGTGTCCGGACTGAGTGTCTCGACTGCTTAATGTAATTCACCTTAAGCGTCTGACTGTAGTCCTTTGTTATGATGTTATCTAAGGGACTGTGCAATAATTACCTGGAGCAGCGGTTGGGAAACCAGAGGGGGGGGGGCACGGGAGAAAATTACAACTAGAGAGAGGGGGGTTAGATAAAAAATTAAATACATACAGGGGGGGCATTACTTTTTTCACTCTTTTTCACAAACTGGAAAAGTAGTCGAGGAGCTATTAGAGTTCAAACGTTTACACTTGTTTACTCTGGAATTAAAAGTGGAAAATATCAACTCCAGGTGCTTTGATCTCTGAACTGGCTGATTATTTAATATTTTCCTGGCTGCCATGCAGTAAGAGAGGAATGCCTCTGTTAACTTTAAACAGTTCTACTTTACTAGCATCAGGAATGCTGTTAAAGTAAGTTTGGATTTTGGTTATGTTTAGGGGAAAATACCATCAGGAAAACGCTTAAAATGGCATTTCCGAGCGTCTAGATTTCGAAATTTTCTGGGGGAGCATGCACCCAGACCCCCTAAAAGCTTGCGCCTTCGGCGCTTTCGCAATTGCCTCGGTTATCAGAAAAGTCTCGTTACGGCCCTGACACTATGATTGCCAATGTAGAATACCCTACATTGTATTATAATTAAAAAGAATGGAAAATTCAACTGTTGACTTTAATAGCAATGAATTGATCTATGTAAAGATAAACAGTTTGATTACTTTGTTCAACGAGGTAAAATTTCCTCCTCTGAAGAAAGGTCTTTGCAAGAGTTCTGTTTCCAGTACAACGTGGACGAGACTACGTGTAAAAGTTATGTAGAGCACCTTGAGTTCTTAGATGCAAAGGCGAAAAAAAGAGTAAGAAAAAGGAACGCTCTTCCGTCTAATATTTCTTGGAAAATGAAACAGACATGGAAGCGCTTACGAACAACCAGCTGAAAATGTATTTGAAACAACGTGGTCTCAAGATAAGCGGAAGTAAGGCTGATTTAACTAAACGAGTTCTCAGCCACGCAAGTGAAAATGCTACCAGGGATGTTCTGTAAGATGAAGAATTTTATAACTCGTGTGAAGACGACACAACTTCAGAATCAGAGTCAAGTGATTCCGATGGAGAGAACTCTTACGTTGAAGAGTCATTTGAAGTACTTTTTGTGCCTGAGGAAGACATCCAACATGTAAATTAGGTATGAGAGAACCAATGCGGGGAGGAAGCAGGGGATGGGGGAGGGGGTTGACCTTAATATCATCAGTAGGTGAGGGGAGGTTAAAGTTAATTTTCGCTCAGTGAGAGGGAGGGGGGGTGCGACTTAATGTTGAGCTTTATTTTACCCATTTCCCAACCTCCCCTCCAGGTAATTATTGCACAGTCCGTAATGTGCTTTTTTCTTTTATATATCTGAAGCTGTGTTGAAATAACGAACCTTGCACGCGAGTTCGTAGTTTGCTGAGACAACCGCTCTACTGAGGAAAGGGAAAAAGGTCTGTGGATGACCTTAATATGTTTTGTCCACAGAGATGAAAAAGGGAAAGATATCACAGATCGCGGCCTACTCAACCAGTTTACGAAAGTTGAGGAAAAGCTCATTGACCTCTCTGAGCTGAAATCTAAAGATTACCGGCGTGACATGTCTGTCAGGTAATGTAAACGATGCTTGGGAGAAAATGCTGTAGTTCTCATTTTCGCTGAGAAAACCCAGCGATGGATGATTCAAAGCTGCTCTTTACACTCGTGTTGTTTTCTTTAAGGACGGTGCCTCCTTTTGTTACTGCGCATACGTTTTGCGCATCTTGGGACATTCGGGTTTCCTAAGGAATTTGCCCACTAATACAACGGTATTTTTGAGCGGCTTAGACTATGTGAAAAAGGCAGATCTTGGCAAGGGCTATCAGAATCCAAAAAGAAAATTGGGGTTTGCAAATTGAGGCCGTAGGCCGTATATTTGAGGCCGTAGACTGGGGCAACTTCCCAAAGTAATTCGATGCGCTATGGCTGCTCCGACTTGTTTTGAACATATGCGACGATTTTCTCAGTTGCAGGAAAAGTCTGGCAACCAATCAGATCGCAAGAAGAACAATGGAACCGTTTAAAAACAATAACAAACGGTCGCAAGGCCGTTTGGGTGAAGGTGGGCCTTGAAGATCTACTCGCAACCTTTGCAAAAATACACCTGTATTAGTAAGCACCGTCCTTAAGAGACGAGAAGTTTATTTTATGCTGGCTCTCTGAGCCAACTAGATGAATATAAAATGACGCATTAGTGATGAGAAAAAATACGGTTGGCACCCCTGCTATGGAATGGCATCCTATCTAGGGGAGGAATAGTGATGCTACATTAACAGATTTATAAACATGGGCTACCTGTGGCCTGCTCATACCTTAGATGCTGGGTGGGTGGCCTGTGTTCTGAGGGCGATTCTTTACCTTTAACATCTTTCATGTCACAGGGCAGCATTATCCACGCTGGGTTGGAAAGCCGACACACCGGCGAAGAGAGTCATCGAATACTCGACGGTGGATTTTGAGTGCGCAGACAAACCTGAGGTGGTATCTTTGATGGGAATGGATGGACGAGGAACTGACTTCTTTGTAGCTGATCAACGAGGTTATGGGATCATCTTTCAAAAGATGGCGGATGAATTCAAGGATAACATTCTCCTAAACAAAATCGTGAAATCCATTTCCTATTCTCGCTATGGTGTTAAAGTGATTACCACCGAAGGTGACACATTCAGCGCCGATTATGGGATCTGCACATTCAGCACTGGCGTTCTTGCAAGCGGCTTGGTCGAGTTCATACCCAAACTCCCTCAATGGAAAGTGGAAGCGATAAACCGGGTACCACTGGGGCAATATACCAAGATTTTCATCAAGTTTCCTTATAAGTTCTGGGATAGTCACGAGTTTATCCTGTACGCTCACGATATCAGGGGATATTATCCAATCTGGATGGACCTTGAATCACGTGATATCGCACCAGGATTAGCCATTTTGCACGTGACAGTCACAGGTGACATGAGTATCAAGGTTGAAGGTCAATCGGAAGAGCAAACGCTGAAGGAAATCATGGCAGAGCTCAGGAAGGTTTACGGTGCGGACATTCCAAACGCTCAAGGTAGGGGAGAAATATAATGCTAGGCATAAATGTTGGAACACTTGCAGATTAATCATAACCTCCCTAGTCCTTATAGAGTGCCGAAAGAAATAAGGTTGTAGGGTTGCAGTGTAAGGTTGTGTTTAAAACCTTTTAATGACCACAGTTGAGGATCAGTTTATCTACAGACTCAAAATTTATGATTATCTTGTACTGATCAATAACGTTCATTGGGTCTTCACGCTCAGTAGGGTTTCATCCACATATTCGAAAGTTAGCCACCTTGTTCAGTAAATAGTACCTTCAAGGGCGTGCTGCTGAAGAGTTTGATTTGAATGGTCACACTTGATTTATTTATTTATTTATTTATTTATTTATTACATTTATTTAATCAAATTCCAAATTACATTAAAATTGCTCAAGACATTCTAATGAATCTGAGGTCAGCCTAAGACAGAATACAAGATTCTTTCAACAATAAAGCAAACATACCTTTGGAAAGAATCGCACTGTAGTTTTCATGATGACTTGCCTAAAGAGGAACATTTTAGCGTATTCCCCTTTCTCCACCCTTTTCAAATTTCTCGTCTTCGTATTTGATTCCTTTTTTGAGAAACATAAAGGCATACACACATTACAGATTACAACTGTCCCAGAAACTAAATTTGTCTGAGATGGTAGCTAAAGCGGCCTTCACACGTCAAACTAATGTTGGCCAATTCTTGTTTGGTGCGAGAATAGAGACAAGTGCTAGTTGTCGCCAACAGTTTGCCAACATGTTGCTGTGTCGTTCACACACACTAATTTGAGTTAGCCAACACGAGTTGGCCAACATTAGTTTGACGTGTAAAGGCCACTTAACACCTGCCTATACAGATCCTGTAGGAGGAAGGGAAAACAGTTTTCATTAAAAATCGTTCTCTCTTCCTGTTTAAATCCAGATATATTTTACAGCAAATGGTCCAAAAATCCATTTGTTCGCGGAGCATTTCCAAATGCCGAAATAGGAACCTCTCCTGGTGATTATTATAACATAGCAGGCAAGGTTGGCAAGCTGTTCTTTGCCGGTGACGCCACGGATCCAGAGTGGTGGGGATATGTACAGGGAGCCCAGTTATCCGGCGAAAAGAAAGCACGTGAAATTCTGCAGTGCATGGAAGGGAATTGTCCAGGTTTTTGGCCAAAAGCACATGTTGTGCAAGAAGTGTACATCAACCCATGAAAGTATCATCATGATGTTTAACATGAAAGAAAGTGATTTTGTTGAGCTATAGATAGATTTAGATTTACATGAAAGACGGCTCAAGTCCAAGGTTTGACAAGCTAAAGACAATTTAATGTAGGCCTTAATCTATTCATATGGAGGTCATCCTTAGTTGACAGTTCGTGTTTTAGTCTGAGTTGCATACCTTCTAAACGTTTTTTATGGAAAGCGACAGTAACACAATATAGTTGACCAGTTTAATTTCGAGTTAAGCTGCGGTTTTGTTGAAATAATCCGGCCTTAAGATTACAAAATTGAAGGTACATCGTCCATAAAAGTGGACAGCTCTATAATGTAGCAAGTTCTTAAAGTAATCCAAACGTCTAAATTCGGTAAATTAATATAGGGTATCAGCTAACCTATGGAAATAAAGATTTACTTCGCAAAACAAATGTGGTGTTGTTATGCATGGTTAATAACCTTGATCTTGTTCGAACCTTTTTTTAAAAAACCTGGTTACAGCGTTGCTAAATAAAATATATAAATCCCTGAAAGATCAAAATATGTCCAGAATGCAAATTTTCATAGCATCTGAAGAAACCGCGCTCCACAGTATTAAGACGCTGCTTACAGGTATCTTTCCTCAGTCTTCACGTTATAACATAACATTTCGATAATAACTGAAACGCCTGAAACAAAATTTTGAGACGGCATTTTGAAGCAGGAATGGGAGCGAGAACGCAGGAGGAAAAAAATTGAATAGCTAGCCCCAGTCTCCCGCTCTTTCCCGAATCTGTGTGGGCAGCATAAGGTAGCTGAAAACTATTGTTTACACAGCCGTTACCACAGTTATCATGACCTCATAGCATTCGAGGAAAGAAAACGACATTGTAAGTGCTCTTAGAAAGAACGAGTTTCTATGCTTTAACGAAAGTTATGGTAACTGGTTTGCGGTCAGAGTCAGAGAACGCGAGGAATTTCACTCATCGTTCACTTTATAATACATATTGAAAGTGAGAAGGGTCTTTTGAAATAATAGCATTTTTATAATAAAAATGGCTGTACGGTTATATGTGCGTTTTCTTACAGCTTGATTTGCGATATTCTCAATGAATATCTGTGTTAAAATTATAAGAATAGCAAGCAAGCAATTTATTTCCGTTCCTGGTCAGAAAAATCGACCAACACTAATTTGTGTTTTGAAAAAAAAAAATGAAACAAAACTGTGGACATTTCTATTATTAAAGAGCAGCTGATTTGTCAGACATGTGTAGTTCCACTCTCAGTTGTTCCTTAAATTAAACGCTTAAAATCTAACTGGTATTTTTTGTCTTGAACTGCGGAGAAACATAGCCGTATACTAAACAACAACAAAATAAGGGACAAGAAGAGAAATGAAAATGTGAAGGTGTACAAACGTTCTACTCAAGACGGATATATTTTTTGGCCTACCTTAAGTCACAATCTATTTTCGGAAGCCTTTTGTCGAGATCATAGCGATATGAAAAAAAAAAACAAGGGAAAGGCCATATTTCAGCAGAATTTAATCGGTATTTTCCATGAAATCACGCTATAAAAGCGAAAAGGGGATCCGTCAATTTCGCGAAATTAAGTAACGTCTAGAGAATAGAGAGAATGAATAAATATATACACGCAATAAGCATCTTAATGCAAAATACTGTAAGGTCGCTATTAAAATGGATTTTATTCGGCGATTTATTTTTTACTCGATAATTAGAAAACAAACGTAAACATTATTTATCTTTTAATGCCTTGTTTTGTTGCTGAAAAATTGACCTCAGGAGATAACACGAAACAATATTGACGCAAATGCTAAAAAGGAAAACAAATGTGGTCATTCATGTTTCGCGAACAATGCCGTAATGCATTAATACCGGACAGAACTAACACTTATAGGAGACATCAGTTCCTTTGAAACAAGCTTTGTGCGGCAAAGCGCATTATGTAGCTAGTAAAAGGAAGCTAAATTATCCCATTGAAGAAATCTGGTCTTAGAACACTGTATTTTGATTGGTGGTCTCCGTTGAAGACGACGAAATCATTAACGCAAGCTGCTCAATTATGCAGCCGTCGTAATTATGAAAAAGATCATATCCTGAGTCATATAGTACATTTGTTCTCAAAGGATGAGTTCTGCGTTGCGTATGAGCTCTTTGTTCTCAAAAAACAATATTTTGATTGGTGGTTTTATGAGAAGACAAACGAGATAATGATCGTTAACTGGTCCATTACCAAGCAGTGATGGTTTAATTTCGGGCTCATTTATTCTCAGGCGAATCTCGCGTTTTTGCCTTGAACATCCTCCTAAAGTGACAGTCGTGGACAGTCTGTGTTCGAAGTTAACGCTGTAGAATTTTAAGTCTGATAGCAGCGATGGTTAATTCTTCATTTATTCTCAATGGATCGACAGGTGAACCCTTGACATCCGAAAATGCACCAGTCACTTTCTTAACAGTCGTCAAGCTTTTGATGTGCGCACTGGTAGCACTCGTCTCTCTGATCGGCAACATCATCATCATTTCAGTGGTCTTTAAAACCAAAAAGATGCACACAAACACTTATTTTCTGATCGTGAACACGAGCGTCAGTGACTTGTTATACACAGTGATCGCCATGCCCCCATTGATCACCGGTATCTTACGATA
>Ga0126336_10001274_pt1 | contig 12765 bp, 5 predicted proteins | sample SidCmetagenome_FD_92530 | JGI IMG/M metagenome (GOLD analysis project Ga0126336, IMG submission 92530) | Coral microbial communities from El Islote,Puerto Morelos, Mexico - Siderastrea C C metagenome | ecosystem: Host-associated > Invertebrates > Cnidaria > Coral | place: El Islote,Puerto... | reverse complement strand
GGCGTTTCTTTCTCGCGGTGGTTTTGTGGTTGAGACGTTAGTTTTGAAATCTGGGTGCGTTCGGATCGAACCGGGGTTGCTGGCAAATTACATTGGAAAACGAGAATCCAACTACAACGTGAAATAGTACACGTTATTTCGTTTATTGTGGGCTATTGCTAGGTGTGTTCCGCTTTATTGCACTCTACCTTCCATTAGATTTCTATCCCAATGATTTGACGTAATTGGTTAGAATCTCTGCTCTGGGAAGTCATGTTTTTGACTTACACGAGACATTTTCTGCGTATTGTGTCTCTGCCCAGGGATACAAAAAAGAACGATTATGGTTCGATTGACAAGGATACCACCCAGGAGTCGGGGAGGGGGGCGTGTAGAGCTACTGGTCGTTTCACACTAACCTGCGCACAGACAAATTCTGTCCTGGTCGCCTTCCTCAGTGACTCAGAAACTCCCTCGGACCTGAAGGAGAGATTCACCGTTGCCAAATGATTTGCAGAGTGCTTGTAACCGGCATAGTATGTTTAAGTTTCGTGACATTAACTAGTGAACGATTTTATGTTTAGGTAAGCTAAAGGATATAACCTTGAGGAGGGGCTCCAATGTCTTAAACGCCCGCGGATCGAACGCAGTATTCGCGGTGGGACGCAATGAACCCACTGGCCGCTAAACGTTTGTGTGCGACAAGATTCAATTTTTCAGACAGTTTCGAATAGTGTGGGTATTCAAGATTTTTTAGCGTAAATCTGTGCAGTACATTTCAGTTCTTTCATAGGTTTCATTCGCGTTTCGTTTATTATGTTCTTCATGTAAGTGCATTCATGTGGACTTTGAAATGTGTGGGATTTATATTGCTATTAAATGTGTAAGTGCTACCTTTCTTTCGTGTAACGTTTTGTAATAAACTTATGCTATCACTGTCCTATCATTTTTTATTTTGCTTTTTACTTTAATGCAGGGTCATCGAGAGCTCGAGGTGAAGTTCTTGCTTTAAGCCTCCCTATCAAAGCGTGACTAGATACAAATCCTTTCATATGAAAATTGGTTTTATTTGCGTGTTTGAAAACTCATTTTCATGTGAAGGGTTGTGCACCTAGCCTAACTTTGATAAGGAGGCTAAAAGCAATTCGGAATATGCCTCTTGGTTACATAATGTGTGCGTAAAGTACGAACGCCTGTCTGTGCGAGTAGCAAGCCTGGGTACGACCACAAACGTGACAATCATCGGGCCATTTATATATGCATTGCTGCTGTTATAACGGGGTTTTCAAACAAGAAAATGACTGCAATCGGCTTCCTTCGCGCTACAGTGGCCGTGTTTATGAGGTTGTCTCATTACAGTCAAACCTTGATTATCTGGACTTTTCCATCACCGGGAGTTTTTTATGTGGTCCCGCTTTATTTATCAACAGCAACGATTCATGGTCTTAAAAAAACTTTCATCAGAAAAAAATTGTAAGCAATTCTTGGAAACAGGCTTCGTTTACTCCATGTTCCTCTGTCAAAACTATTATTGAGAGCCCTGTCAGAGAAGTTTATTTATTTATTCATTCATTCGTTCGGTTGTTTGTTTGTTTTTGTTTGTTTGTTTGTTTGTTTGTTTGTTTATTAGGCAGCATACAGGCCATATATAGAGGATATTACACGGAGGCGCGAAAATATGAATTTTATTTTCGAGTGGTAAAAATCTATTTTACGAACGAGCGCAGCGAGTAAAATATGGTTTTTTTACCACGAGAAAATAAAATTCATATCTTCAAGGCACCGTTTATGTTTCTTTTTATTATATAGACAAGAGTATTTTTGCACAAACAAGAGTGTAAGAGTGGGAAATGACGTCATCGATATCCTCACTAGTGAAGATATGGAAAATACGCCAATCGAGTCCCGGATGTAGTTTCGTATGAGCTTTACGAGCGGTCTATTTTCCACTAAAACACTCTTGTCTACATAATAAATAGTATTCTCATCCCCGAAGCAAGTTGATTGGCGGGGGCTTGGCATTTTAAAACGATAGGTTTTCGATACTCTTAGGCGGATTGGCTTCTTTTAGTTTTTCATCAGAAAAAATCCAAGTTAAAGCCATAATACTAACCATTAAAAGATATTTCCTCTGAAACAGATATCGATTAGAAGACTTACTTCTGACGTAAGGTTATGTTCTTGTCCAGTTCCGAATGGTTAAAGCAAAGAGCAAGCCACGTTTACCTGTATGGCCCTTAGTCCCGGTTACTGTGACAAACGTGTAGGAGCATCAATACTCCTCTCCCTCTCGTAGGTGTGATGCTAGTTCATCGTAGGGATACCCCGAGCATTTCGCCAGGTTTCGCTAACAGTTCTCCCTCGAGTGGCATGTTTCCCATTTATTAACTTGTCTGAGGAGATACAACGTGGAGGAGTAAAGAAACAACCCGAAACCAATACCGACCTCGAAGCACCTGCCTTCCGGTGGAAAATCCGACGGACTACTAGCCTACGCTGCCTTCACAAATTCCTAGATGAGGAAACTAAAGGTAAGAAACACGAGACCACAACATTGGAGTTTGCGCTCTTGTCAGTATCCCTCTCACACAAGTTTGACTGCCTTCTCTGCCTGCCTTCTCATTTACAGTCAAAGCTCTCGTAAGCGACCACCCTAGGAATTCAGAAAAGTGGTCACAACTAGAGCTGGTCGATTACGAGAATGGGCTCTCGTAAGCGACCATGTGATAAAACAATAGAGGGTGGTCGCTTACGAGAGCTTTAAGCAGAAAGCTTGGCATATAATGTTGTTACAAATAGTATCGTAGTACTAGTAATAATATTAAATAGTTTTGTATTACTTATCACATACAAGGTTCGCGTCTGTACAAGTCAACGAACCATTAGCACTGTATGTAATGCATTACCGCTAAATTTGATCAAGAAGTAAATGCTTTTGTTCAAGTGTTGACTGAGTGGGCGCTTACGAGAACTTAAAAACAAAAGAAAAGACCAGTCCGTAATTCACAAAAGTGGTCGGAGTCGCTTACTGGAGTGGTCGCTTACGAAAGCTTTCAATTGCAGAGTTTAAGTGACAACTCAAACGGGGTTTCACAAGGCTGGTCGTAACTAGAGCAGGTCGCTTACGAGAGTAGTCGCAAGGAGAGCTTCGACTGTATACTAGTCTCATGCGTACCTCATTGTCTAGTCCAGGATTTGATTTCTCGTCGCGACTCTCATTCTGTTTTGACACCGGTCTTAATGAAACAGAAGTAGAATTCTTTAATGGTACAACAATTTTGATTATCTCGGGTTTAACAGAGGATGTGCATAGCGTTAACCGCCAACCGTCAAAAAGGATAATTCCAACGTATCCTCAACCTTCAAAGGAGGCAGTTGCTATTCCGGTAGTCGTCATTGGTTTCATATGTATTCAAGGCCATCCAGCAGATCCTCTAGCTGTCAATAATGTTGATAAATAGACAATCAGCACGTTATGAAGTTAAAGTTGAAGTTGACGACTATCACTTACCTTCAGGTTCTTTTTGACCTCTTTTTGAAAAGGATGATAACCACGAAAACAATTCATCTCCCAAATTGTTAGCCTGCGAGCAGGCTCACTCAGCGTGTTATTTGCGCGAGTATCTTGGTGGCGGAAGCTCACTTCGCTCGCCGACTTCCGCTGCCAAGATACTCGCGCGAATAACACATTAAGTGATCCTGCTCGCAGGCTACCAAATTGTCAAGCGAATGTTCTTTAACAATTGTCAACCGCCAGAATACCAGAAATTTATCCGTCAACCGTCAAAAACTATGATCAGTAAACGTTTGCTGTCAAAGCTCAAAGCTACTTTCCCCCGTGGGGGGGGGGGTACTCCCTTACATGGCCTTAGCGGGGACGTGCGGCCCGATAGGGTATGGTTTTCAGAGGGTGTTGTCTTGAACCGGGTATCGATTTCATCAATTTGTGACTTACAGAAACCTCAACACAAGCCAAACTTTTACAAGTTTGCCAATACACAGTGTACTGAAATAAGAAACAGTCTCTGACTAGTCCATTCAGTCTAGCCAGAAAGAGGGTACGATGTTGGGTTAAATGTCTTAAACAGGGTACGAAAAACTGAGATTTTGTCTTAAATAGGGTAGCAAAATCAGAGATTTGTGTCTTAAACAGGGTCAGGGTTTGGACACCTGGGCAGCACCTCCCTACCCAAGCATCTGCTGAGTGCCCCCCCCCCCCTGGGTACTTTCCCCACCAAAACTCGAAGGTAGACTTTCGTCAGCTGTCGGAAATGAGCATGCAGATCATTTATCAATTTCACATCAGCAAAATTTAAGATATTACTCGTTAAATCTGCGAGCCGTGCAACTGTCATTTTTAAAAACCAAGTGTCTGCAATTTCCTCGTGACGGTTTACCAGTGGCATGTGTTCCGATGGTTTTGACAACTTCTGTATCATCAACATATCACCATATTTTGCACGCCGATGATATTTTTTCACTTGTTGGCGATTAACTTTCAAGTTCAATGTTCCTACCATGTGATGGCATTGCCTTTAAAGAAAGAGAATGCTTTTTAAAAAAGGGAAAAATTCGGTCGCCTAAATGTGAATGAATAATTGCCCTCCTGAATAAATCATACGAAAACAGAGGACAGCCGTTCCTTTCACAGCTGCGTAAATACAAAAACAAGAGCTCGGTACGTAAAGGTCTGAAAGGTTTAACAGTTTTAGCTCTTCTGTTATTCAATGAATTTTCCTCAACTTGTCTAAAATTTATTTAGATGATGAAAAATGATAAAAATCGCGATATTTTTAACATTTGCTGCATCAAATTCAGGAAAACTTGAATATATCCTTAGCCAAATGTAGATGGTGGGCTACTTGACAAGCAACCCAGATCGACATTATCGGCTTTGTCCTTTCGTTATTATTATTAATATTTTAAATACTTTTTTTCTTATCCAGCTGGCCACGTTTCAACTGTGCTTCTATAAGCAGTGTCCAATTCATTTAAACGTTTACGGGGAAGAGGGTTTTTCTTAAATTTGTGTAAATAGTCTTTCTTCTCGCCGGCATTTTGTTTTTGCTCTCCGCTGAGCCCCGGCGGGAACTGGGACGGGTGGTCACGTGGTGTGTGAATTCATTATCGGCAACGTGAAGGTGTCTTTTGATGAAGTGCTTAGACAAATCGGTCAGGAATATGAGGTAATTTACCCCTTCATTTCACATAGTTAAACTTGATTTGTTGCTTGACGTTAGATAACAGATTTATCTTCTCTCTGACAGAAAATTGTTACAATTTGGCGACGAATTTTACCGTGGCGCTTCGAATAAACTTTCATGTAAATCAACGGCGTACATTTCAGTAACTTACTATTTTGCCATTTGACAACGTGACCATTTAAGCATGTCCTCCGAGAGTTTGTTCTGATAACCGATTTACATAGCTGACTTGTCACATATTTATCTGCCTTCACTTATCTTTTGGCTTCTATGTGGCCCAAGCTGATTTTCTGTTATTCGTGTAGAAAATCGAGTCAACAGATATTTGTTACAAACAACCGGTCTTGTCAGCGAAAGTTTTCGTTACACAATATCAGAACCATCAGTAAAGTATTCGGCCTGGTAAGAACGCTTACAATTCAAATTGGATTTCTAGGATTTTGGATTGTCGTATCTCTGAACTATACGATACAATGGTACAGTTTGCTGTTATGAATAAATCTCAGTTTAAACAGGAAAGAAATTTGTCGGGCGATAAATTCCTTAGAACTCGGAACTTGTCTGCGGATATCGCGCAGTTTTCTAATGACACATGGCTATGTTTGACTCGTTCTTCTTGCGAAGTTTTAACAGTCATCCTATTAGGTCATGATAACGTTTGCAAACACAATAACGGGAAGTTCGGCGCGGCCTACATCAACGAATCACAGGAAAGACCCTCAGTATAGTTTACTGAGCATATATATGAAAGGTTATATCCGTTGGAGTTGTCTGACTTTAGCGTGCTGATTTTGTCATTCGAGCGCGATACTATTTCACTCACTCGCGTGAAGTCTTTGATGTCCCAAAATACTGAAATTATTTAACAAATAACCGGATTATAACTAGAGAAGGGTACCGACCTAGGCTGCATCGAGCAAAACGAAATATCCAGAACTGCCTTAAAACTGACAAAAGCCGTTCCCGTCCATATTATCCACAGTTAGAGACTATTCGTGATTCCATCGTTTTGTCCGTGATGTTGTTAGTTTATTTATTTCGATTATGATTTTTTCAGAATTTCCGACCACAGTGAGTTGAGAACAGTCTATTAAACTGAAGCCAAACGATTGCTAACTAAAACGTTCAACTTTTGTCAGAGTCGGACTATCCACGGGCTTTCGAGTGAGTGCTCTCCATTTTATTTCATGAGGAATGCAACTGGATCAGATCTCTCCTTACATTTGAATGTTCATTTCTTCAAATGTGGCAACAGTTTAAGCCGTTCAGTTGAAAGAGGGGGGTCAGTTTCTAAAGAAACTGTGGTGCTGCGTCGGTAGGGAAGTGAAACACAAAAATTTGTATTTATCAACTGAGATGATAAGGTATTGGCAGCCGTATAGAGAAATTGAAAGCTGAAGTTTCGAGAGTTATCCCTTCGTCAGAGCGAATAGATTCGCTCTGACGAAGGGATAACGCCAATTTACCTTATAAACTCAGTTGATGAACCCAAACAATTGAAAGAAGCACTTAAATTCTTCCCGTTGTGTTAGCACTGAAAACTGAGTCAGAGCGGTGAGATTGCTGCAGACAACCTGAGCTGTGCATGTGCGGGCCCTTTCTCTGATTTTTCTTTTGCCGGTTCGCACACAGCTACACTCTGCTACTTTGATAAAACTAAAACCAGAAAGTATCATTTCTTTGATTTTGTCGTACATTTACAGAAGTGCTTGACGGGAGATTGTGTAGTGGTTTTAATTGAGACAAACATGAGAACGTTGAGAAAATTATTTAGGAGTATCATTTGATCGGTGTCAGTATGCCGTATGATTATCTTTTTGCCGTAAACTTCAATTCCACTCTTTTTTTCAGACAAGAGAGTACTCCTATTCCAAAGTATTGAATAATTTGAGAGTCATGCCGTTAGCCACGTTTCTGTGAATATTACTTGACGGATTTTTCTGACCACTCATAGCCGTATTTTCAAGGCGAGAAAAAAGTTTTTCCTGAAAACGCTCTGATAAGAGATTGATTTTCCATGTACATTTCAAAGATATTGGACAGAACTTCGTTTATTATCAGCCTTCTGTCCTATCTTAATTGCACTTTTAAGCTATTCTCAAATCAGGTTCACTGTCATTTTGCAACCTTTTTCAGTTTATAAACCGCTGTTCACCCAGAGTTTGTCAGGCGGAAGTACAGATTGAACCGAAGACAAGAGATTTGGATTTCAGTTTCCGTGCGATCGCCATCATGTCGCTACTCAGGATACCCCTTAAGCAGTTCAACCCGCACATCATGTGCGTGCTATGTGGTGGATATTTGGTGGACGCTACGACGATTATCGAATGTCTACATTCTTGTAAGTGCAAGTTCTTTTGCGCCTCGGTCTAACGAGCTCAGCGTCATCTGACGTTGTTGAATGCAACTTGTTGTAAGCCTTGGAAATGTTTGATGGCAATCAAACATTGCTCAACCCCAATCAACATCATTCAAATCCTTCAGAGTCATTTAACGTCATACAACAGGGTGCCCAAATGCGTTTTATAACTTGCCAAATTCAACAATGTTGAAAGATGTTGAACTTAAATGTTTAATCCCAGTGTTTGGCCTGCGCCTTATCAGCGTAGATGTAGAGCGAAACTTGTTCGATTTTTGACAAGTTGTAAGTGAAAAAACAGTGAACGCGGTTTGCCTATTCAGGAACAGCATTTTATCAGTATAATTTAGCAGGATGTACAGATCACGTTTAATCCCTCTTCCGAAAGTCAATACCACTATAGTTCCTAAATCGCAGCCATTTCAGAATGCACTACAGAAAACTGAATACTAAATGTATAGTGTTATCATTCAATATATTTTTTAGCAGTTTAAGATTCATAGAGACAGCGCTAGCCTTTATCTGTTTGCTCTCTGAGGAAATACTCGGATTTGTTTTGAAGCAACTACGGTATTCTAGGATTAACGTAAAATAGGGAATATGCTCTTGTGAATAGTTCAGTTATCTAATGCCGCAAGCAATTTTAGCTAATTTCTAAACCACGGATCGATTTTCTTTTATTCAGCATGGCAGTTTTCTCTCACGGCCCTCAATTTGCTATTTGTCATCGATGTTCCACCAAAACTAAAAAATGTCCGTATCTAACTATAAGCCATACTCATGGTAATCTAGAGGTCTAAAGCAAGTACAACTTGAACTTCCAAAGAGAACTTTGATCCACGATAATGTACACAATAACACGGAATTTCATGTTTTTGTTGTGCTGTCTGTAGTTTGTCGCAGCTGTATCGTGAAGTATCTCCAAACATCGTGTCACTGTCCTGTTTGTGATGTTGAAGTCCACAAGACAAAACCTCTGCTTCATATTCGGTGAGTACAGACAAAGAATTTCTTTTTACTATTAACTATGCCTGTGTTCAGCGGCAGAAATGTATGTAAATTTGAAAGGACAGAATTGCTCTTGTGTTTATTCAAATCTCTTTCGAAATCGCTGTGCCGTGAATATGACAGTTTAGTTCAGTTACTGGGAAATCTGTCGAATGTTTATTATTAAAATAAGAAGAAAACACCTAATATTTTGCACAAAGAGCGACAGTGAATACTAGTCCCACCTAAAAGGAAAAAAGGAGGTTCATCGGGAGTTACCGCGGGATGTGACTATATTTGATATGTATAATGTTTTCGACTTTCAGCGACTATCGAGAGTTCATGAGAGTTAACTCTCATGTCCCGGCTTAACGACCAAATCTCTGGACTCGATGCCAGCGGAATTTTATTTTTCTCTATAGTTGCTTCATGAAGGCTAAGTAGCAATTTTATCCAAACCTCAGCGGCTCATCAAATAGAAACGAAAATTCAAGACAGTTAATGTTTTTTTCGAACCATACGAAAATCACTCCTTATTTTGTAGCTGCCTCAGGACTGAATCGACTAATAGTTGATTACAGTCGTCTCTCCTGTTACCGACCAAATGAAAACTCACTCGGTGCATGCGGAATTTTACTCTTCTTTTCTCACGTCTGTGGTTGTTGCCATGCGGAAGTAAAATCTTGAAATTCTTAACTTTGAACAAGTAAGTATCAATGATGTTGCACCATGCTCTTTTGTCAGTGAAAATTTCTCACGTTATTCGGATGTCTAAGAGTAGAGTTAAATTGGCCTCTCAAACGGCTGGAACCTTCATTCCAATACGAGGTGAAAGCCTCAGAACATTTTACCTTCAAAACAGTTAACACCCGAGTGGCATGAAACACGGAACGATCACATGTTTAGGTGGAAGTGGCACACGATTTCGTGCATGATAGATGAATCCATACTGGTGTGAGATTCTGGACTGGTATCATGTGAGCACCCCATTACTTGCCCTTGGTTGGTTTGATTTCCACCACTCTCATGTCCAGATTTTTTTACTTATCTAACCGTTTTCACCGGTCACGACTGTTTGGGAGGCACGTGTGCATCTTAACGGAAAGAGAGGTAAATCACTTAAGGATGGCAGCGACCTATTCACCTGTGACCTGTGACCAGGGAGCTTTCTTTTGAGAGATAAGTTTTATTAAAACACGGAAATATAAGTCATACTAAAAAATGACTATCTCTCTTGCAACAAGGTGCACATCATGAACAACACTTGACACGCAAAATACATAACAGGGAGAAAAGCAAAAGTGAAACCTGAAGGAACGTGACCAAACGATCGGCACATTGTTCGCGGACTCAGCCTTATATCTTTCTCTCTTTTCTTTTTCTTACCATGCTTTTGCAGACCTGACCGGCCTCTTCAAGATATCGTCAACAAACTTGTACCAGGGTTAGTGTATGGTAAGTGCGTAAAATCAAGTCAGATAACAATTTTTCTCTGATGACAAAAGTACAGTGATGGTTAGTGTAATTTCTTCAGCTGGTTTTTGTTTTCAGACGAACTTAATCGCCGTCGGGAATTCCAAGAGAAGACAGAAAAAGCCAACAACGATGATAGCACAGGTGAAGGTAAATACTGATGGGTGTAGGTAAGGGAACTTACAAAGGGCACAGCACACACGACAGAAAGCAAGGGTTAGATTTTGAAGGGACAGGTGACAAAGCGCATGGGGTGATATCAGAATAAAAGCTGCCTCGAGTGACCACAGCTGTCTCGAAACTAGGTGCTTCTTTTTCTACGCGAGACACAATGGATCATGGGAAGGTCAAAGAAAGCGAAGCATGCTCGTGTCTTTTATTAAGCCTTCCCTTGGTGCTTTGCACTCTCTGTGAAGCCTTTCCGTAGTCCTTCATTCTCGTGCCAAAACCTCAAAAGGGCCTGGGTACAAGGTAGTGACCACGAAGGGAACGTTGAGGTGTTTTATTCTCACATTGCTTACGTTCTCCGACGGGAAGTGGAGAACATTTCCAAAGCGAAATCGAATTACCGAGAAATTGCACCAAAATCCCACTTAACATCATTGCAAAAATTGCTGCTAAAATCGTATCAAAAATCGCGTATGTAAATGGGCCTTGAGAACACTCTTTCATTCTACTTCGAAACTGTTTTGGCGACGTAGCCTCGTTCCGCTTGAGAGCGTGCGTGGTCCTCTCACGTAAATCAAAATGGCGGCTCGCGTGTTTTACAATCACCTGAACATCCCTTTCGCGTCGGGCGCTATACATACGCATGTACACACGGCATATAAACGCATATACGTATAAGCATCTCTTTTGTCCCCGAGGAAGAACAAACTACATAGAGCAAGTCTAAGTGCGATGTCGTGAGAAACAGTTCTTGGAGTGAACACACGTTTAACTTCAAACGTTGCATGCAGTGCAGCACCGCATATCCGGACAAGTGGTATAAGCACGCTGGAATCTCAAGGAACACGAGTGACGTACTTCAAGCGCTTCCCGCACTTCTCGAGCGTTCTTCTAAATTTCCAAGGGCTAATGCAACTGTCCGATGCACGAGGAGCAAGTTCGCTGTTTTCTTGCAAACTGTTGCCGTATGTGCGCTCGCCCAAACTGGTTAAGCGCATTGCAGCTGATTGGGAGGTCATTTTTCATGAACCCTAGAGTTATCGTACAGTGAATGGTACGGTAATAATTTAAAAGATGAACTGATGTTCTCCACAAAGTCAGCTGTCTTTCTAACTTCAACAAATGTGTACCGTAATCCTGTGGAAAAAGACAGATAGTTTTCTCTTTCTCTTTTTTTTTTTTTTTTCTGTCATTTCAATTTGTTGTTAAAAAATGCTTCTACATAATTTCTCTACATCTTTTTCGTCACTTACCCTTTTATTCTTGTTATATCCTTACAGGTGAAACTCAAACAAAAAATTCCACTGAAGTGGAAACGAACAGCAAAACCGGAGCTGAAGTAAAGATGGAAGATCCTATATGCATCACTCTGGAATACTACAGGTTAGCTTGTACTCCACCAACTTTTAGGGAATTTGGTGGTTTACACGGAGGTCAGATCGCAAGGGCCATTTAAACTATAATTTGTCCAACATATAGACACGAGCAGTCCCTCCTTCTGCTTAAGGATACTCGAGCGAGAAGAATATACGAATAATACAAGCGACAATTGGTTATTACGTGGGAACTTGACGCGCGTATGGTGAGCACACACGCGCGTTAGGATTCCACGCGGCAGCCTTCTCGCTCGAGTATCCTTGAGCAGAAAAAGGGACTGCTCACAGTGAGTCCAACACGTCGTAACGTTCTGAAAGTAGTGATTTGCACTATGTACGCGAATCGCTTTAATCATGATTTCTCTGTTTTGAGACCTCTGTTGTTAATTAAGTTAGCCTATCTAAAAGTATTAAATGAAGTTTATGGATAAACTGTTGTTTCAATTTTTCATTTTACTCTTTTTAAACATTCAGGAGAAAAAGGAACTGGAACGAACGACAGGTTAGTTCACTTATTACCACCCATTTGTCACTGTTTTAAGACTATATGCCGGGGTCTGGGCCAGACGTTTTAAACTTGTCATTAGGGAACTTAAGCATAGACCTTCATGAGCTACGGACGTCAACCGGAAGGAGGATTTCTCCTTCGTTGGCTCGTTTTTGCGCCTTACTGACCAAAGGCTGCCAAAATGTTGTTTTGGTTTCTGGTGATTTGTCATTAAAAACGGATGTCAGAATGCGTCAAAAGGGATCAAGCATCTCGCTCTTACATCAAAGCCAAACCTTTTCCGCAGAAAACGATCGGGAGCAGATTATGCGTTCGCCCAACAGTGTTAAAAGCAAACAAATTAAACCTTGTACATTTTAGGCTCAGGGTAGTGTTGGTTCAATTTCACAGTTTTCTCTCTTCAGATCTTCCCAACTCGTTATCTGCGATGTCCCTCTGCGGTGACTGTTAGTGTGTTGAAGAAATTCCTTGCTATGAAGTTCGCTATTCCCAGCACACATCAGGTAAAAAAGAAGCACTGTTAGCACTGTTTTGACCTATGAACAAGGCGTGCTTTCACTGATTTGTGATTGATCGTTAAATGACCGACCGACCGACCGATCTTCAAACAGACATACAGACTGACAGACCGACTGACTGACTGGCTGACTGACTGACTGACTGGCTGACTGACTGACTGACTGACTGACTGACTGACTGACTGACTGACTG
>Ga0126336_10001273_pt1 | contig 12766 bp, 14 predicted proteins | sample SidCmetagenome_FD_92530 | JGI IMG/M metagenome (GOLD analysis project Ga0126336, IMG submission 92530) | Coral microbial communities from El Islote,Puerto Morelos, Mexico - Siderastrea C C metagenome | ecosystem: Host-associated > Invertebrates > Cnidaria > Coral | place: El Islote,Puerto... | reverse complement strand
GCATTCCCTCAGTAGCATTCCCTCAGTAGCATTCCCTCAGTAGCATTCCCTCAGTAGCATTACCTCAGTAGCATTCCCTTACCTGAGACAATACTTCTTCTTGCGGACACGGAACCAGAACCGCCCTCGCCTCCTGTAAACTCGTCTGAACCTTCTGCCGTATTTGATAGCCAGTCTTCCATTGCGACGTCCGTATCTGCGTCGACGGCGGCGTCGACGACGTGTTAATCGTCTCCAGTGCCGTCTTAGCTTTCTGCGTCTTCGTCTTCTTTTTGTGCGACGGCCACGTCGAGTAGAAGGACGCCTCCATCTCCTCTTGTAAAAGAATCTGACTTTGCCGTATATGAATCGAACTGGTCTGGTCTTTCTACGATAGAGAACTCTGAGGGTCTTGCCGATTCGTCTGACTCGGCGATAGCGCCTCTTCAATCGAATCCTAAGTCTTCTGGTTGGAATTCGGAACCATCTTCTTCCACGGCGATATCGGATTACACCTCGTCTGATTCTAATGTGGTAAGAAAAAGAAGAGCAGCACATGGTCAGTTGAAACCAAGCCATTACCAAGAGTGAGCCGGTTAATAGACAGACGAACCTGATCTGTCTACCTTACCAAGGAGTCTTTTAGCTTCAGTTTATCCAACATTCTCTATAATACGTTATACTCTGTAAGAGAGGAGTAAAGCCACAAATCCTTGTAGTAACAAGCCCTCCCTTTAGTGCAGCAAGTTAACTTCGTTTTCTCTGTTTGTTTGTGTGTTTGTGTGTTTGTTTGTTTGTTTGTTTGTTTGTTTGCTTGTGTGCTTGCTTGTTTGTTCAAAAAATGCATTTCACTAGTGCACTATTTTGATTATTACAAACGTGGGCCCACAAAGGTAAAAAAAGGTTCAGTCCACGACGCTAGTCGTACCCATGACCTTCACACCGACCTGCACACCGTTCAAATAATCTGACCACTGAGCTACTGGCAGACTATTGGCGGCACCAACGGTTCGTTGCGGTAAAATATTTGTTCGGAAGACCTAAATCGCCCGAGATATTTGAATTTAACTGCAGTAAAAACTACAGTTTTTTTTGGACAAAACGTCGCCTCAAACTTTCGTGATAAGTGTACTGATTAATTTCTTTTGTTTTCGCAGGGACACATATGTAGTTTAGAGTGCAAAATATTAAAGGTCAGCTAGCATTTACGGAAAGCCAACAGCTGTTCGGAAATTCGGAAAATGTGGATTCTGTTTCCTTGAATTTTCTGAGGTCTAAATTTTCAGTTAAAAAGCCCTGTTACAATCTGCGAAAGCAGAAGATGATGTCTCAAGCGTGTCCGACGAGTCCCTTCTCACCTTAGACTGCACGATCTGCCTCCATAGCGGAAATAGAAAGTTCCACGCCTCTTGTAAACCGTCCTCCAACTTCTTCTCACGTATACCCGCATTAAGCCAAAACGTCTTCGCATCAATCGTCTTCGGCGTCGCCAAGGACGTCTGGTTCGTCTGACACCCTTTCGCCGTCTGATGCGTATCCACCGCCTTCCTCTGCGATAAGAGATGGTCCTGCGGTTGATGCGGACACCTGTGTACTTTCTTCCAATGCGAACAACGATCTTTCTTCCGCGCCTTATGATCCTTCTCCATTTTCTCCTCAGGTGGGTATAGAGGCGGTATTTCTTGATAGGAATGCGTCGCCAAGCTTTTCTGAAGCGGTAATATAACTTGCCGTATTTGAACCTGTTATGAGTACAAGAACGAGAGCGAAATGAAACGCAATAACGAATGCAGAACATCACCGATGGGGAAATAGGCACGTAGAAATATACGGGTATAAATCGTCTCCGAACTTTGAAAGTCTCGGGAGAATAAAAATGCGCATGGCGTGGGGCACGATGACTTGAAATGCATCTTGAGTGACTTTGTACTTCAATTAGTGAAAGCCTGACTCTCTCTACCACAGCTTTTGCAGAAGAAACATGAAAAAGAAACGGCAACTCAGTTGGTGCTCTCCTTGACATTTTTATGCGTCTGTCCTTAAGGTGTGAACGCATCACAACATCCACTGCAAGTTTAGTGGGTTTTTAATTTTTAAAGGATGAGCCTCTATTAAGAACTAGGCCACAAAGAATTGGTCTTCAATTATTGAAAATTCTATCTACTTCAAACGACATAAAAACGCATCAAAACAGCTTACGAAAGACTTAACTGCGCACAATAGATTTCGGGAAGATCACCGTTAACTAATGAAAGCAACTCCTATTTCTTGCAGTTTCATAGTTATTACATAAATATTACTAAAAGGAAATGAAACCATTTCTTACTTTTTTAAACGTAGCAAAGGTAGCTACCCTATTCTAATGAAAATAGAAAATTTACCTACGTTGTCTTAGGTAAATTATATGTTCAGTTCAGAAAGACCAAATTTAACTACCCAGTGTTTACCAAATGAAGCCATTGATTTCAAATTTCAGTTGATTTTTTTTACCTGATTCTTCGTCGTCGGCCTCCCAAGCGGAGGGTTAATCTTCCTTTCCACCTGTAGATTATTCTTGTCTTTCTGCGGTAGTAAATCTTGAACGGGCTGGTTCGCCGCCTGTATCGCCGTATACGCCTCAATCGTCGCCTGTTTCGTCGTCTTCTACGCCTGATCCTTCGCAGCTTGCGCCTGTAACGCCAGATCTTGCGTCTTCGCAGGTGGCGTCCTCTGCGTCCTTTGCGATGTCTGTAGACAACACGCCTCCATCTCCTGCCACGACGGTACGAGAGTCGTCCGCGTCTAAATCTGATGGCACAGTATCTTCGTCCTACACGGACTCGGATACGGCCTTTGTATCGCCTTGTAAGGCGCCACCGTCGTCTGATAAGGACTTGAGGTCGACGTTTAACACGGTGCCACTTCTTTCTAAATCGGAATACGATCTTTCCAAAGCGGTACCTGTCAGTGCCAAAGACGGGAAAACTTGGATTAGGACTTTTTACATATTCAACAAGAAATAAAACAACAAAGGACTGGAGTATTTCTGGCGGTTAAATAGAAAGAGCCAAAAGCAAATAGATGTTAAAGAACTGAGATTTGAGAATTAAGGGTTTAGTTGTAGTATAAACGTTTTCAGGGTAAAGCTTACAAGTCTTTCTTCAATTCTCCGCAACACGAGAGGAGCACAGGTGGGGCTTCTGAGAACTTTGTTAGTACAATAGTAATATAGTACAAAGGTTGCTGCTTTATCTATCACCATACATAGCAAAAAGAAAATCGAGAAATCTTTCTAAGGTGGTTTGATTATTAAGCAAACTCGTTCCCAGCGCGTTGTCCATTGAAGCTTACTCTGATTTCACAGACCCTTTTCACAGAACGTCCGTAGGAAGAGTATCGTTTACCTGACTCGTCTATATCCACGTTTGTAACGAAGAAGAAGACGTCCTCGGCGCCTGTAAATATTTCTGTAGCGTCTTTTGTACAGAACACGCATCACACATCCGCGCCTGCCACGCCTTCGCCGTCGTCTTCGTCGGCGTCGTCGTCTTCTTCTCCTCTTTTTTCGGCGCAGCCTTCTCCGCGTTCGTCTTTGTCTTCTCCTGCCTACGGATCTGCGGGATCTGGGTCGAACCCATCTATTTCTGTAGAATAACCTTAATCTGCCGCCTATGATTCGGAACCGTCTACGTCCTTTTCTAAATCGGATACGAGGTTTGCCGCGATAATATCGCAGTGATCGCCAGCGCCGACCGAATCGGACTCTGACAGGCCTTCTTCTCAACCAGCGATAGCGTTTGCCATATCTGATTCCAATCTTGCCGCGGTAGAACCTGAAAAGTTTGTCGGCAGACATCAGTGCAATTAAAAACCAACTGGGTTTATTAACATGCCTATTGGAGAGACTAAATAAGTTGAGCTGATGTTACGTTTGTGTAGTACGTGTTGGATGTTAGTCCATCGATCCCAGGTTAGCTACTGCAATCGTTTAGGTGTTTACCAACAGTTTGATGGTACTCATTTACACGCTAAGGGAAAGAAGGCTAACGGGGAAAAGTATCTTGCCAGAAGCATTTCGTTGAAATAACGCACAGTTATCTTGGAGTATTTCAGACACATTTTTAACATATAATGCACTTGTAAAATTGCAACTTGAACTGATTCAATTAAAAGGATACATACTCTCGGACTCTTATAATGACTGGCCATTATATTTACCTCACTATTCTCCATCTTCCACGGATTCGACATCTCAGCAATCTTCCTCGGCGGAAAACTCGGATCCATTTTCGGCCATATTTAAATCGAAGAATGTTACGTCGTCGCCTTCGTCGCACGCGTCTTCGGTATCTACGACGTCGCCGTCTTATACGTCGTCTTCTTCGCCGACGGCGTCTGCGTCTCCACTTTCGCCGCCCTCGTGGTCCTTGCGGTTTTCTCCTGACAATCGTCCAGCCCCTTGGAGTTCGTATTCTGAGACGTCCTCTAGTTAACCTTAATCGTCTGTAACGTCCTCTGCAACGTACCACAAGCCGCCCGCGGCGTCTTCTTATAAACGACCAACGCTTATAGCCCACGAGGATCTTGAAACGACGTGAAAGTCGCCGTATTATGCGTGTTCTTCCTTTGTACGTTACTCTGAAGTATCTCCCTGTTCGATATCTGTTGGGATTTAAAAAAACCGTTAATCAGAACCGCACACAAAAACAACGTTGTGTTTTGTTGTGAGAGACGAGCTTTGTGTTTTCCTTTTTATCAATCGTTTTCCTACAAGACCAAGTCTATGTTGCAGAAAAGAGCCACTGCCTTGTCTTGTAATACAACGAGTGAATCAGTTTGTCGGCCATTTTTTTAAACAGTGAAAAACAGAGGGAAAGGAAGATTCGATTCAAATTTTCCTGTTTGATGTTGTGTATTCCTTCTCTTTTCACTGCTTTTTAGCTATCTCTCTAATCCACAGAGATTCATAATGAGTACTTTTACCATATATAACACCAAAAATTCCTTTGCTTACGTAGAATAAATATATTAAATTATGTACCTTCGCCAATAAGTTACTGATTATTAAAAACGTTCTCAGATTAATAATTTTTCAGAAACTAATTTTCAATTAGTGGGAAATATTTGATTCTCAAACAACCAAATCGGTCACCCCGGGTTCAAATCCCACTCTGGACACTAGCTGGAGTTATTTTTTGTAGCCCCGAGTTTAACTCCTCGGTCGTGCTTGTAAATAGCCAACTGGTTTGCCACTAGTCACTTGGGATTCTTACTTGTTATGTTTATTTTAAATATTTGTTTCTTTCCTTATTCGTGGGTCACAATGTAAACTACTGGATCACCAGTAATTGTGTCACCCCTATAAAGTCATTTTTTTTATCTTCGTTATAGCACAGAGAAAGACCTGTTCTGCGATAATAATAACAAAATATGTAATGTGATATAATAGCGGAAGAGAACTTGATTTGCCGTGTTTGTTTTTTCCATTAAATAGCAGGAAATGACAAGAATATGTTACCTACCGGAATTTTATCCAGCGTCCCCTGTAACGCATTCTATATGCTCCACGCCATCTAATAATCGATCTCCAACGTCCGCGGTACTTGAAACGCAGCACAGCGCGTCTGCGTCGGCGTATATAACGTCGTCTACGTCTTCGACGTCTGCGTCGCAATCTTCGTCGCCAACGTCGCCGTCTTCGCCGTCCTCTTCTTCCGTATCGTCTCCTACGCCGTCGTCTTCTTCTTGTAGGCCTTTTCTTTGGCGTTCTTCGTACAGGTTCGAAATGTGCAGGGACTAGCACCTTCACGCGTCCTCCACTGATTCTAATCTGTTTCCTCTTACCGCGTTCCACGACAATCAATCGTCTTCCATATTTTCTTGCTGTTCTCCATGTCCTGTGGTATAGTATTTGTACTCTAGTCCTGCGCATCCTGTACCATCTTCTCTTAAAACCAATGTAAAAGACTCCACGGCGACACCTGCGATAAAATAAGAAAAAGCAAATCAACACAGATTTCCCTTTGATATGTTGTGGTTTAAATTTGTCAGTTCTTTTGAACCAGATTAACTTATTAGTTTCGTTTGCTTCATATTCATTATCATATTCTGAGATCAGTGTTCGATCTGTTTTTGACAAAGGAAGACTAAGAGCAACGTCAAAGAGGTGTGCGAGTCGTTGTCTCTAATTTAAAACAACACAATAACAGACTTACTATTAAGATCTTGGGTCATACCTGACCAAGAATAGATTGGTAGGGCAAAAGTTGGAAAGAGGCCCTAGTTGGCTTTATGTCTTGGACGTTTAGGAGCCGATTCCGCTTTTACTTGACAAAGTTAATGAAGAATAGGATAAGTATACTAAGAATATTTTTATCCCACTGATCGCCCTTGATGAAAATGCTATAGGCATTCTAACTTCAAATTTTATTTTGTGTTTACGTTTTCTTTTCAAGAATACAATGCTACTTGATTTTACTTCTCAGTGGACAGTCGAAAGCTTTTCACGTCAAAACCTTAGTGAACAGTCAGCTTTAATCGGTACTCTTGAAATACACGAGAAATTCTTATCGTGTGATTTTGAACCACGTGCAATTACCGATGTCGAAATGGAGTGTAAAATAAACCGTCTGAATATTTCGAGTATCTTCGTTAGCAGTAATAACACTGCTGAGCGTACTTTTTATGCTAATGACTCTTGAAAGTCTTTGTTATCGAGAAAGTTTACTTCACCACCCACAGAGTCGATTCTATGGATTACGTTGAATTAATCACTAGAAAAGGTTAATTTACCTTATTCGTCTTGTCCTTCTCTTGTATCGGATTGTCAATTGTCGTCCTATTCGATTGGCTCTCATCCATTGCCCTCTATAATACAGCCGTAGCACGCTTCGACGTATTCGCCTCCTGCGTGTCGTTCGTCTCCTTCCATGCCGTCTCCTGCGTTTCTGTCTTCGCCTTCTTAGCTTTCTGTACATTCTTCTGCGTCTTCTTCTTCGTCTTCTTCGTCGACGTCGCATTCGTCTCCTTTGTCTCCTCCTTCGTCGTCGTATTCTCCTTCTTCGTCGTTGCTTTCTTCTGCTCCGTGACACCCTTCGGCGTCGACGCGTCACGCGGTACCATCGCCGTCTTCGGTAGATCCTGATTAATCCCTTTCTAAACCGCAGCAAGCGTGTTTTCCTGCCATATCGTAGGCGGAACTTTAGCCTTGTCACCGTCACTATTCGCCATCTTCGTCGATACCTCACTTGGATACGCGGCCGAGATAGACGGATCCATCTTCTTCCGTGCTTTATCCTCACTCTTCCGAATGAACATCTTAGAAAAGACCAGAAAAGGAAATTAAACTATTACTCGGAAGAGAATGTACTGAAAATAAATTACTCTGTAAATGAAGTAACCATTTAGGTTCACAGCAGTAGGAGTAACAAAGTACTGTAGAATTCCAAAATTACGTCTCCCAAAAGTATTGTTAGCTCATTAGGTGAAATAAAAGAGCCAACCGAAATGAAATTTTCAACCAATCATTTCAGCTTCTTGTCACTGCAAACTCAGCTAATTGTATCAAAGACACTACAAACTATGTTTTTCCTACCTGATTATACGCGTTCTTCGTCTGATGCGAATGATCAATCTGTTGCGTTTTCTGGTAACACGTCTCCATTTCCTGGCGTAATAAATTCGCATGACGCTTCGTTGCCGTCGTCTTCGCAACCTTCGTCTTCGTCGCCTCACTCTTCTTCTTCGTCTTCTTGTCCTTCTCCTTCGTCGTCTTCTTCTCCTGTGTCTTCTCCTAATTCGTCTCATCCTTCGTCGTCGCATTCTTCGCTTGTACTTGAGTCTTCTGGTTCTTCGTCGTAGTCGCCTCAAACGTCGTCTTCGTCTTCGGTATACTCTTCTTCTTCCTGTTCTTCTTCTTGTTTTTCTTCTGTAGCGCAGGCTTAGTCGTCCTCGGCGGAACGATACCTTTCTGTAACGTCCGTTGTACCGTATCACTAGCCTACGCCTCCTGTAGACAACTCGTCTCCATACCCTCTTCCTTCCAAAGCGCACTCGTAGACGGATGCGCCGTCGTAGCCTAAACCATTTTCGCCCTCGTCTGATACTCCATCGACCGCGGCGACATCTGTTAAAGGTCAAACGTTTTCATACTGTTAGCATTTAGAATTATTTAAGAAGAATACAACACACCGTCATTCCCTTGATTTGATTAACTATGCCAAAGCAAACTTCATCAGTGGGATCAACACCTTCAGGTTGTGTTCAGGTTAAAGACTGGAGCTGAATTGTAGTTGGAAGGAACGTGAAAATAAATGTCCTATCATTTTAACGAGTTGTCAAAATCAATAACATTGCTACATTACTTACAAAACATGGAAAATATACAATCACTTGCCACCATTTGTGGACAGAACTTGAAACTCTAAAGTTGCCTCAACACTAGTTTGTCGAAACGTCAGCGGCGAAAAGCAGTCCTTTTTGGACTGCCCTTACTGGGAAGACCGGATGAAAAACCTTTCTCATCATCGGAAATTGACGCTTGTGTTTATTAATGTATCTGAAATCAGTAGGAAGCTAAGCGAGAAATAGTACACAGGTAATTAAAGCAAAAGGGACAGCAAAATTTCCAAATAAAAAATTTGAAGAAAATACAATCTAAACAAGAACACAAGAAGCGAAGATTGAGAAAGCTACTTCCTAAAAAGCGAGGATAAAAGTAAAGTATTGTAAGAGACCGTAGGACGTCAATCCTGTAGAAAGTACGGTGGCGGAAATTAGCGCTCCACTTTATTAAGGTCTTGGGAATAGGTACTCTAAGAAATTAAAGCGAATTCGCCTTAATTTCATAAGAGAGTTTTGCTTTAATTTCTTAGAGAGTTAATGCGTTAGTGAGGTTGCCATTACCTAATCCTTCTCACTCCTCTTCTGGTGCGGAATCTCCAGTAACCTCTGCGCCTGAAGACTCTTCTGTACTTCCCTCTGTATTTGAATCGTAGTCGGTATCGTGTTATGCGTCTTCTGCGTCGCCATCTTCTTCCTCTCTTTCTTATTCGCCATCGTCTTCTTCTGCGTCTTCTGATTCGCCTGTATTTTCTTCTAAGTTGTCTTCTTCGCCTTCTCCTTCTTCTGACAATTCTTCGTCGACGACGTTTTCTTCGTCTCCGCAGCCTCCTTATTCTCCTGCGTCGCCTCCTGCGTCTTCGTCTGATTCGCCGTCTTCTCCTTCTTTGATATCCTCGCCTTCGCCTTACAATTCTTTTCCACCTTCCCTTGTACTTTATTCCAATTCTTCCCCGACGGAGCCTTATTCTACACCTTCTCCTGCCATAACGTACACGGAATGCTCTCTTGTACCGCACAACACGTCTCCATCGCTTGTTAACTAGGATTCTCAATCGTCTCTTTAACTTTCTCAACGATCGCCACCCTCTGCGACGCCGTACATAGATTCTGCCTCTTGTGCACCTGCAGGACAACACGACAAGTCAATTCCCAAAGGAGATAGGAGGGTAACAAAGAGAATTACATGCAGTGTTGCTGACTGGTTCTTGGTGCAAACCTGCGTCCCTCAAAATTTCCGAAAACATTTCGGGAATGCACACTAGGCCAATTAGTGAGGCCCCAGTTGGGGTAATGGGGAGACGGGATATTTGAGAAAAAAATATAGGAATACGGGATGCCGAAGGAAAAATTATAGGGATACGGGATATTTGAGAATGAAATATGGGGATATTCAACGCGAAGTTCCCAATATTTTTGGTCAAAACTGAAAGTTTCAATTAATAAGGATTATAACACAAAGTAAGCGTCTATTTCGATAGTAAATTAGCAATCATTACAGGCATGTCAGGCATTATGGATCTTTAGTTTTCTCAAGTTAGCTTAGTTGAATGAGTTTTTCAGTATTCAACGAGTGTAAAATTGACAGCTGACATCAGGTTCCTCAAGGGAAGAAACAACAAACTAGAAGATACTCTAATTCACGGTTTAAGCAAAAAGGAGAATATTTTAGTTAGAGTTTGACATGAAAAAGTTGAATAGGAAGAATCAGTCGTCGCATGAAGGCTGAAACTGCCAAAACTGACAAATACTTCATCGCTTTATTTTGAGAGAGTGGCAGGGTCCAGGATGGTAGAAAGGTTAGTTTCGTATTTATTAAGCAAAATTTTTCGTGTCAGGAAGTGACGTCATTAGTACTCATCATTTTAGGGATACGAGACCGCCCAATAAGGGGATATGGGTCATTTCAAGAAAAAGGTAAAGGGATACGGGATACCCCCCCCCCCCCTTAATGGGGCCTCATTAGTTTCACAAACTTATGTGGAGGCATAGGTCCGCACTGTGTCTACACCTTAAAAGCCCTTGAGTAGTTCGTTTGTATGGTGCTATTTTGCTCATTCTTTTTTTTCATTCTAGACCTTAAGCGCCCTTGAGATCGAAAGTAAGGCAAAATCAGAAATTTTCCAATTTTCACACCTTATTTGTCTTGTCCTTCTTCTGAACTGGAAGTACAATCGGCGTCTGCGGCGGTAGACTCTTCTCCATTTTCTGTTGTACTTGATTTTCAATACACTGTAACGCTGTCGCCTTCTTCGACGACGCTTTCGTCTTCGGATTCTGCGTCTTCTCCTTCGTCTTCTTCTTCTTCGCCTTCGCTTCCTCCGCCTTCTTCTTCTAATCTTTCTTCTTCTTCTCCTAATTCGTCTGTACCTTCTTCGCCTACGCACTCGTCGTCGTCTTCTTCTGGTTCTTCTTATTCTTCTGTATCGTCGTTTACGACGTCTCCTTGTAATTCTCCTCTTTCGCCCGTATCTTCTGACTCGCCGTCCCCACCTGCGTCGCCTGCGCCTTCTAAGTGTTCTCCACTTCCTGTTAAGCCAAACCCTAACTCGGCGACGTATTTTTACTCTTAACAGTCGTCTCCTGTACAGGACATTCAATCGTCCTCTTATGTAGCGCACACGTCGCCATTTCTTCCTGAAAATGATTTTAACTCTGTTAACTTGTCGTAGTCTTCTCCACTTTCCTCTGCGTCTCAGTAAGACTCGGCCTCTGGAATACCTGGTGAAGTTTAGCAGAGAAATATCTTAATAACAGAATGACTCAGTTTGCAAAGTTATGGCGTTATAACATGCGCTCTCATTGGATTAGGCGGGATTACAATTCATTATAAGGCTGAGAGAAACTGAGAAAAATTACTATTTAAACGTCTGAGCTCAGTTCATAATCTGTTGTTGTCGTAAGTCTTAGAATTTTCACTTGCTTCAGAATTTTCCATTTGATTCGATGTGTGAACGCTAAAAATAATTCCTGCTTGCAGGTACGAGACACCTTTTGAAATAACATCCTCACATTAGGTTGTTACAGCAGCTTAATTTTTTGTGTAATTCGTCCCATGGTAATTATAAGAGATTTCTTATCAGGTGTAGCTGCAAACCTCGATGTTCTCCAGCGCTTTATCCTTTGATACGTGGTGCAAATTCATACTAAAAGCATCACAAAGTTTTTTAAATACTAACTTTCCTGAAATATATATCAATTTAATGTTGATAACTGTAATGGCGTACAGTTTCCTGAAGTGAAATCATATTGGGGTAGATGTTTTCTTGTGGGAGAGGTAATGAGTCACCTCTTTTTCTCACGGCTCTATCGCCATTGCAGTCGGCAAGCAAAGACAGCGTGTGCTGACTTTATTTGATTGAGAAGGTCCCTTTCGATTGTTAATGGAAATCTCCAGACTATGTTGATTTTGCGGTCCGTTTCTTTAGAGATTATAAGGTAGATTACCCAGTCTCTTTGGTCTCCTTTCTCTTCCCGATAACGCCTTATAAACACGTGCACACACATACTTACATATCCACCGTTTTTGTTAATGTAAGGCAATGAGACGAAACGGTGGCATAATGACTGGATCTAAGTGCATGAAAACAGCCACCAATTTAAAAGTGTTCTGAGTCTATCAAATAGATCTCATCATACCTAAGCCGAATAGTCCTTCTTCCATAACGGAATCTGAGCCCTCTTCGCCAGTAAGCTCTCCTCCATCGTCCCTTATACCGGAACTTCATCACACAGCGACGCCTTTTTCTGCGCCCACGCCCTCTGCGTCTTCGTCGAGGCCTATACCGCCTTCTTCTTCTCCGCTGACGTCTTCTGCGGCGCCTTCGTCTTCGTCTTCTTCTTCGTCTTCTCTTTCCCTTAGCTCGTCTTCTTAATCTTCTTCTTCGTCTTCTTCTCCTTCTCCTTCTCCTCCTTCTTCTGCGCAATCGCCTTGTCCTTCTTCTTCGTCGGCGTCTTCGCCTGGACACCCTGCGTCGTCCATACCTTACCCATCTTCTCCTGATTTTTATTCCCAGTCTTCCCGTCCTGTAAATCCTTAAAGGCCTGGACTTTCCCTTGTAACGTATACGAAGCCCGAGGCGAGACACTCGAACGGTGCGCCATTTGCTCTTTACTCTAGTTTGGATGCGGCGCAGGTAAACCCTTCTTCGTCCACGGTAAAGCATTATTCTACGGCGGCTAACCCTAAAAATAGAACAAGAAACCAAGTGTTAAGTTGGATCAAAGAGAGCCACATTCTTCACAGATATTTGCACAAACAGCGACGTTCGACCAAGATTAATAGCCAGCAATGTCAACCTATGCCTTACAATTTCTTAAATAATTTGTCAACCTTCTCATTTCCCTTTCTCAAAACTGTAGTATTGAAAAACAAGTATACTAAGAATTAAAAACTAAACAATGTGATCTGCTCAAGGACAGAATATCAACGTCCTTTATTTAATTGTAGGCTAAGTACCTAAAAGCT
>Ga0126336_10001272_pt1 | contig 12770 bp, 9 predicted proteins | sample SidCmetagenome_FD_92530 | JGI IMG/M metagenome (GOLD analysis project Ga0126336, IMG submission 92530) | Coral microbial communities from El Islote,Puerto Morelos, Mexico - Siderastrea C C metagenome | ecosystem: Host-associated > Invertebrates > Cnidaria > Coral | place: El Islote,Puerto... | reverse complement strand
TGATTTTATGCTTTCTATGCACCGGTTTTCAAAAATTTCCTGAAAATTCCGAAATTGTTTGCCCAAACTAAACTTTAAGTACTTCAAAAGAACAATTTATTTAGACCTTAAATACTTAATTTTATGACATTCTGAGTAAAGGCACATGGTCAAATTTGTTGTTCTTTTTGATCTATCGATTGACCGAACAAAGGAAAGCCTTTTGCTTTTGGCTTTCTTTCAATACTTAGATAAATCCAATGTTTATGAAATCTTGACATCTGGACGACGAAGAGTCATAAAACAAATTGGTAGTATTACATCCGTTCCTAGTTCAACAGTTTTGATACGCGACAACCCTTCCTGGTCTCATCAAATGGAGCATAGAGCTGGAAACGGATTTATTTGCTTTTCTGAGAAATGAAGAGTTATTTCAAGGAAAAAACTACACAGCGTTTGTAAACGTACTAAGGGCTACCGCCATGCAAAAGAAGAGCGAATTTGATTTTTTGAGCTTTGCCGCCCATTTGCGATTTTGTTTGATTCTTGTACGGATTTGCTCTTAAAACAAAACAAAACTAAACTGTAAAGGCATGCAAGACTCGTAAACGCGCGAGATCTGCGGTTTTGGTGCTCGAGTATCCATGCTTTCAGTTGTGATTTGTATCTCCCACCACGCGAATATCTATAAGAATCTTTAAGTCTGTAGGTGGATTTCAGTGGCAAATACATCGAACGAAAACGAGTTAGCACGTACGGAATTGTCTGAAATTAACAGTTTTTATCAGATCAAGAATAACTAAATCGAAGCTAATTAACAATCCCAGGATACTTATCCACATTTAAACAAGATAAAAATATGCTTTAAACCCCAATCAGATCCGAAAACTGTTCCGAGTTTTATACCTGAAGCACTGAAATAAGTCTTCTGAAAAGTGTTACAAGATCTGTGTTTTTGGTTGTGTTACTGATTAAGTCCAGAACACTTCCTATTTCTTTACTGGTGCTCCTTTTCTCGCGCAGATTTCTATTCAGGTGTCCCACTGGAATTCGAATAACTCGATGCCGTTCTGAAATCCCATTTGCAAGACACTGTCTTAGACTGGCAACTCAGTTTTCAGTGAAAGGAAGAAGGCATGAACCCTGAAAATGTGGTAGCCATAATGTCTCAGTCTCACAGTGTGAAGTGATGAACATCAGCGAACCCTTTGTGACCCTAAAGGTCGGTACACACGAGGGTTCTACTGGGTCCCCGCAACTTAAGTGCCTTTGTGTAATCCACCCATTTTCGCGTAAAAAGCTAGTTGCGGATACTGTATATTTGGTACCTGGGGGTTGTCGCACGAATTCAAACTGGTTTAAATTCTTGCGACTTGTCGCGGGAAGCTGTCCCTTCAGATTGCGCTTGTCTCCTTTGTGTGTTCTGTTAGTGCAACTAGCATTCGTGACGAAACAAAGAACAACAACAAACAAAAAACACCAAATCGGACTGTCCTGGCAACCAGTCATCTCGTGTAAACACTACAGGGAATTTGTCCCTGAGACTACTTTCCGGGACCTTTCCCTTCGTGTGTGGCGTGTGTATGCAACTTGTTGCAGGGACTAGTCCGAGCAAACGTCCAGTGCTTAAACGCGGTGTCGCTTTTATATCAGGGGAGTTGATATAAGGCAAATCGGCCGCCGTAAAGAGATTCAAAAGCCGTGTTTTTGTTCATCAGGCGTTGGACATGCGGTTATACAACAACGTTGTAACGTTTTGCTGGAGCTCTATACATTCTGCCTCTGGATTTGAGTAAACGCGTGCTTTGACTAGCTCTCTACCTGTAGGATTCTTGTAAATCTCTAGTGACCCCTTTATGCGGCTGGTCACGGTATATCGAAAGAACACGCCCTTCGCTGAGAGAGGTTGTGAAGACAACTACAAACTTTTCCCAAGATTATGACAATCTTACGCCCATGAAAGTGTTTCTTCCATGAAAGTGTTTCTCCCACTGATTTCTGCAATTCCTTTTTTATTTGGTGGTTACGTAGAGAGATGTAGAAGACGATTGGTTTACTCGACTTCATTAACACTGTTATTGGTCGGATTAAAAAGTGACACATGAAGAATTATGTGACTTTGTTTAACTGGTTGTCTTCCGTCTGTTTCATATAGATATCCCTGGTTCGAGATATATCGAATTGCACAGGATATATTTACTACTAAACGCCATCCGGCGGCCGTTATGTCAGAGGATAATACCGTAAGAAAGATTGCCCACAAATGAACAGTTCGTTTCGAGGAAAACTGTGATATTTTGAAGACAATCTTTCAGCTAAGGGCATTATTCTCCGATAAGCTGGCAAGCCAATAACGCCTAAGGGGTTTATTTGTTTAGTTTATAACCCACCGATTCATATCCATGACATGCACGCCTTACCGGTCCGATATCGGGGTTGAAAAGAAATCAGTCAGTGATGGAAAGTGATTAGTTCACTCGAAATTGTTACACTGTGATTAGATTTTAAAAGTAAAAAATGAGATTTCTTTTCTTCGTTGTGTCATGGTCGATACCCAGGCGGGTACTCCCATAGTGGGCTATACGAGGAGGCTCCTCCTGAAAGAGGTGCCTTTTTTGCATTAGCAGTATACTAAAGGGCATGGAAATGTACTGTTTTGGTCGGTTAAAGGGTCGCCAAAATACACCTTAAACTGAAAGAGATAGCAGCTAAGTCTAAGTACTAAATATGTTCCCGAAATTTTGGTAGAAATCGAAATGCAAAACATTTGGAGCCTTGGAAAGTTTTGGAGCCTTCGAGCGACTGATATTCAGCGATGACCTATTGTTTGGCTTATTTAAATGAGGTGCAATGTTTATTCTAGATATACAAAAGGGTACCTTTTCGATAAAGATAAGTATATCTAGGTTAAGGGTTTGAACCCCGGGGTGGAACCTGCCCGTACGAAACTTTAATGAGTAACCTCCCCGGGGATCCATAACATCGGACGATGGATATCAAATCGGACGGGTCATGCCGTCTGATACCCGCCGTTTTGAACCACGTGACATGTTTTGTCCAATGACAGCGTGAAAAAATTAAGTGCAATAGGGTGGTCATCATCTGATTCTGTGCAAGTGATGTGTTTTAACCAACAAAACCGCACGGAAATTAATCGCATCCAATCATAACAGAAGTCGTACAGAAGAATAGAGTGGACCATGGATTCGAACATAAACGTCTCGAGTTTGAATCAAATAGCTTTTCTCTTAGTCAAGTTGCTGTCTATTTAATAAAACAATTATTATTCAATCTTAATCTCGTCTATCTCCAAACAGCCGTTGTCATCAGTCCATTTCAGCTACATGCGGACCTACGTTGTTCCAATCACACACCTGGCACTTCGCTCGATTCTCAACTTTTCTTAATCTCGTCGAGTTGCGAGGGTTGGAGTGAGAAACACAGCAGTATTGGAAAACAGAGCACACGCAGCAGTATTCACGGCAAATAATTCAGTGCTCAGTAGACTACGAGCAGTATCTCTTTCCGCTCAGGGATAGTCGAGGAAAACGAACAAACGAGCGAGCGAGCGCGAAATCGCCTGCCGCGTTGAAACGTGACTCACTACACTAGCGGCTCGACACGTTCATCACGAGAGACTGCTCGTAGTCTAAGTGCTCAGGGCCATCAGTCAGGACGCACAAGATAATGTTTTCTTTTTTAGAGCGGCCTAAGTTTGTCAAAAGCAAGTCAGCCATGATTGATCAGCCATTTTGAACAGTTTATATACGAACATGTTCGTTTTTTGGATGCAGGAAATCAAGCAGAAAAATTAAAATTCAGAAATTATAAGAATTAGATCTTCCTGTTAGATGACGTGGGAAGTTTAAGATCAGATATTGTGATCACGTGTCCAATTATATCAAGTTGATCAGCTAACTGGTGTTACAACTTTCTCATAGTTTCCCTAATATAAGCTCCGTCTACAGGTCTTGATTTTCGTGTTTGCTTTCCTTTGATCACAGCCACATTTTAGAACGAGCTTTTCAGGAGCGCGTGGTAAGTGGTAATATGAGAATTGCTACGTAACGTTAAAAGAACGGTAATCGATCACAAACTTCAGGTGTCTGTGTTTGTCTGTGCATGTTTTTAATACTTTACCGAACGCTTCATTATATGCTGTGTAATTTCTTCTAAATAGGATGACAAGGGTATTTTTCGTGACCTAATTCAGTCATCCCGACTTGAACCCTTTAATTAAGTGAGGCATCTGAAGTCATGATGTGAAATCATGCAGTGAAATATTTATGACCGTCATTTATTTAACAACATAGACGTTAGTAACTGCGCAAAAATTTTTCTTTTTGTAAAATTTCCAGCTGTGGGGTCATTTAACTGGCAGCTGTATCAACCCTTACAGAGAGAGTTGTTTAATTGTAGCATTAGAGCGTAATTTATACCAAAACTTAAGCATCGAGGCATCCGTATCCAAATAATGTGTATCGGCTCAGTTAGTTTTATGTTAGCTCACTAACAGAACTAAAAATTATTAATTGAAACAATAAACTAAAAAGCGTTCAAGGCGAGTTTCTTTCATGTGGTTTCTGTTGCAATTTCACATTTCAGTCTTCAGCTTGATGGGGGAAGTAAATCTTATAATTGCCATGCGCCTCCTAAAATGTTAATTCTGTGAGAGGGTGAAATCAAAGTTGTATCTCCTAGTGTTGATCACCTGTTTTTCTGGCAGTGTATTACCGTAGTATGAAGACGTTTATCACTTCTGGGAATAAACCAGCCTTTTTCAGCATTCTAATGTTTATATTAGATGCTTCATGTACATATACTAATTTTCGTTGTTTAAAATATCAGGAAAGAATTCCAGAGATTCAAACTATTTAATCTTTCTGTTTAGTTCTTCGAAAGATACCAGGCCTCACCGGGATCTATCCTACCCCTAAGTCAACCGAAAGTTGATATTAATGTGGCTTGCGTGTCGCAGCCAGCGTTGGTAGGTAGTTAAACCACATAAACACTTCAATGTTCAGGCGTCGTGACGAATCGGACATGTACACAATAAACTACCTAATCGACATCAAGTATAATAAAACAAGTAATACTCTCAGCCACTTGCCACTTATTGAAACGATTTAGATGCCTTTGAACTTCTATAGGACAGATGAGCGATTTCTCTTGTTTTCTTGTCCTGGTCAGTCCAAAGCAAGGCTTTATACTTGTCAAGCAGACTTCCTTCGTTTACGTGTGCTCATTTAAATTAGAACCGAGTTTAGAACTGGACAGCACAGCAAGCTTTCCGTCATGTTGACCGAGCATTTAATGAGGGTGTGGATGGGTCTAACTGACAGGTGAGAATCGGCCAAAATTTTAACTATTAGCTGAAAAACGCTGCGTTTTTTAACTGATAGCTGAGATGGATAATTTTCTCTGAATATCTTGCCAATAACATCAAAGCTTAACAAACAGACGACCAATAGCATCGCGAGTCCGACGAACTATCAGAACAACAACCAGAGACTTATAACATCAACTGACGATTCACAATTCGCTGGACTCTGATGATGACTTCCGTTTAAGTTGTCGAAACGTCAGTCAATATCATCGCAATCAGTGCCTTCTTCAGGACTACACTCACCTGGAGGATCAAACCATTTACAGGATTAATATTATTATTAATTAATATTTCCGTGATCATGAATTAATAATGTGAGCAGTTGTGTTCCAAAGCACAGTGTGCTTTAGCAAGGCACTTTTATGACTGAAGAAATAAAATTAATTTCAAATTGGGTCAAATTATCCTCAAGGCTCGCATAAAGAGCGGGTAAAAACAGCTAATGTTAATATCTTCTTTCCTTTTTGGTTATGCTGTTTTGGATCTTGAACACCATGTGATTAAAGTCATGTCTAACATTAACGCCAAAAAAGCAACAACATAGTAATGAACTTTTTAAATATTAGAATGACACAATACAATACAATACATTGCAATGTAATGCAGTACAATACAACACAATACAATACAATGCAATGTAATGCAGTACAATGCGTAACAATATTATCAGTTGTGAGTGCGTCAGGTATGAGGTCGCAATCACCTGACATCCAACAAGCACTTCTGCAGGCGCGCTTGTGGTTTTCCTTCGTCATCCAGACGTGTTGGCTGTTGAACTTATGAATTGTAAAAGATTTGAGAGGAACTTTTAAGGCTACGAAGTCGCATTTGCGGAACTCAACAAGAGAGTCAGATCAGATGAGGGGTGTAAACAGTGCGAACATGGCAAGCCAATGCACAAAATGTTCATTTAATATGACAAGGGGGCGGGGTGAAGATGTTGAAATTGGAAGCATGTCATTTTCTCAACCCTCTTGTTAGTGTTTCACCCTGTTTTACTTTTACCCGCGCTCCCGCCCCGCTGTGGAGAAAAATTTCATTACTTCTTTTCCCCCTTACTCTCGTTACAAATGACAACAATTAGCTTTATTTGCATGACTATAAGTTCTTACAGTATTGCAAAAACATACAAGGCAACAAAACGAAATAATAATGTAATAAGGAGACAACAGCCAAGTTACATCAGTCTAAATTGAGAACAAATTATTGCGTAAATTTAAGCATGTCCACAACTTATAGTAAATAATCAACTTTGTAGCTTACATTTCAATTAGCATATTTAAAACATATTTGGGACGTATTGTCTTGTTTGGTTACTCATGCGCCACTCTTGAGATCCAGAGGTGAGGAGTTTCATCCTGATCACCGTCGTTCTGTTGTGCACTCGAGCAGGATTGTGTAGTCACAGCATTAAGGGGTTTAAACGAGTGACGGATGTTTGTTTGGGCAAAACGTAGATGGCAACCTGCAAAAGACTAGCTTCCATCCAAGGCAGTTATGGGAGGACATATGTTAGCCTTCAACCTCAATGTATACGTTGTGTTTTAAATTTGTTTATGGTGTGGTTTTCATTTCTTTTACATGTTCAATGCATGGGGCAGAGTGGTGTAGTGGTTAGCGCGTTAGACTTCAGATCTGAAGGTCGGTGGTTTGCGCAGGATTTATTCAAACAAACTTTCTCTAAGAGCAGCTTGGCTTGAGATTTACACGGCGAAGCTACTGCAGTTTTCGGAACGGTGAAATGAGCGGTGAAATGGTTCGACTACATGTGGAAATAAAATAACAAACGTGCAATTGAGAAAATAATCGACAACTCACGAAACGAAGAAAAATGGCTTCTAGAAACGAAAATATACTCACAGATTTTGCTGCAGCGAGGGGTAAAGTAATAAAATTCGAGCAAACCAGACATCTGAAACAAGAAAAAGTAATTTGTCCTTCCCTAGACTTCGTGCGAAAAACTAAACCATAATAATCTCCATATGCCGTAAGAAACTATCACCAGTCTCCGGCGGATGGGCAAAAAGAGAACAAAAATTGAAAATGCAACGTTTTGTGACCTACATTCGGCCCCTAAAATCGGAAGCCACAGCAAGAGATTTTAAAGAATACTAATGGGTACAAAACGTGAGTTCTAACAGTTCAGTTCTCAAACGAGTTCAAAGTTCAGTTCGTTCAACTTGTGAAATTCACACTTCCTCTGGCAAATTCTGCACTGGCTCAAGAAGGACAATCTTATCAACAGGTCGATCCAACGTCGAGATTCTGGTGTTCGCCATCACACTCCTTACATGACCATCCTTGCTGTTCTTGCGCACATCAGTAACACCACTGAGAGGCCATAACGACCTGGGAACTCTATCATCGACCACCAGAACTAAGTCATTAAAAGTTTCTGGCTGGATTGATTCATTTCTGTCTCTCTTACAGCTGCGGCAAGTATTCTCTTACCCATCTGCGCCAACAGCCGTCGCCGAGATGTTTGATTTCCTACGCGAGAGCGGGTCCTCTTTACGGAAGAAACTAGTGGGGAGGCCTAGACCAGAATGCAGCAGGGGTAAATGATTTGGTGAAAGCGCCTCAGGATCAGAAGGATCATCCAAGGACTTCGTTATCGGTCCTCCATTCACGATCGACTCGACTTCACACATTAAGGTTGTCAATCCTCTATCATCACGGGTTTGCTTTTTCATGGGCACACTGAGGACTTTGCTGACTGATGCAATACAGCGCCCCCAGGCGCGACCAAAATGAGAGCCAGGAGGCGGGTTGAATAACCACTTGACATTTCTCTAAAGCAGGAACTCATAAATCTGCTCATCGTTCCAATCAGCAATAGCTTGGCGAAGCTCCTTGTTTCCACCGACAAAGTTGGTGCCGTTGTCCGATCGTATCATCTCGGGAATGCCTCTTCTGGCAATTGAGCGTCGCAAAGAGTTGACGAATGAATCGGTATCCATACTCTGAACTACTTCTATGTGTATGGCTCGAGGGACCAGGCAGGTGAACAGAAGACCATAACGCTTAGCTTGACTTCTGGCTCTGCGAACTAGCAATGGTCCAAAACAACTGACTCCCACAAAGGTAAACAGGGGCTTGCCAGGAGTCACTGGATCGCTAAGAGATCAGCCATCTTCTGAGCTCCAATAGGGGCCTGTCGTCTTCTACAAATGATGCATCGGCTTAACACACTTCGCTCAGCAACCCTTGCTTTAATTATCCAGAATCTCTTTCGGACCAACAAGAATACTTGCTCCTGACCGGGATGTCCGGAAATCATATGAAAGTGTCTGACTATCAGTTCGACGACATTATGCTTCTTCGGCAATATCCACGGGTGTCTACTTTCATCTTTATAATAGGAGCATTCCTCAACCGTCCTCAACCGTCCTCCATCACACAGCATGCCGTTGATCAGCTGAGGAGCCATTTTGTAAATTGAACTTGATTTCGTGATCGAACCTGAGTCCCTTTTCAAGGTTTTGGCTGCTCTAGCGACTTCGACATTCGGCTTATGATTCTGCAGACATGACAAATCTTTGAAACTTCGTCGCTGCACGTGTCTCACGATTTCCCTTTCAGCGGAATCCAGCTCCTCTTCTTTGACCGCTTTTGCTTTCTCAGGAATAAGTACTTTCATTCCGCCTTCCTTTCGTCTGCGACATTCACGTAGGAGATTAGCACGATAGCGTAGAATCCATGCCATCCGCTTTTTCAGCTGGTACCACGATGCGAAAGACTGGGTAATCCGTTCCAATGGGTCAGCTTCGTCGGTCGTCGCTGCCAAGGCCTTTCTTTCGTTCTTACTCTCCGGATCATCCTCACGCACCTCACCAGTTATGCTTGGCTGTTTGGGCCACTTTTCTTCCTTCTCCCACAGATAGGAAAGGCCGCTAATCCAACGCTTGTTCTGAATCAAATCTTCAGCAGATACCCTCTCGATGCGTCGTCTGCAATGTTGGAACCTGTGTCAACGTATTTCCACTGACCTGGTTGTGATCCCTCGCGTATTGACGCAATTCTGTTGGCCACAAAGGTTTGAAATCTCTGATCTTGATTGGCATGTAGAATAAAGACAAAGTTGTCTGTCCAGAAGAAAAACTGATCAACTGTTACATCTAACTCGTGAAGCATCATCTTGTTTAATCTTGTGGCGACTACGGCCGCTGACAGCTCTAGCCGAGGAACAGTGACCGACTTCACGGGGGTCTGCCTGGACTTGCTAATCAGGAATGCACAGTGAACATCTCCGATGTTCTTAACAACTTGAAGGTAAGAACAGCTCCATATCCATCTTGAGTTGGGTTTCTGGGCTTTAGACAACGTTCGACGCTAAAATGCTGTAGTTTAGGCAACTCCTACAGCACGCCTGCCAGCATGATAAAAAAGCTGGGGGATTCTGTCATCCCAAACCGAACCCTTTCTGCACAGTTCGCGTAAAATTCGCACAGAGAATCAGTGGCGACACCAAACCCAGAGTATCGTAAATCGAGCATATGTCAGATAAAATACCTCTTCGGGTTGGAGGTCTGTCCTTTACCACTATCTTGAAGCGAAAAACATCTGGCTGGACATCCCAGTGGAGGCCAAGAGCACGTTCAATAGGTAGGTTGTCCAGATCAAGTTCCTTGACAGATCCAGCTCTCTGAGTTGTCGGGACAGATTCAATGACGTCACGGGAATTTGATACCCACTTCGTAAGGCGAAAGCCTCCATCCGCGAGTAGCTTTCAAAGTTGATCGACAAGTTGGACTGCCTTTTGATCGCCCTCCACTGACTTAAAACAGTCGTCAATATAGAAGTTTCTTCTGACGGTCTGCACTGTTTCCTTGTAGTAGTGCTCCTCGTTGTCGTCAGCCGTTCTAAGTAACCCATAGCTTACACAGCTTGGCGAGGAGACGCCTCCAATCAGATGAACTAGCATTTGGAATTCTTCTGGTGGGATTTTAACGTCACCGCATGGCCACCACAAGAAACGCAGGTATTTGTTATCTTCAGTGGGCACTCAAACTTGATAAAACATCTTCTCCACATCTGCCATTATTGCGGTTGTCTCTTGCCTAAATATGGTGAGAACTCCAATCCACGAGTTTTTTAACCCCGGTCCTTCAAGAGGTTGTTGATCTCAGCATCGGTGCAAGGTAAGTTAATTCCCTTGAGGTTTGGCCCCCTATCCACATCATTCTGGAGGGGGATGTCACTGACAGCAACCCGGAGTTTTGATCTAAAGAACACGCTAGGCAGCTCAATGGTGTTACGACCCTGAAGATCGCAGACTTCTAAGCTGACCACTAAACTCTGGCTATTAACGTTCTCACTGTCCATGGTGGTCAATGACAATGTTGTTCTCTTGCAAGTTGCACCTAGGCAGTCTATCATCCTTTCCGTGCAACGAGTAATGCGTAAGTCTCATTCATTTTATCCTTTCCTTTGGCTCTGACTTTGACTGGCACTATTGCAAGACCTGTGACCGTCACTCCGGTCCTAGTTGCACTATACAGACCCTGTTTGACTCCAACGAAGCAATTTTGTGCTTGATCAATTCGTGCCTCATTTTCTGTGTTACTGGGATGGGCGCCGAATGGAGCTGCATCCTGTGATTTGTCTACTGGCCTGTCATTCTTTGGACGCACGAAGGTCGAATGTTTACGAGCCAACCTACAGTTAGCTACCTGGCAATAGCTCTCTCTAGGGCATGCTGATGCCATATGTCATGACCTGAGACAGCTATCACAAAGTCCCCTCTTACGAACAAACTTGAGTCGTTCATCAAACGAGTGTCTTCTAAACACTCCACAGCGTGACAACTAATGACCTGATCCACACAAAGGACACTCGAGATTTGTTTTCATCGGCCTGGAATTGTTAGTGGTGTTTGAGCGGCCTGCCTGATCAGTGGGACCAGCACCGCTGTTAAAGCGGTTTATCTGGTCAGTGGGCGGACTTCCTTGAGTCGCGAATGCGGAACGCTTGGACGTTTCAATCTGTATCCTATGTCTTCTGGAGCGACTGTTGCTAACATTGTTCTTCGAATCGCTCATGTGAATGTTCCCAAACACTGGATGATTGGCTATACTTGCCTTTATTTCGAGAAATTCAGCAATATCATTGCTGGGGAGTTCCCTTTTCCATTCCTCCGTGATGATGTCAGCCTTATCTCGCCATTTCTGCCTTAACTCTACCCTTATCTTATTGTAATTATCTATAATTTTATTGTAATCGCATTGTCGCTGAAAAGCCCCTTTGGGGAGTGGCAAAAAGTTTGTACTGTTTTGTGTTGTAACCCTCGCGGACGCCTATCAACAATCCTCTGCAGTGTCAGGGTTCTCTATTTTGCTTAGTTATCCAATTTCTTTCAGAGAATTCTTGCATCTTGTAAGCATAACAGAGTACCTTTGCAGAGCGGTGAAATGGTTCGACTATATGCGGAGATAAAATGACAAACGTGCAATTGAGAAAATAATCGACAACTCACGAAACGAAGAAAAACACCTGCTAGAAACGAAAATATCCGACAGATTTTGCCGCAACGAGGGGAAGGTAATAAAGTCCGAGCAGATCAGCTATCCAAAACAGCAATATAAAGCAATTTGTCCTTCCCTAGACCTCGTGCGAAAAACTAAACCATAATAATCTTATTATGCCGTAAGAAAGCATCACCAGTCTCCGGCGGACTAGCAAAAAAAGGAACAAAAAATTGAAAATACAACGTTTTGTGACCTACAGTTCGAGGCCCAGTCCCTGCCATCGTGTTGTTTCCGTAGACAAGAAACTTTACCACACATTGTCTTTCTCCACCAAGGTGTACAAATGGGTACTGGCGACATACTGCTGGGTGTAACCCTGTGATGGACTAGCAACCCATCCAGGGGGGAATAGCAATACTCTCAGTTGCTTCATGCCACAGAAACCGGGATAAGCTCCGGCCGTGTGGGCCTCCTTAGCTCCTGTGCGACTTTACCTTTACCTTAATCATTTTAAGCCTAATTTATAATTTCTTCGTGTTTCCTGCGGAATTCGTACCTCTTAATATTTGTTGTAATAAATGCTTTTCAGGCGGTTTGTTTTTTAAAGAAAACCTTTTAATTTACAAGTGTTGGACAAGGTTAAGGATCCATTGTTTATGGTGATCGTGAGGTGTCGATTGAAATTTTCATTAACTCATACCAAGACTCGAAGCACGTCCTATTTGCAATTTATGGAAAAAGGTCGAGAACGGACAATAAAGTTGTGTTCTAAACACATCAAGCATCAGTTCTAAATAGTTCTAAACACACAGATTTTAAACAAGAAAGTGAGAACTGGTCACTGACCCCTAATGTGAAACCTGTTACGCAAGGACAAGTCCTAGCTGCTTTAGAGTCGCTCAACACTAACAAGGCTACTGGCTGCGACGGTATCCCGG
>Ga0126336_10001271_pt1 | contig 12771 bp, 7 predicted proteins | sample SidCmetagenome_FD_92530 | JGI IMG/M metagenome (GOLD analysis project Ga0126336, IMG submission 92530) | Coral microbial communities from El Islote,Puerto Morelos, Mexico - Siderastrea C C metagenome | ecosystem: Host-associated > Invertebrates > Cnidaria > Coral | place: El Islote,Puerto... | reverse complement strand
TGTAATTTACAAGTGAACAGTGAAGGTTTTACAAGCTATCTTTCCAACCATACCTAACCATCAAATTGTTTTGTCCACCCAATTAAAGTTGGCTTGTGGCTTCAAACACTCTGCTGTAGTCACCTCAGATGGTAAACTGTTTACCTTTGGAAATGGAGATTACGGTCGCTTGGGACATGGAAACACGGCAAACAAGAAACTGCCAGAGAGAGTCATGGCATTGGACAAGAAGCAAGTGGCTCAGGTACACTGCTCTTAGGCACGTAAAGTATGAAAGTGAAGGGGCTGCTATTACCCGCGAGGGTAAACAAGAATAGAAATGATTGTCAGACTACTGTTTCAAAGATTGCAAAAGTTAAATCTTGAATCTGCTGTAATCTGAAATGCGCTATACGAGTCATATTTGCCCTGAAAGATGCATTCGGTGTACATGTTGTCTAATGGTTGGTCAACTCCAGTAGACCTCTGCTATCGCAATCCAGTTGTGACTTCCTGTGACTTCGAACTGCGGTAGTTGTGATGTTTAGTGTTTGACAACAGGAAACATTGTTAAACAGTTGCAATTAAATGTGTGTTAAATTAGAAATAGAGTTGAAGCCTTATGTTGTGATGAACAATTGTTCATTTCCCCTGAGATATTAAGAGGGGTTCTGTTCTGTGAAACTAAGGAGCATGTGTTCCTGCTAAAAGGCAACTTTTGTGTTTTTGTCAACATAATATTTTGACTATCACAACACACTGGCACTCAGTCTATGTATGAATACATTTTCCAGGTGGCATGTGGTCTGAACCATACCTTAGCCCTGTCTGTAGATGGTAACACCGTATGGGCTTTTGGTGACGGAGATTACGGTAAACTTGGACTGGAGAGTACCACAGCTAAACCTTCACCACAACCCATCGAAACATTTGCAAGTATTGGTGTCAAAAAGGTTTGCTGTGGTACACAATTCTCTGTCGTTTTAACCAGAGATGGAAGACTTTTCACCTTTGGACAAGGTAAATTATTTCAAGTCAGTATGCGTTATATTCAGGTTTTGAAATTGAAACTGGCTTGTTAAGATCAAATTATTAATTATTCAATGATTCATTCAGTGAATTACAGTGAATTTTGCATTTTTAACAGAAAGTCTTATGCCCACAATCAACAATCCCCGATAATTTAAGTAAAAACAAAAAATGTTGAATTTGATAACGCAGGTTAAGGTGATATTCTCTGTACACCTTTCATAAAATGGACTGTACTACATTGCGCTGACTGTGACAGAGTGCAAAGTTGTATTGCAGATTACATTTATTGTACCTTCCTTTCCAATGTACATGGCTTGCCTTGTATTTATACGTTGCTGTGAACTCTATCTCTGGGTTGACTCAGTCTTTTTACCGTAGTGGTGTTAACACCAGAGTACGTTTCACTAGCTGTAGAAGCTTTCCATGATACACAAACAGAAAGGCTGACAACAGTACTTGAATCCAAAGATAATAATAACCAAGCTTCCTTTAGAAATATTCCTTGAAACGTAAGATGGAACCCTGCTTTGTGGACACCGGCTCACTACAGACAGTTTTATTCATTAACCTGCTTAAACCATTAACAACTGTGCAGCCCAAAACCAGCCGTAAGGGACCACGGTCCCTGTAGAGTTTGTGACGTCATCACTTTGATAACCAACGGGTGCACCAGGTGAAGTTCTAACGAGAGGTGCCTAATCTAGAACGATCAGATACATTGCTCCTTTCCTCAAACTTTAGGTGATATCCTTTCCAAAACAAAGAAAGGATTTCAAATGGCTAGCAGACCTAAACAACTAATTGAGAACCAATTAACATAACTGAGCACTAAAACCCGAAAGTTAACCCGTTATTGCATGAAAGGAATAGTTTCCCTAATAAGAAAAGGTCTGCCCAATATACATTCTACAAGCAAGAGCATTTTGTGTAAACAGGCCTTGAAGGCCATTGCGTCCAAGCACAGTTAGATGGAATTATTGGACTTAACACTATGGTTTTATGAAAAGTTTACAGTGTAGAATCTTTGTGACTTGCAGAGCGTTTAACAGGACAGCCTGAGGGTCGACTCCGCAGTCAAAACAAACCTTTACAAGTACCAGCTCTTGCGTCACATTTTGTTGAAGATATAGCAGTTGGTGCAGAGCATGTGCTTGTGTTAACAAGCTCCGGAGAGGTCTGGGGCTGGGGTAACAGCGCCGAAGGTCAGCTGGGGCTGGGGAACAATACTACACAGCGTCAGCCAGTTGTTCTCCCAGATTTGCGAGGCAAGAATATCAGGCAGATTTCTGCTGGTCGAAATCACAGCGCGGCATGGACAGCACCAGTTCCTGCAGCTAGAATACCTGGGACGCCCTTACCTCTACAGCTGGGCCACCCTACTACAATTCCTCCCCAGTTCCCAGCAATCAAAGACGTCGACACAGAGGCTGTGAGGGCCAGGTTACGAGTGCTTTATCACTTCTCAGATTTGATTTCTTCCTCTTGGCGATTAATGAACCTTATGCCGGATGAGGTATGGGCTTGTATTTCGTTTGATCTCTTCATAAACCTAAGCACTCTTTGAGTTCTGTGAAGAAAAAAAAGCCAAAGATTAGGTTTGGCTTGTAGATTTTTATGCTCACTGGCCAGTTTGGTTAAGATGGGTTTTATGAATGCAAGTAAACCAGAAGCTAAACGACAAGGCAACAACAGACAAAGGAAAAACGTAAATTCAAGGCATATCCACAAAAAGGTTTTATTTGTTATGGATAACCCCAATTAATCTCTTACACACCAAAAAAATCTGACCTGATACTATTTTTTGCTGTAAAATCTCTAAATTTTCCAAAGGTCACGAAGAAATGACAAACCGTGAGATCTCAAGACGTCTTGACAAAATCTGCAAATTTCACGAAATTTACAAAAAATAGCAACGCAACAAACAAACCCGGGTGAGAGCTCAGAGCCCCTTGAGCTTTTGGTTTTACAAAATCGAAGATACTCGAGATCTCTGACTTCTGAAAAATATTGCAGCTACACACACTATCTTTCATTTTGTTTCCCTTTCATGCGTTGAATGAGGCACAGTACAAATGATCCTATTTATGTATTTTGGAGGTAGACGCGGGTTGGGCACAAGCTCGCCGGTATGAAGCAAAACATCAAAAAATTTGTGATTAGATCAGATCAACACGATATTTACGCTTGCAAGACTGGTAGCCTCAGGAAGGGGTACTCACAGATGCGATCGCTGCCCCCATCTTGTGTCTTGCCCTCGCTTTAGTGCCCAAGGCCCAACAATGTCCATGTTTGTTATTGTCCAATCAAAATCATTATTTCATTGTAATTTTGCTGCAGTAAGGCATCTCAGCTGTATTTGTTTATCTTGTTTAGACTGAGCCCCATCTATTCAATCAAGGTACAACTGGGTTTGTACATGGTCACCTTAGACCACTGCTAGCAAATCGTGTAGCCAACCTACCAATTGTCAGGGCTCTTGGGCGCACTATGATTCAGGGGAAAAACTATGGTCCTCAAGTCACAGTAACTCGCCTGAATGTGAGGTACATGTTCGTGGTTTCTTTTAACCAGTAACACTTCTTTTTTAGGCCACTTTGTGTTGTAAAAGAATACAGTGGGACTTGTCAGACCATTTCTTAGTTGAAATATTGACCACACTGTCATGTATTTAAGCATGCAGCGCACCAAAAGTGTTTGCTATATAGGGGTTTTCGCTGTTAGATAGTTTCTTTTCCAGGTCAAGATATATGTTTTAAAAATCAAGTTTGACGTCTTGCAATTGCATCAACGTAAATGTAGCAATATTTTGTCTAGAAATGATTTTGTTAGTGCTATAAAGCAAGACTCAAAGTCACTTAAAACATTTTTGCTTGCATTCTATCAATTGTATTTTCTCTTTGATTTTTATCCCTTTAGAGGAAAGAAGATGCAGCCGATAATGACGCAGGTAGGTCGTCAAGTGGTGAAGCTGAACCCCTCTGACCTCTGCCTTCCTTCCCGTGCCTGGAAAGTCAAGCTGCTTGGTGAAGGAGCCGATGATGCTGGTGGAGTGTTTGATGATACTATCACTGAGATGTGCCAGGTAATGTATAAACAGCATCTTGAATCACTCGTGGTTCTCCACGAACAGCATGTAACAAAAACCTTTCCAAATGTAAAACCTGTCCCCCTGTCCCACTCCCGTCAGCAATGTAACTGAAGTGATCTACTGTCTGTAGGAACTGCAATCTGGTGTGGTAAGGCTCCTTATACCAACCCCAAACAGCATCACTGAAGTTGGTTATAACAGGGACAGGTCAGTGCGCTTAGAATTCTTAATGATAGTCTGATACTTAAGCCCCGCCTAAACTATCAAACATTTTCGTCCAACGTTGTGCTTATCATACAAAACTTCCGGTGGCTAAACGTGCAAACCATGTTCGACCAAACATCAGACAAAGTGATCTTACATAATGCTTTTTGCATATTACCGATGAAAAAATGCGTCGACGTCACCCAAATCCTTTTTATTATTGGTTCTTTTTCCAGGCTCGCGCAAGAACGAGAAAACTCTGACTTGCATGATCCAAAATCAAGTGGACTTGCATGTTAATTTGTCTTAAGTAAAATTGCTAATTTGTAACTCCTATTGTTATTCTTTATATATATTTTGAAAATTCAAATTGTAACGGGCATTTGCAACTGAAGATGACGCAAGTACGGCGAAACATGTGTTATAGACTTTAAAATGTTGTTTTTTCTTTAAAGTTGTTGTTACTCTGCTGTTTTCACGACTGTTGGGAGAAAACTAAAGCCCTGGCTAAAATATCAAACAAACATCGTGTGGAAACAACATGGTTTACTGTTTGCTCTTTAGAACAAATGTTTCATCGTTGAGCCATCTCTGGCAAGGGCGCTTGATTGGTTTATTGGTCAGGCAGGAGGACTAGGCATCTTTGTTGTTGACTGTTTATGTTTGGCTACTGCTATTTGTAGTGCGGTATTTCTTACTCACTGTGTGCACTAAAAATAGTAAAACAAATGCACCAAAGGTTAAGATACTTACTACTGTGTTGGCCACAGGTTTCTGTTGAATCCGTCATGTACAAGTGATTCTGATATGGAGATGTTTACCTTCCTTGGGATATTGATGGGCGTGGCCATACGCACGAGGAAACCACTTGATCTTCACCTGGCGCCACTGGTGTGGAAACAACTCGCTGACATACCTCTTGTGCCTGAAGACATTGAGGAGGTGTGATTATTGTAGCTGTTTTAATTTACCTGTTAGTGGTTATGTCCTTCACCACTGCAATACCAGGACTACACGGGGCGAAATATTACACGCTTGTTGCGATTTTGCAATACTGCATAAATTGGTGGCTTGTTACAAGAAAGTACATTCCGAATTGGGCGGAGTCGCTACCGACAGAGCCCAATACGGGAAATGTATTTTCTTCCAACTTTTCTCATCATAATGACCTATAATGCAGTATTGCTGTCTGAAAGTCGCAATCTCGTTTCACATTTCACTCGTTAACATTTCTTGCACTGATTAAAAGACAAATTCCGTGGATTGTTCAACACGTATGTTTGAAGGCATTGTCATCTTTGTTTGCTGAAATGTTCCTAGCCATAAATTGGTGCTTGAAACAAAAATTCCAGGCGTCCATAAAACAGCTCAAAAAACGAAAACTCGACGAGCTTTTCGTCAAAACTTTTTCAAAAACATGATTGATTAACGTGCGCACAACAACACCTCAACAAAACCAATCGTTTAAACTAAAGAAAAAACGCTTTTCAATAGATGGAATGTTAAGTTGAATATCCCTTTCTTTTGTCTTGTAAACGACAAAACCATTTACTTTTATGGCCGCTCTTTGAAGAGAAGGTTTGAATTTTTGTTTTGAACAGGAGAAATCTAACAAAAATGAGCCGAGGTTTTCAGTCAATCGCCGGATAACTTTTTAAGACCACGATACATAGTTATTTTGACGTCTCAAAAGCAATCGAAAGAAATTGAGAATCGTGATACATATAGATAGTCTAGAAGAAGAGAAGAGAGGCTCCTGAAGAAATAGCGTATAGGAGCACTACATACGATCAGGTGAGGTGGGATTAATCGGTGAGAAAATCCGAAATTCCAGTCCAGCTTTCTACTATTCCAAAGCTGCGTTTTAATTTGTTTGAGAATATTTGCGCATTGCAATCTCCGGTTTGAACAACCATCACAGCACGAGTTTTCGCTGTAATCTGAGAGGCAAGAATAATATCAACCTTTCTTAACACTCTACGTGTGACTTTTTCAAAAACTTTGAGCGTTTAAACGTCAGGTGCGTCTTATTTGCCGTGGTCAGTTTTCAAGCTGTGTTTACGGTACCAAAAATGAATTGCTTTTGTGTCAAAATAGATTGACCACTTAGCCTAGCGTCTTGCAAAGCTATTGGCCCATTTTGTGGATATGGTGCGCCAACAAAAAAATAAATAACAAAGGAGAAGAAAACAAACATGAAGAAAACAAAAAAAAAAATAGTCCTGAGCAAGAGTTGAACCAATGCCTCAACCAATTCATTCGTCATCTTGGAGCCCAGTTCAACACTGGGTACACAGCCATGATCGTGAAAAGGTCCCATAGATTACAATATCTATTTCGTGACTGTGGTACTCCAAATGCAAGGGCTGAAGCCTAGCCTGTACTAGATGCACCTGGAGACGAAACGCTCAGAAAGGCCTTGTAGAACTTGTCTATTGTTGTGAAAATGTTTGCTCTGTGAACATCAAACATCATTTATTGCCAGCAATTTGTCTGAAACTGATGGTTAAGTGACTTGGTTGTTGCGCACGGTAAGGTCAGACTTGCAGCGAAGTTTGCAGGGCCATCAAATGCGCATAGCAGAACATTTGTAACTCGGACCACCGTTATGTGTGTGAGAGTTTTTCAAGGAAAATACAGAATTCTTGTAAATTGTTTCCAACAATTGTGGTAACAGGCCTTTAAAACCTGCTGTTTATTCTGTGTTGCTGGTGAAGGTGTTTATTTTTTTGTTTGTTTGTTTTTCAGGTTGACTTGCTTTACATGCAGAGTTTACGCGGAATCCGTGATATTCACGAAAGTGGTGTAGATGAGCACTCCTTTTCAGAGGTAAGGTGAAGTGTGGCCTGGGTTCAGCTACTGGACTCCGTATACTAAGCGAGGGTTTTCCTTCAGGTACTCAGGTTTCCTCCTTCCCCAGTAACAAACATCTGTAAATTGTAATTCGAGAAGGCTACAGGTTTTTCAGAAATTAGTGAACATGTAAAGTGTATGACTTTGTATGAGTGCTAGAAGTGAGCAATACTGCCCTACATAATTTCCCCCGGCCATAGGCCTGAAAGAAGAAATTAGCACTCACTTCCAGCACTCATTATTGCGACGTTCTTGTTCTTTTCTCAAGACTAATCCTGATTTCAGTCAGTGTGTTTGTATTATTTTTTTAACCCTATTCAACAGGGTGTGAATTCTGCCCGCATGGACTTTGGACGTTTATACCTTTCTTTTAAAGCATCCTATAGCCCCCATCATTTTCGTGTTCTTTTATTCATTTTGTTTAGTTTTTGGTCAGTTTATCGGTTTTCGGAGGGTTGGAAAAACCAAGAAATCCAAGATGGCAGATCCAACATGGATGATATGACGTCATTAGCTCGTGTTGCAGACCCAAAGGAAACTCTTTTGGACGTTCTTTCTGTCCTCTAAGTTTCGTTGTCATAACTTTAATATTCTTGGAGTTAACTAGGGGAGCCAGAAGACCAAAAAAAGCCCAGTCTGAACAGGGATAAGGGCTTATAATTTTTTTCTTGTTTGTTTCAGATCATACCAATTGAGTCATTTGAGACACAAAGTGCTGACGGTAGTTTTGTACCAATATTTCACAGAGGTCATAATTTTCAACTTACCTTTAGTAACCGAGCAGAATACGTGGAGCATGCACTTCAGTATCGCTTGCATGAAGTGGATCGTCAAGTAGCAGCCATCCGTGAGGGTATGGGCTGGATAATCCCAGTTCCTCTTCTGTCACTTTTGACTGCAGAGAAACTAGAGCAGATGGTTTGTGGATCGGAAGAAGTTAGTATTGACATGCTCAAGAAAGTTGCAAGGTTTGTTGTGTGTGTCATTTTCCTTTTAAATTGTCATGAAACAGCGGTAACGCTTTTGAACAAGAGAATCAGAAATCTTGGACAACATTTTGAAACCCGGGGTTAACGCTAATCGGCTTTCGAACAACTGAGCCCAGGAGACTAACTTTTCTGCTATTGCATTACGGTGGACACAGTGTGTAAGGTTCAAATTCGTGTTGCTGCCTTATGCATTTACGTCTCTCAGGATGATTTCTTTGCTAAAGTTTGTCAACCATATTGTGCCCGATCGTAAAAAGTTTTCTCATTAATCCCTTGTGTGTTAAGGAACGTAAACATTTTAATGCTTTTAACATGTTCTCCCAAAGTAGTTCACACTGTACTAGTTGTGGTTGGTTTGGTGTTGAGTTTGAGTTCTGACTGACTGACTAAACCCATGTTTTAGTCTTTGGTGTTGATCCTCACTGCTTTACCTTGGTCAAACACGGAACACTGTAACTCAGTGATAAGCGGGATTGGTCAAAGTGGGTTTACCTTTGTGTTCCAATTGAATACAGTTTACTTATTGAATGACCTCTTTTCAGCACAATGATTGCAACTATTTTGTTATCCATGCCTTTGTTCTCTTTGCCTGGAGTCTAAATTGTTGCATCACACATAAACTTGAAACTTCTTGAAAGGTTGTTGTTGTCGTTGTTAATAAATATAAAATGGCAGACACAGAGGTGAATTTACGGTTTTACTGCCGTGCCAGCCAAGGTAAATGACTGTTGTGTAATCTCTAAATAAAGAGCTAAGATCTCGAAGGTCTGCATCTTGTTCAATTTTAGTAGGTCAAGATCTGCTGTTTGAAAAGTTCAACATTACGTCAGCTAGTTCATTTTTCGTCACCGTCATGAGATTGCTACTCATAATAACTTATCTTGCCACCAACACTTTTCAGGAGCCTAAGCTTTTAAGTCGCTCTCCAGAGCCTCTTTTTCTGCTTGTCCCTCTCTGGCTGGTCCCATCTGTTGCCTGTAGTCCATATCTCCACTTAATTTGAGATTACCTCTCTTACAATTCCCTTGGGGGTTTCAGGGCAAGGTTGCCTGTTTACGTCCCAGATAAACGAGCTCAACCTTTCCATTCAACATGATATGGCAACCAAATACAGGTCAACGCCATCCAACATCATTTCACCAAACGTGGCCAAACTTGTGTCACATTGATTTCAACAATATTGAACGTTGTTCAGTGGAAATGTTCTAACCGTTTGTCTGGGGCCTAAGTTTTTTGCTAGTTGTGACCACTCACATCATTTCGTTCTCAGACTGGCATTGTCCTCTGGCGTTTTCCTAGATCTCTGCCTTAGTTTGATTGCTAAAAACGCTGTCTGACCATTTCAACTGGACACGAGATAAGTGTTTGGAGCGTCTTAATCAACGCTTTGTTTTCCAGTCTGATGAGATGAGTACGCTTGACACTGGAGTTAACTAACAGCAGCAATGTTTGAATTGTGCTTTTTCTTGAGCCTCAGGTACATGCCTGGACAGGCATCTGTCTGTCCTGTTACCTTTCGATGGTGCTATCTAGATAACTGAAAGACTCTTCGCTTACAGTGGCTCACATGCATATATGTATCGTCTGCATACACAGTTGCATACATGTATTGTCTTGCAGATCTTTGCGCAGAAAATTGACGAGCTGTCTCTGAGAACCTCTTCCTTGGTCAAGTCGTCAACAAATCAATTTTTTGTCCGCAAGTGCGAGTCAGTTCTTGCGAGGGACTCCATGTTGGGGCAACCAACAACGCTGACATAGAGAGAGGGGTTCACTCGATAGCTTGCTTTAAAGGTAACAAAAAGTAGCGAGGTGGTGTGTGCAGGACCTTTCCTGGGAGAGGCCAGGTGTGAAGTCTGTCTCAGAGGACTATCCAGAGGCTCTTTCCTGGACCTGAGAGGAGCATTATTTCCAGGTGGTTCCAACCCAGACCATCTTCTTGGGAACACTGACCGAGTACTTTGTTTTCCACTCAGCTAAGCAACCTCTTCCTACGTAACTAGTAAACTATACTTTAAATGATAGTGTCAAGGAGTTTGTTTGGCCTTTTCAGGATTAATGAGCTTTGACAACTTCTTTTAAGCCCTGTTGAAACGTTATGTAATCCGTGTTTCTTAAGGTGAATTGTAGAAATCTCCATCTAGTTGTGTAGAATTGTTAGAGTTAAGTTTTCAACACGCAAAGTTTGGACTGAACTCTGCCATTGGAACATTACGTAATCCACGCTTTTTAAGGTGAATTATAGTCAACTCCATTCAGCTGTGTAGAATTGTCAGAGCTAAGTTTCAAGCAGGCGAAGCTTTCAGTGGAATTAGAACGTTGCTAAGTCAAGCCAACTAATTTAAGGAATTTATATGCACAAATTTCGTCCTTCGAGCTGGATAACGCAGTCCAACGAGTTAACAAGGATAATTTGGATTGAACTCTGCCGCTCTAGATACTCTTTAATGCTGCTTGCTACAAAGAGCAACCTCAGGAACTCGGGAAGAAGTGTTTGGCTCTACAGATGTCAGCCTGACATGTAAACACTCGCCAGTGCGGGGTTTGTTGGAAAAGGTGACACCAAAACAAAAAAGCACTTCAAAGGATTGATTCAAGGCAAAGGGAGTAGGACTATCATCAGATCCATAACAGATCGTCGATCGATATTTCGGTGTCAGACAACAGTGCCGTAACGCCAACTGGAGATACTCTGCGTACCAGAGGTGTTTCTTGCGCATGCGACCACGCGCTAATTTAGTGTCTCTTATCTTCTTATAAAGGCGCGGCGAGAAAGTCCTCTGGGAAGGTTTGCGATTTCTTTAATGACACCGAGCCAGTATAAGATCTCCTTATACGCCTGTTGTCCAGAATTTGCGCGAGAACCTGATTGGCTTCTAAAGACCTCTTAAGGCACTCGCGGTCCGTAAATCGCTGCGGTTAGTGGAATCAAACAGAAAGTAATCACGTTTGACACGGTTAAGCAAGGATGATAAGAAATGTGTACGGTAGTTTCCCCAATTTTCTGTGAGCAACTATTGTTTCGGTTTTGCATGTGGTGGTCTTTTTGTGTATTTCTGATAGCTAACTAAGACAAAATTTTGGAGATAGTTAACAGTAACTAAATTTATTACATGGCCTCTACTGTTTATAGCATCAGCAGCACCGTAAGGCCACACCGTAAAATTGGTTTCCCATCGCCCATTGGGCCCATAGTTTTGAAAACCGAAAAAATGTTTTATTGCCTGCTTTCTTTTTTGGGTATTTTCATGAGCTTTTTTGTACATGTTAAAGTGACTCTTAAATCCTGAACGACTTTTGCAACCAGGCAGCAGCTCGTTGAAAAATGCCAGTCGTTTCTTGCCTCACAAACCGAACCACTTACCTGAGCAAGATCAGGGAGGATGGGGTGGGGCTATGCCCAAATGTTAAATAGAGATGCGTTGAAGAAAAAGCACAGTTATAGTTCTCACTAAGCCAATCAACGATGTTTTATGAAGAAGTCTTGCAGTTAAACTGAAACTAAGTTATTGCAAGTATGATTTGTCTGAAAAGTGAAAGGGGCACAGTCACGCTATTCTAAAATAAAAAATATGTCCTCACATCAATCAACGCCCACAAATAATGGTCTAGTTTTGTTAACAAAGACTATATTACTTCAATAAAACTATTTTCTGTCGTTTGGTGCTATGGATGGCTTGGATGGAAATGGATTGCAATTTGAAAAAAATTAGGCTAAACTTTTCAAATTCTTTCAGCGTGTTGACATTAAATCGATATTAAATGGTCATGGTTTGTTTTCTCTTATTGAAATGAAGTTAATATAGTCCTTTAAATGTTCAAACACAATGTTGGGCATGGATAAAGTTAGCTACCGATAATTTTAGCACTGTTTTGACCAGAAATCGGAGAAATCGTCGTGACTATGCCCCTTGAAAATGCTTGAAGACAAGAGTTGGTTCAGGCATAAATTGGTCACATCCTTTCAATTCGAGGGCTTCACTGTTAATTTCTTTTTTTCTAGGTATCGTGAAGTGGAACCGACTGATCCGCTAGTCTCGTGGTTATGGTCGACTTTGGAGTCCTTCTCCAATGAGGAGCGGGTATTGTTCATGAGATTTGTATCGGGTCGCTCCAGACTTCCAACAGCTGCCTCGGACATATCTCAACGTTTCCAGATAGTCAAAGTTGATAGAGTAAGTAAACAAATAATAATAAAAAAGAAATAATAATTTGCAGGAACACTTAAATGTTAACCGTTAACATTGATTCGTTTTTTACTCCTGGATGTTGTTCTAGGAGAACTAGCAGAGTTCATCGCATGATCTGGGGCTTGGTTGTTCAAAACTGATCCAGGATTAGCTAAGACTATGAATTAAAACAAAGCAAATGCAACTTATGGAGTTTTCTTATAGCCGTTGGCAGTGTTGAATACATTGTCACTATTTTTCGACGTGCGACGCGACATGCCATCTTTCAGCCTGCATTGTAACCAGGCCTTATTCTAAAACAAAGCACAACTTGTTTCTTCATGGTTCGGGTTTCAGTGGATTTGTCTATCGTCACTCTAATATGAGCAAGATCAAGAAGCCATTCCTTAAAGGCTGGATCACACTTGTGACATAAGCATAAGCATAAACATAAGCA
>Ga0126336_10001270_pt1 | contig 12772 bp, 6 predicted proteins | sample SidCmetagenome_FD_92530 | JGI IMG/M metagenome (GOLD analysis project Ga0126336, IMG submission 92530) | Coral microbial communities from El Islote,Puerto Morelos, Mexico - Siderastrea C C metagenome | ecosystem: Host-associated > Invertebrates > Cnidaria > Coral | place: El Islote,Puerto... | reverse complement strand
CTTGGCCAATCAGGAATTAGTAATTTTGCCCTCGTCCGAAAGAAAATTAAGAAAAAATGCCCTCTGTCTCAACCAATCAGCATTCAGTAATTTTGCCCTCTATGTTATAAAATAAATAAATACATGCCGTAAAACAACCTCGGCTTTTCCTTTCTGGCCGATTTTGGTAATTGTAATGAAACCGTCGCCTTCAATTTGAAGAAAGCCTGAACATATTTATAAGTTATTTATTGTAGGTAGAAAAGTATTAAAAAGCTTTTAACAATTTTAATAAGTCACTAACTCATATAAAAAGCGTAGAATATTACAAGTGAAGACATGCATCACTTATATTAATTGAATTTTATTCGCATCAGGAAAAGAAAAACTTGGCTTTTTACAAAAGGGGGAGGTTGTGATCGTTACTGAAGATGACGGAACGGAGGTTGATCAAGATATCTTTGGGGAGCTTCCACCATCCACTGTCTTCATCATAAAATACAAAGATTTTATTTGGGGGATTTGACGCTCTTTGAAGCTCTAACCGGTGGGGCAGTGACCGTCTAAACTGCCAACATAGCGGGGAATTTGACCAAAATTTTTCAAAAACGTCAAATGCCCGGGGGTTTGCCCGGGGGGACCATGGGCGGTCTTGGAATTGACAGGTACATTACGCCGAGGATAGTTCGGTTTTAAAAAACGTGACGTAACTCAGTCACGCTATCACGTTCTTCTTCGCGAGGGCTAAAACAGGTGGATGACCAAGGAATGAGGGATGGGAAAGGTGTTCATACTATTAGGGATTCATGTTATCACAAGGAGAAGGGTACAGAGTAGGCGTAGATGGGGGGAATGGAAGCAAACACGACAAAGGTACGCTAAATCACCAACTTCAAAAATTTACACCACTTGGGCTCGTATCTGTACCCTGAGGGGAGGGGGAGGGAAAAAACGGCGCGGTCTAATGCCCATGGGGCTTTTCTTGTTGCACTAGAAATTCACACTGCACAATAGGTTGTCCTCCACTACTAACGTCTTTAATTTTGCATCACGGGAATGTTTTCACCACTTCTTTTACCAGATATATGTTTGAATGGAATGTGAGGGAATAGTGTCAGTGATAACCCCGACTTTTTTATCGGTAATACGTATAGTAGTATTCCTTGCTTTCGTATTGAGTACCACCATAACAGTGTGTGACTGCGGTGTCACAAAGCCAATGAACTCCAGCGAAGTTTTGTTGGAAGAAGTTACTTTGATTCTCCGTGATCCTGGAGGAACAAACTTGCTAAAATGGCCAAGATGATAGAACATAGGCTGCAAGGAAAAATACATTAATCAGGATCACCACTTTAATCCTTAAAGCAACCGGCAATATCAACATGAATACTCCCCTCACTGTTCTCCGTTTTCTTCTTATGGTACTAGTTGGGAGAGTTTACCTAACAAAATCAAGACATTTTTTATTTGATGACCATTTTATTCTCATGATCAGAATCATTGTTTGACCAAGTATTGACGCTGTAGGGAGAAATTAGATGCTTGCAACTATTGCGCACGACCACGCACAAAACCACTTAAAAGTATCTCTCTGTTTGATCGGCCTTCGGCCATTAACTCCTACACGAAAGCGCGCGCGGAAATTACCTCTTGAAGACTGAAGGAGTAACAGGCAAAATGCAAATGAGAAAGCTGAGTTCTGAGTTCATTACTGGTTAGCAGGGTCAAGCTTTGAAAAACTGTGAACAGGGGAAGAGCAGTGAACAGTACATAGGTAAGTGCCCATAACAGGTTTAACAGAGTTGAGTAAATTTAAAGACAAGATGAAATCCGAAGTTTTTACGCAATTATACAACGGAGAGATGTACTTGACGTATTTACTAGGACGTTTGGAACCATTTAGTGAAATTGCACTGTCTGCAAATGTGAGGAATATTAAATACGGATGTGTAAATGTCTTCATTAAAAAGAAATTAACCAGCCTCAAATGTTTATCAACAAGTTTGATGCATCCATTAAATAATATGCGCCGAAAATCAATGTTTCCACGTCTCTCTTCCAAACCATTTACGCGATTTTCTTTAATTAACTCAGTACATTAAACGGAAGGAAGAAATAATTTTAAATTTTGCAATCAGCATGATCAAGCAATCGCACCTGTTTGTAGAACAATCCACTTTCAGCATCAACAATAATCGGTGAATCCACAAAATTCTTCACCCAGTTGGGCCCTCCTTCCAGGTTCAGTGCTAGGTTCCAGTCCACCCATCCAGTAGACCAGTGTGACAAATTCTGGAATGTTACATGTAGATATGCATAAAAAAGAAAGAAAAGAATTGTAGCAATTACCAATGTCCCGCTGCAGCAGGCTTGAAGGGAGAGGGGATGGGTAAATGCCAGGACATTAACTTGTGAGAATGTTTATCCTCCCCTCCCCCACCTTGATTTCTTTATAAAAGTGCAAATAAGGGGAATACCCCCTCCCTCAGTTAGGGTGATCTTTACCCCTTTTATGCACATATTGATGGTCAGCAAATTTCTAGGGCAGTGGGGATTGCAAATCACATAAAGATAACAAAAAGTAATGCAAGTATGCCTATGATTTGTTCAATGCATGCTTTATTACAGCTCAGGGTGGCTTATATATAAGATAAAGCACTTTATTATATAAGATATCCTCACGTCATGAATTCTCAGCAACTAAGCACGATCTAATTTCAAGTTATAACGAATTGTACTGGACTGAATGCCAAGCTAAATATCTCAAGTCGAGTTTTATGGGAATCTGAAGTTTAGCATCCTGCTCTTCCTGCCGCAAAACTCACGAGCCACGGCCTTCCCGTCAATCGTTATCCCTGTACGCGTGCATTAGAGCAAGAGCTGAGAGTCGCACTAGACTGAATGCCAAGCTAAATATCTTAAGTCAAGTTTTATGGGAATCCCAAGTTTAGCATCCTGTTCTTCTTGCCACGAAAGTCACGAGCCGCGGCCTCCCCGTCAATCGTTGTCCTTGTATGCGTGCATTAGAACAAGAGATGAGAGTCGCTCTATCTTCACGGTTGCCCTTGGTTAAGTCTTGACTCTACGCATCGTGCCAAAACTGCGCTCAGGAGTTGGGTTTGACACAGGCATATCATCGTGAGAAGGATCGTGAGGATGGTGTTGAAGAGTTAGATTTATGCAGTCGAGGGTGTCAGCCAGAGTTGTTGGTCGTTCTCCAGTTGAATGGAGCTTTCTTTTCCACCGCAACATCTCGTTGTCGTACTCTCTCTTGTCGGTCAGATGGTTTTTGTACGCCGCATACATGATTCTTATCTTGAACGTCGTTGCTTAATCTTTGCAGTTTTGCTGGGAGAAGTTACTGGCCTAGGAAGCGATCCTCCTGTGATAAGAACCTGTCATTCATTTCTTGAATTAGATGATCAATAAGAGGGAGATACACAGCTCTTTGCCAGTAGAACCCTGGGTTTGTGGCTGGGACAGTCACCCTGTGTGGCAGCAGGCCTTCCGGTTGTTCTTGGCATGCTTGGCTCAATGTCAAACTCAGATGCAATCTGTTTCCCCCACTCAAACTGACGGATCCCCGACGGATCCCCTCTCTCAGCTCCCATGTTATTTATTACCACTCTCTCTTCTTGGGCTGCCTTAAGATGAGATCTACGGCTCTTTCCTTACAACATAGTCGACAAGGCAACTGTGTTGGAAAGGACATGCTCTGCTGCACATAGAGCAATAATAAAATCAAACTGCTTGATAGAGCATAAGTAGCCCCTTGCCTTTCCATTGCCATCCTGGGACAAGGTCTCGAGCGCCTGAACTACGACTGGGGACGCTGCACGGAAGGTATACAAAGCATCAGCCCTACTCGCCCATCTTGTCTCGCACGTTCTTTAAAAAATCACCCAAAAACTAGTTCTATGAAGTAAGAAAAGATATTCGCATAATAAATATACCAAGAAAAGTTTGTAAGCCCGGGCTTACTGGCTTAAAGGGAGGTACGCCCCTGGCTATATCCTTATTAGCTACCGGGTAGTTTTCCAATGGAATGATTCTGGATCTAAACAGTACTATTCAAATGGATGTTGACAGACAATTTTAGCTGAAGATTGATAACAAGCCTTTTAACACTTCATACCCTTTCCAATATCCTTCACTTGGTTCATTCTCAACTGTAAGCCCCCAAATCTTCACTTCGTTTTCTTCGTAAGCCTTAACGAACTTGACAAAATACAAAGCCCAAGCCTTATGGTACTTGTCGCCAGCTACTCCCTTTAACTGGCCAACCCCTTCCATCTTGCCGTTGGTCTTCATCCATGAAGGGGCTGCCCAGGGACTTCCAAAAAATCTTATGTTTCGTTTGCTCATCTTCATGGCAGACTTCATGATAGGAATCTTAAGTTTCAAATCTTCTGTGGTGAGACTAAAGTTGTGCAATTGAAAATCTTCTTCGTAGTCATCATAGGAATAAGTATGCGTGGAGAAATCACAGCTCGCCATGGGGATCCGTCCAATGGAGTACTCAATGCCATCTTGAGAAAAATAAGATGAAATGAGTTTCCTTTGCAAGGTGGCACTGATGTTTAATATATTCAACCCAGCAGCATCTGAAAAGTAAGAAAGAAATATGCCCAATATCAATATGCATATTTTCCTCATTGTTCTCTATACATTTCTTATGGTACTAGTTGAGAGAGCTTGCACAAACATCGAAACGTTTCATGTTTGGTAATCATTACCTAATTACCCTTGCGACCTTATATTTGATCACTTAGGGATATTGTAAGGAGATATTAGATGCTTGTCACTAATAGTGTTAACCCTTTAACCCCAAGAGCAGACCAGCATGTAACGTCTCCTTTCAATATCACTACATGATCAATCATACAGGTCATGAGAATAAAGGAATTGATCAGCAAACATCAAATGACCTGATGTTCAAACAAGCTTTTCCAACATGTACCATATGAAACATCATGATAACAGTGAGGAGAATACACATGTTGATATTGGGGCTTAAAGGGTTAAGAATTAAGAAAGACTTATGAAGTTATAATCAGACCACTGATGCCTTAAACCTCCAATGCAGATGTCTTAATTAGTAAAATCCATTCCAAAGTTGCTAAAATGCTGTTAACTAGAGGGCATATAAGACAGCAAGAAACAACACAACATATAATTCATTGAGATATATGTACCCTTTTAAATGGCTGTTTTTGTACAATTTTGATTTCTTATTAAATACATATTATACAATCTTTGTATTTGCCCTTGAGGATCCCTGTTGTGAACTTAGGTTCACTGTGCTCGTTCCCAGAACATGAAAAACTCTGAATTAAAAAAGTCAGGTAAAAGGAACTAGGTAGCCCTATAAGGTAACTATCTAAAGGAAGAAACATTAGTCCCATTTGTAAATTTTAAAACCAACGGTGGGGAGTAATGGTCTGAGGACTTAACCCACCTTAGCCTCCCATGCAGTCGTTTTTAGGGGAGACGTATTACCCTCTTCCTAGCACGACTCCCCTAAAAACGACTTCGTGGGAGTCTAAACTGTAATAGGCTATAGAATAGATAAACACTGTGCAAAACTCCTTCAGTTTAATGGTCAGAAAACCCCATGGCTAACCCACATGGCAAGAACAAACGCCACCCAAAGAATGATGGGTAACATGCGCTGACAAGATTATATTGCGTGACGGGTAGCACGCTTTTTCCTTTAAACAAACCGAAAACGAAACTTACTATGAAGTTATTAAGTAATTATTGTTCTTAAGTGTTAATAGCGATAAAATGTGTGTCCCTATGCCAGGAATTTGTTTGTCTCTTATCTTCTTTATCCATAAGTATTGTAATGACTCCACTTGATTAGTCTACAGTACAGGGTAGTGTTCACCTGTGGGATAAACAGAAACATGTTTGATACCAAGCTCAAGTTAGAATAACGAGCAGGATGTCGGATTACCCAGCAGCTTCGTGTAATAGTTTGTTTTGTGGGTGAACTGGATAGAGCAGAGTTGAAAAAGAGGCTGGCAAAGAAGTTGAGGGTACGGGGGTAGCAAGACAAGGTGACGAGGAAGAGCTGGCTGGTGAGGATCAGGTGCAGGTGGCTGAACAACAGGCCCAGGAGATGGGTGTGGTGCAGCTGGTGTGGCATCAGGTGCTGAGAATGTGGTGTTCATAGATGGAGTGGAGAGCATAGGTGGTGGGTTTTGTGCTGATCTCAGTTGATGATGAGGTGACTGTGGAGTGGCTGTAAGAAAGTTGGGGCGAAGTTTGTCTGGGAAGGTCAGTGTCGACTCGAGGTGAGGAGTAATGGTACTGGAACTCTGAGGAAAGGCAAGTTGAACCTGACCACGATTTTGCCTAATTTGTCTGTTGCCAGCCTGGATGTAGTAAGAGCATGGGCCAGCAGAGCTGATTCAGTTATGAGAGTACGCGGGATTCCATGGCGTCCAAAGTGCTGTTTGCTTCCTTAAATTACAGCTGAGGACTGAATGTTGGGGGAGCTGATCAAGTTTTATAGTAATCATTATAGTGATCCACTGCCACAAAATAAGTCATGCCATTGAGTTCAAATACATCTCGAGAGACTAGTTGCCAGGGCAAAGTAGGCACAGGGTAGGGCCTTAATGGTTCACGAAGGTGTTGGCGAGTGTACTGGACACAAGTGGTACAGCTATTGCACATATCAGTAATCTGACTGTTTATAGCAGGCCAAAACACGCAGTTGCGAACATGACAGAGGGTGAACTCTGTTCCACGAGGAGCTGCATGTAGCTTCTGGCGGAGAGAGAGAGAAATGATAACACGATCTTGTTTGAAAAGGAGCCCTGCATGCTGAGTTAGATAATTACGGATGGACCAATATGGGTGCACAACCACAGGTACAGCCGCTTCATTATTTGGCCATCCTGTCTCAATAAGAGAGCGCAGAATCGTTTATTCTGGATCTGTGCTTGATGCAGCTCTGATCCCCTGCAAGGTAGCATCTTTAACGCCAGATAGGTCTGGGTGTCGGATTCAAACTCCAGGCAATACACGAACTGATCATGGACTTGCTTGTGAGATGTCATGGGCAAGGGAGCGCGTGAGAGATTGTCAGCTATGTGTAGTGACGATCCCTTGTGATACTCCACATCAAACGCATAGCGCTGGAGGGACAGCATCATACTTTGCAGGCAGCGTTGTGCAGAGGCCAGAGGTTTCTTGAAAATAGTTTTAAGAGGCTTGTGGTCAGTGTGGACAGTCACATCAGACTTGCCAAAGAAAAGTTGATCAAACTTGTGAAAACCATGGACAATTGCAAGTGCTTCTCCCTCGATTTGCGCATAACGCTGTTCAGTTGGGGTGAGAGAGCTGGAGCTGAAAGCGACAGGTTGCCATTGAATATCAGCAGTGTTAGAGAAGAAAGTAGCAGAATGAAGTAGGGTTGCACTAAGCTGTTTTCTGAAGCATCAACTTGAAGTACCACTGGATAATTGACAACGAAGTAACGGAGACATGGAGCTGTAGACGATAATTCTTTTGCCTTGGTGAATGCTTCAGTGTGCTGGTCAGCCCACACGAACTCTTGCTGCATGTGAGTAAGATCACAGAGAGGACAGATCACTTCGCTGAGGTGACGGCAGAACTTTGACAGAGGCGTCCGGTGGCAGCCTTTTCTTGAGGTGGAGGCATATCAAGGATAGCAGTAACGATTTCAGACCGGGTTTGAGTCCATTTGAGGTGAGGGCATGTCCCATGAAAGGGGCTGTGTTCGTTTTGAATTTAACCTTGTCTGGGTTTAGCTTGTGGTTGTGTTTCGAAAAACGACCTAAGAGTTCTATTACTGTGCCCTCATGATCAACCTGGGCCTCAGCTAAGGACGTACCCGACCTACTACATCATGAAGACGGCGCTGGAACTCTTCAGGGGCCGAGCTGATGCCAAAGGGGAGTCGGGTCCAGCGGTAACGACCCCAGGGTGTACGCATTGTGGTCAACCGAGATGACTCATCAGTTAATTTGGTAGTTTGAAAGGCATCCTTGATGTCAAAAGAAGAAAAACTTTCGCCTGGTGAAAACGGTGGATACACGGGCCTGATTATAGCTTTGTTGATGTTTTGTGATGGGTCTAAACAGATGCGAACTTTGACGGGCCTGGTGGCTGAAGCTGGGCGTTCGCGAACTACCATGTCAGAGATCCAGGGTGTGGGTTCATTCATTCGTACGAGTTGGCCTGTGTCAACGAGGTTTCCTAATGCTTCCTTGATAATTGGAAGTTTGGGAGTGGCATAGCAGTGGGGGCAGCTTGAATGGGTCTGACTCCAGGGTTGGTAGTTAATGAGAAGGGTTCACCCAGGCCCTCGAAGAGGTGAGGATAAGCTATTTTAACAGAATCGAATGTTAACTCACCAATAGGGGGAAGAGTGGCGTCTGATGATGACTAGAGGTGATTAACATTGTCTACATCATAGTTGAGAATTCACAGGCAAGTGCGATCAGGAAGGCCAAGGAGTGGAGCATAACAACTCTGCGCGGTGATGACTTGAGTCACTGTCTCATAAGTTTTGCCACGGCAGGAACAATGTAATGTACTTTGCCTTTGAGCGGGTATGATGGTCTTGGAATAATCCAGGAGACGAACCGCAGAAGGACCAATCTTGACTTGCGGGAATTTCTGAAGGTCACTGGTATGGATAGTGTTACAGGAGCAACCAGAATCAACTAGGAAGCGAAGTCGGCTGTGGCTGGAGGTGGATGGTGATGTTGGGCTTAAGTCGAGGTCAACGAAGACTCCTTTGGATGCAGAGTTCACTTAATGTACCTCATGAGTGACGATGTAAGCGGGTTGTAGATCATTGCCTGAATTCTCCTGTGACTCTGAGACGGCATTTGAAGTAGAGGAGAAGCGGCATACTTGCTGCCATTGAACCCCGTTTCCCACAGCTATGGAAGATGGCATTTGATGCGGGGCAGTCGCGCCTGGCAGAGTACGGAGCCCGCCCATACCAAAGGCAGGTGAAGTGATTAGAAGGGTTAGAATGTGCATTAGGTTGGCGTTGAGTTGGACGATGCGACGTCTTGTTAGCACCAGGGATAACTTTATGGCCATTTCTTCCATGTGCTTTTTAGTAATGGCTGATTCTGCGTTAAGCCCAACCTGGAAATCGTGAGCCTTAGAGATTACTTGGGAAAACGTGAGTGTAGTAAAGTTCTCCCTTTAGATAATGTCATCGCGGAATTGTTTGAAGGTAGCGTTCAGACTAATGATGAAAATGTCTCTTTTCAAGCGATTGTCGACAGCAGTAGTGAAATTATATTCATGGTATTCGAGCCTGACTAAAGTGTGCCCATTCTTGGATGCTCATGCCGGGTTCCTGCTTCAGCAGACGGAGAAAAGTATGAGTGCTCTGGATGATAGGCTCTTTGCCAAGGTAGTGCTGAGATAATTGAGCTAGCCATTTCGCGGGATGATCCTTATCTTTGGCGGCGATTTGACCGTCGATTGTGATAGTTAGGACGTCCCATCCCGCCTAAGGAAAATCCCCTCTTAGAGTGGTCATAGCTTTTGGTCTCTTAGCTGGGATCCAATAATCGTTGCTGTCAACCGGTTTGGCCTGGTCAACATTGTCCTCTGTTATGCACGGGCCGGTCCTTTCCCAGGACGAGGAGAAAAGCAAAAATAAGATAAGAGCACTCAAACCAGGATAGTTCTACGGAAGCGGGAGTTGCAGAAGTCCTGACACCATGTAATAGGCTATAGACTAGATAAACGCTGTGCAAAACTCCTTCAGTTTAATAGTCAGAAAACAACATGGCTGACTCACATGGCAAGAACATACGTACCCAAAGAATGATGGGCAACATGCGCTCTCAGGATTATATGGCGTGACGGGTAACAAACTAACGTCTGCAAACTATTGTTTTACTTAATACTTCTCAAACTGAGCACTAAGTAAACAATCTGGACATAAGCAATGGGTGTGGAAATCAACGTAACGATGAGATAGATGTGAAAAGGAATGGACTAATAATATTTGTATCCATAACTATCACTAAAAAAAATGGATGAATGCTCCTGGTAGATTACTGATTCTCAGAAAGTTTCCCTGTGAGTTTTATAGTGTGAGTAGAAATTATTTTCCTTAACGAGATGTTGTGTTCTTTACAGTTTCCCGAAACGTTTATTTGCCAGTTGTGCCAAAGGCCCAAATTGGTTAAACGTTTTAGCCCTTACAAAATGAGCGATTTTACATCACCCTGTTTTCTCGCCTCCTAACGTCAGATCACGAGCTTTTCAGTGGATCTTGTGGGGGGAAAGGTTCGCCTTAACGAATCTACATAATTGGGAAACTTGCTGTTGTGACCGACGAATAGCTTGCCATTAAAGTAAAAAGAAGCAAAGCTACAATTTCTTTCTTAAACATGTCCGATTTATTTATCGCAGCAGCGGGTGCCTCGAGAGCCTCTTCACTCGATAACGTACTGGACCCGTACACACTATGCGCGAACTTTTCTACATTTTGCAAAAATATTTGGTCATCGTTTGCGTTTTACAGATGCCGATGCCGATGCCGTTTTTAATGCCAAAAAAATTTGCGAAAATTATTAAATAAATTAAATGCAGCTTGCTTACACCACTTATAAAGAGGAAGATAAGGCCTGTATGTGAGCATTATTAAAACCTGTGTTTACATCAAATTCGTCAAATATATACCTGAGAGTTAACGACATGCCACCCCAGAAAACTAACGACAAAAGTAAACATAGCCGGTACATTTGAGCTTGTAGGACTTGTAGATTGAAAAGAACATGAGCGCGACTTTGTTGAAAGCGATGATATTTACGGTTAATGAGCTAAGGGTAGTACATACCTTACTCTATTTCGTTGTCTTTATCAGTTGTTAAAACCAACGTTGTATGTCCTCTGAGGTGTGGAAACTAAATGAAATCCAAACACTAAATGGCAGACTTTCAAATATTGCCGGCAAGAGTTTAGAGTGATCCAGTCGAATATGTGATTCTACAGTTCGGATGACTAGGTCAAATTAAATTCATGCGAGCCTACTGAGTACAGAGTACCAAGTCATTTTGAATTCACGTGAGTCTATTGAGTTTAAAAATTAGCAAATGATATCGGAGGCCCTCTTAGGGGTTTTATAGAGATAAGGGGCAAAGATTTGCAAAATTGTTGAATTATTCTCAGGGAAGATACTATGGTTTGTAATTTAAAGCATTTTAGGTCCGAGGAATAATAAGCTTCAAAATAGTGACCGACGCTAAGATTTTGTTTTGAAAAACGAAGGGAAAAAGGAATTAAAGAATTGTGTATTTTTATCGCTAGAACAGTCACCAATCATTAAAATTTAGGGCATCTGACAAGCGAATGCATAATATTACATCGCAACACACGGTAAGGTGGTTTCAGCTTTAATTTTTACTCTGTAATTGATGGGGGCCTTTTCAACGCACCAAGGTAAATAAAAAACTAATTTCCACCAGCGCGTATCTCATTGTCGTCTGTGTGAACGGAGATTAAGTAAGACAAATGCCGCTCCAAGATGGAAAAGCTATGCATATTTTATCCCTGAAGTTATTCGAAGATATCGTAGCAAGAGTGGTATTATTCAGAATACCACATTTTTACGTTCTCAAAAATAAATTGTATAATTGCACTTTTTAAAGTTTGCCATGCTTGGGGACGCCCCCTACCTCCTGGCCACGCATCTTGTGCTTGAAACTAATTCCCCTGCTTATGGCATGGATGTGTGATAGATGATTAAAACGAAATGAGTTAACCAAGGTCCACGTTTTGTTTTATTTTGTTTGATTCGACCATGACTACAGGCACATAAGCTGTGTCATTAAAAATCAGCATCTAACAGTTTGTTATATCAACAACAGTCAAAATTTCCAGAACAAAAGAAGCACTTGTTAGTCGTGCGGTAACTTGAATAAAATTAGCGCTAAATAATGTTACAAAGCGCTTTTGTTAATGCTCTCAGTTGAGCGATGAAAATTACGACTTAAATAGGTGATAAAGGCAAATAGAAAAACGCGAGAAAAACAAAGCCATATACTTGTAAAATTGCAAAAACGACGATCTCTTAAACCATATTTTACTATGGCTCGCGTTGCCTTAGGAACTAAAGCTCGCGAGGTGATTTTGACAATAATATCGAATCAGTGCGGGGACCAATTTGCTTGTGATGGTAATGAAACAGCGAACGGGGAATTTCGAATGTCTTCTCATCGACAATGATCAAAACTTCGTCAAAGAAGCTATAATATTTCATCGAAAGAACAGGTTTGTGTTAAGTGAAAGGCGTGAAAACTGCGTGGAATTTTGCCAAGACGAAGCCAAAAAACGCTTGGAGCAGGGGTAAGTGAAGAAATTCTGCTAGATGTGAAATCTCTGCATAGCTCTGTTGCTAGCTAAAGCAGAGATCGCTAAGTTTTTTTACGGTATCCATCTTTAGACGTCTTCGCCTTGCTGAATTGAAGATTAGACATGGCATTGCTCTTGAAACGGTAGCGACGGATTTAAATGTTACGATTTTAGTAGTGTTTACAAAAACTTAATAATAACCATTAGTCTATGGCCACGGAATTTGCATACAGAATAAACAGCATTATTTATGTATTTGAACTTAAAAAATAGAAAAACTTGTAGTTTTTTTAAATTCACCTAGAAAAGGAAAATAGCCCACACTAGAGTTGGAGAGAACCTTAAAATCTAATTATGAAAGTCACCGGTATATATGTTGTAGTTCAATTTTATCCTTGGTTCAATTTTTATTTTCCTTTGTTGTTTT
>Ga0126336_10001269_pt1 | contig 12774 bp, 10 predicted proteins | sample SidCmetagenome_FD_92530 | JGI IMG/M metagenome (GOLD analysis project Ga0126336, IMG submission 92530) | Coral microbial communities from El Islote,Puerto Morelos, Mexico - Siderastrea C C metagenome | ecosystem: Host-associated > Invertebrates > Cnidaria > Coral | place: El Islote,Puerto... | reverse complement strand
CTCAAGAATGCTTGAGAATTTCATCACGGGGTCACTTGGAGAAGTGAATTAAAGTGAGATGTTTCAAATAGCATTGAAAATGTTATCGTGCTATGAGTAGTTTTTTGGTAAATATTTTTTGCAGTTATTGCTCGAACATTGAGCGGAATCCGTCTTAATACTTAACTATTGTTTCACAATTTACCAGAGCCTGTGTGAAGAAAACAACCTGTATTAAACAAACATTAGCAAGGGTCCCAAGGGTGTCCACTTAATACACGTTTCAACGTATAAAAACAATTATGATCTATTTTATTCATTCTGTAATTTGTCAGGGAACGAGCAAAGGAGCTTAACTGCTTAATGAAACTTAAAATACAATTGTGTAGACCTAAAGGAGAAGGTGCACGTCATACTAACTGAAGGAATCCTTTGAAGATCTCTGTAAATTCCTGTGTTGGGAATTTGGCCAAGGAGTGTGGCTGGTGGCCTGAAATGATAAAGGTAATAGCACATTTCAACTCAAATGACAAAGAATTGATAAAAAGTGAGTCAGAAATTAAGAAAACCAACCTTGATGACTTCCAAAGTACTACTGCAAGTGCCATGATGACTCCAACACCTAAGCCAACATCAATGCCAAGTAAAACAACTCCAAGCCAAGCTGCAAACCAAACAACCTTCAACAGAAAAAACAAATAATTTTCACGACAACAATTTTTACAAGGTTACCAATAACTACATAATCTAAAGGCAAAGCCTCTCTTGGTTTCAAGAGAGACTTTGGAGACTATCAAACATGTTTTTACATTTTAATCAATTGAAATTCTTTCACTTTTCCACTAGATTAAACCAAGCTTGTTTTTAAGGTACGCTTAATAAAACGTTTTCACCTTAAACATTGAGACCACGTATAATGCTAAACTATAATAATTTTTACTCCCATAACCAAGTCTTGAGTCATACAATGTGGTTTTAAAATTCAAGTCTGTGGATTAAAGCCTACAATGTGACCATTTACCTGAAAGTTACTGAGCAGTACAGCTGTACATTCCCACATGGTGCTGTTTACTGTGCTGTAAAAGGTCGTGGTTCTACACTGTGATTTTAGAGTCTAACTTTAGAGAAGTAGAACTGACATGGGATCTACATAATCGTAATTTTGCAAATTTTTTAGGTAAGAAATTATTATAATATTTATGGGTAAAAGAGCCCATACTATCCAACATGCGTGGGGAAATTAAAGAAATACAATGTCCACACACTTGTAGGTAATTCACATACCAATAATTATGAATGAATAATAATCTAAACTACATAAGAACTTACAGCATCAGGTTTGCATATTCTCCAGAGCTGCCTTAGCCTGCTAAACTGACGGAACAAGCCTTTAAGTGCGACAACCACCACAGCAGCTAGTATCGCCTAACAAACACAAACGGAAAGACAGATGACATGTATCACTGCAAACTTTTCCAGTACACCAACCTGCTTAACTGAGGAAATTAACAAGCCTAGACTGACAACCAACGCAGAAGGTTGTATCATTCAGGTCAAAGTTGAATGATCGGTCCAGCAAACACACAAGATAGAAATTGCAGTTAAATTACTCTGACCAGTAAACACAAGCCATGGAGAGCACTTCTGTTATTTCAGGCTAGTATGATGGGTCATTTCATAATAAATTAATAAAAATATAGAAGTAAGAAGGTGCTTATTAGACCTTCCCCACTCAGTGATGACTCTTGTGCTCCTAGGGTTTTTTATGGTACAAAACTTAATTATTTTCACTCACCTTGGGCAAGTGATAGAAAAGAGGAGCTATAAACAGCAATACCAGGATAATAATTATTACAACAGGAATTGAACAGAGCTGCAAAACAAAGATAAAAGTACAGAAAATTAACAACTCTTATACGGACGTCATGCAAGTTGCGTGATGACAATAAAAACAGCTGCGAGGGAGACTAACAGAGTTCAAGACAGTAAGAAGAAAGAGTAGACTTTCCCGAGTTTAAGGGACTTTAACAGTAGTTACTAAAATTTAAATCTAGCATCCTGAATCTAGGCTCACCAGAATTACGGACCATCTCATATTCTCGGATTTTAAACCTTGGAGTCTGACAATGTTTGTGTGAGTTTTATGTCATTCTTCCAGACATTCATCATCTGAGTTGACAGGCAAGATGACATGAAAAAACTCTGTCTTTAAGCTAGTTCTAGAGCCTTCGGAAAAGCTCTTGGAGAAGTTTTCGTTCTTTCTCAAATGGAGACTGAATCTTCATTGGGTTTGGGTTTGACAGAAAAGTTAATTATTATAAGACTCAGGCTAAGAGTGTACATGTAATGTAGATGAAAGGGCATTGACCAGTGTTCCGTCCATTCCACAATTCAAAATCAGAATCAAGGCATAATGGATACAATTTTCAAATACCTGTGTTCTTGCAATGCTTTCTTGAATAACAGATCTAGAAAGCGAACCACTGACTGGAAAACAGGAGAAGAATGATCCCATGATGTTTGCTGATCCACAAGCAATTAGCTCCTGGTGATAAAACACACACGGCAATCAATCACACAATCAGGGTTGCTTGCTCTTACAGGGTTGCCACTCATTAGAACCCAAGAAATTCCTTGACTTTTCCCTGACCTCAAAACAATTTTCACTGACCTTGCATTAGGCGAATTATCAAATAAGCCAAATCCACTTTTACATTTGCTTCAGCTTCTTCTGCAGACCATCGATATTCTTATCGATGGTCCAACAAAGGAGCCCAACTTTGAACAAACAAGTTAATTGCTATGTTGCGCAGTTGTTCCCTTCGGGAATAACCTGAGTATAAAAACCATGCAAATCACGAACGGACTTTTAACCCTGATGATGACATTCTTGTCGAAAACGTTTGGTTCATTTTAATTGTTTATACCCCCCTTTTTATCTTTTTTAGCCTTGTATATATATCATTCTTATCTTCATTTTCGATCTCTTTACGTTTTTCAGGGGATTTTGAACGCATGGCATTTGAATTCCCTGACTTTTCACTGACTTTGACAAGAACTAAGATTTTCCCTGACTTTTTGCAAAATTCCCTGACTTTTCCCTGACCTTGAAAAATTTTTGTTTTTCCCTGACTTTTCCCTGACCGTGGCAACCCTGTCTTAGTATAGAAGTCTTCGTACAGCAGTATAATATTTTTTCATCAATAACACATTCAAGGAAACAAGACCTAACCCTTTAAGCCACAAAAGCAACTAGTAAATAACTTCTCCATAAAATATCACTATGTGACCAAACAAAGGTCATGAGAATGACGAAATGAACACCAAAGATAAAATGTTTTGGCGCTTACACAAATTCTGCCAAAGTCATTGAGAATATACATATTGATATAGGGGCTTAAAGGGTTAAGTTAACATTTTTCCACCGAGTCTAAATTACAACATGAACAGGTTCTCTATCCTCAAACCTTACAGGAACCATACTAACTACAGAACTGTAACTACTTCTCAGACTGTGAATACCTGAAAATATCACATACCTGATTTGAATCGATAACATAATTATTTCTTTTGGCAAACACCTTGGCCAAAGAAATATTTGTTGCAAATATAACAACAGCGATCACAATAGCATCAGGGATCATGCTTCCCATCAAAACAAAGGATGGTGCAGTAGGCACACGTAGCCTGGCATGGAGCAAAAAGATAGAGCAGCAATCAGATGAGTTTACTACCTTGAACTTGATTATCTCAAACCTCCCCTGGATAACATGAAACAAAGCCTGCTTCCCTTGGTTCAAATTGTTTCAGTTAAGCCCCCCAAAAAATAAGAGGAGTGGAAATCAGCATGTCACAAAATTTACATCAAAATGTAGGAGATGTGGTGGTAGTGTGTGCACTTGGCTAGCTGAACCGAAACACTTCCACTAGGACTTTCCATTGGAAGATCATAGAACCAGAGATTAAAGACTCCACATCATTTTGTGCTGTTTCCTTAGCCGAGAAACCTTACCACCCATTGTCCCTCTCAGGCCCAGTTGTTCGAAAGCTGATTAGCGCTAACCTTGGGTTAAATAGTGTCCAAGGTTTTTTATTCTCTTGTTTAAAAGTGTTACTGCTGCTGAATTAACGTGACAACTTGAAAGCAAACAAAGTTAAATTGTTAATTGAAAATAATTTTAATTACTGGAATCCACATTGTTATGGATTAAGAGTGAATTAAAAATTGACACTAATCCTGGGTTAGCATAACCCTGCTTTGAACAACTGGCCCAAGTGTATAAATAAAAGCTACCAGTGAACAGCATAAGGTACATTGTAATCATAACAAAATACTTTAAATGGTCTAGCATTCATTCTGTTCCCATTTTGAATTAGTGGATAAGTACACAAAAGGAAAATTAAAGTCGATATGAAGGGAAATGAATCATACCCTTTAGGAATATTGCCAAGGATTGGTACTTGAAATTTTTTATTCAAAGCAACAAAATATGACACCAATGTTCCTAGCACAACCTGCAGTGAAAAGAAAAAAAGAAAAGTCACATATCAAAGGCCAAGGCATTTTGGCATGCCGCAAACATACAGAAAGTCTAGTATCAGTCTAGTAAGGAAAAATAACCTGCAGCGAGTGGTCAAAAGTTTACAATGACACTGCCATTTTAATTACAAACTTGCTAGTCTGGCTAATTTTCCGGCAGAAAAATTTAAATGAAAACCTCAAATTGTTAGCAACAACAAGACTTATACATGTACCAGGCTTTTTTTAAATATATTTAATTAACTCCACTGTGTATGTACATTCTATAATCATATTTGCAAAATAATTTAAAAACAAAAATTATCCTCCAGTTTAAAAAAGTAAAGAATGAATGATACAGTTGCAAAGACTGGAAATTTTCAGCAAACAGTGAACTTACATTGATAACTTACATTAACTTAAACAAATCTTAAACATACCACTATTAACTCAGCTGGTAATGGAAATTTCATTTTATGCTTCAATTTCTCACTGATAAACTTGAGTAAAATCAGAAGAAGGATGCAGACAATTCCTGTGATAATTGCTCCAGGTACAGACAGCGTTATATTCTTGAAAATAAATACGTAGGTCTGTAAAGAAAAAGATATGATGATTAGATTTCTTGACACAGACGGTTTAACCTCCTGCAAGTAGAACAAATCTTCTGTGTCTTACAAAAGGTGTCCACTTATCAAAGGATAGAAAATATTGCAGTTATAATTTGTGTGTGTGACTACAAGTGTTATTATTAGCTGCAAGACAATGCTGCACTCAAGGGTGATGTAAATCATTAATTAAATAAATAATAGCATGTCTTTGAATCATATTGAGGTACATTTTTTAACTGAAAGGCTCTACAAAAATTCTTGGAAAATCAGCATACATTCAAAAAACACTCTGAACATAGTAGACCACCCCCCCCACCCCGACCCACCCCAACCCACACTCCCTAGGTACAAAAATTAAAAAAAAAACTGTGTTTAAATTTTCCTCTGGACCCAATTAACTTCAGGAAAGTAGATTTTATAGCATCCTTAGAGAAAACAGTAAGTCCAAACCTTGACTACAGCAAAGGCCCCTGCATATCGTGGAACAGTCAAGCCAAGAATGTGCTTCACTTGGCTGGTGAAGACTAAAATGGCAGCACCAGTAGTGAAACCACTAATAATAGGATCGGACAGGTATACAGCAACAAAACCAAGCTTGAAAAGGCCCATCAAAAACTTAAGGGAGAGAGGATAATTTATCAGTGCTTTTTATGTAAATTATAACAAGAATGAATTAATTTATAACAGTTCATAAATTTGGATGATGAACGCATGCTCCTGAGCACAGCTCATTGCATTGCTATCATCTACGTCGTCTTTAATTTATATGATTATTTGGAAACATGTTTGCCACATTCTTCATGCACATTTTTGATCATGACGTAACTTGACACAAGACATGCTGAAATGTGCAAGTCACACAAGGGCCTGTAAGTTTCATGATATTTTCCACACTTGAATGGATCAGGTAATTGCATTTGTTGTCACAAGGCACAGGTTGTCTAAGGCAACAACAAATAAAAAAAGCAATTTTCTGGACACGTTTTCTAAAATATATGACTGTGCTACAAATGTTCAAAAATGTAGTAAAAGTCAAGAAACCATGACAGTAAAACTATTCACCAGGGCTAATAAAAGACATATTATGAAAGGCTAAATTTGGGACATAATTAAATTAGGCCACATGTATTTGCCTAAGAAGTAAAGGTATTTTTGGTTTTGACACTTTACTACATAACTAGTCATGTTAGATGCGAAGAAACTGGTACATTGTCACGCAAATTGTGACTTGTTTTTCAGACCTGACACTATCAGTTGTATCTGTAATATTATCAGATCTTATTCGGAGGCCACGCAAATTTGCACTCATCCCATGTCCGCATGGATGCAGACCGATTTTCAAAATAATTTTCAAATGTGCACAGACATGGCGTCTGTGCTCAAAAATGCCTTAACTGATCACATTTAAATTTGCTACTAAAAGCATTCATAATAAGAAACCATGCACCCTGCTCCATCTTTTGTTCTGCTACAAATTAAAACACTCCCTTAATTTGAACCTCAAAATGAGTCAAGTTGAAAACAACCCTGAAAGTTGAAATTGCTCTATAATGCACTGCAAAAACCTTTTAAGTAATTATGTCACATGTATGCCAATCAAATCCAAGATGGCAGACACTGGACAAATTTTCCCACATATCGAATCAAAATAAGGTAAGCAAGAAAATTAAAACTATTTCTAGTGCTCAATGTACACTACCATATAAGAACGATAATCTTACCGTAAACACCGGCGTATAAGCCGCACTCACAGATAAGCCGCACCCCGAGTTTAGAAGCCCAAGATTTGGAAAAAAAAATTTTTGTCAAAAATTCATAGCTGAGTCATTTTATTTAATGAACATATTGGCTGAAGTGAAGTCCTTTTCACTACGGATCAGTGATTCAATTTGCAGTATGAATAAGACTCAAACACGCATTTTAATCCTTCTAACAAGTATAAAAAAGGTACGAAAACGTCCTTGAACTTTTCCCCAGCACTTTTCCAGTTAAAGCCATTTAAATCAGAAAATTTGTAAGTTCGCTCAGACGTTCGGTTGCGTATGTGGCTTAGTAGCCAGGCATTTGATGAGAAGAGAGAAAACTGGTGACAAGTGTTGTCGCTTCGTTCAATTCGCAAAGGAAATTTTAGCCATTTCTTTAGCTGTTCGTGGCTTCCATGCAGGTTTACAAGGATATTTGGAAGCCATCCATCAGTGACAAACTCGCCTGTAAAAGGGAGTTCGATAACTGCTTTGACAAATTTGCCATCAAAGTTGTCAACAACGGAGAAACAGTGGGCCATTTACCACACGAGTTCTCGAAGATAGCGTGGTACCGTTACGTTTTTGACTTTATTTTGGTGTTTTGGGGATTATTCATGGAAAATTACAGATTTTTTTTTCCAGATGTTCTTGCAGATGAGCTGCACCCCCAATTTTGAGCAAAGTTTTAGGGTAAAAAGGTGCGGCTTATAAGCCGGTGTTTATGGTAAACACCCACCTGAAAAAGACCAACAAGCATTGACAGAGCCACAGCTACTTCCAACTTCTTTTCATCCAATATCTCCTGCTGACTTGGAAAAGAACTGTTTGATTCTTGTTTGTATATTGAGCTGAGCAGGGTACCACCTCCTGAGGAACCACCCACTGGCTCCTTAGTGGGCGGGGCAGTGGTGGGTAATGCAGAGTTCTCTACTTCTCTCTCCACAACATGACCCACCATCAAGCAAACTACAGCAAAAGTCCCTATGTGTACAAGAAGATTAACAAAATCAACTTGATATATTTACAGTATGTTAGAGCAAGAGATCGTTATTCAGCAACTTCAGGCTTCAGTGGGAGCCGAACCAATGACCATTGCCAGACTGGTACAAACATTCCATCACTTGAGCTACAAAGCTGTTGACTGTGGGAACTGGTCATATTTGGGAGTTCTGTAGTTCCCAATGATGAGAAGACTAACGTGTGTAAGTACCCATCACATGTGGCAACACCAATAAGCCATTAAGATAAGTTTTGCTGAGACACTCTCAAATGAAAAGGTTACAGTAAATTTATTCACAAACTGCATCATCTCCCAAAGCTGTCTGCTAGAAAGTGGCAACCAGCTACACTTTGTTACAACTAGCAACTACCGGAAAATGACCAGGAATTCAAAGTTCTCAGAGTTTGAAATGACTGAAAGAGTCTTTCTCTAGTTTGTGAACAATAGCAGTATATTCCTCACAGAAAGACAGCCCCATCCTCTCCAGAAAAGAACAACCAAATACTAATAGGAGGAAACCAATAAAATAATAATGGTTTGCCCCCCCCCCCACCCCACATCCTACTCCTATACTGACTCCATCTTTAAAGACTGCTACTAATATCACAAGTGTCAAGCTCATGAATGTAAAGATCACAGAAAACTGGGAAGAGTCACCAGTGCTTTTTGTTAAGAACAGCAACGTAATGTTACTAGCCTACTTATTGCTTTTCCCCCGCTATTTTAATTTAAATTGCATGCAAAGGGTGAGAGAAAAACTACCAGTTTGTTACCTGCCATTTCACATTTGGACCCTCATAGTGACCTGCTTGGCGAAAACCCTGGATTTGCAGGGTTTGGATACTTAGCAAAGAGCCTGGATGCTTACCTAGTGATATATGTCTTGAAGTCCCCATTGCCATGTACACGAGGATAGGAACAAATGCAGTATACAAGCCTGTAACAGCTGGAAGTGAAGCTAGCATGGCATATGCCAGACCTGGAAGACAACATACGAGCAAACTATCAATGAAGACATTAAAAACTTGCAAATACACTGTTATTTCCCTAGCTATTATAAGTTTACCCTGGGCTACTTCAACAGAAATACAAAATGTTCACAACATTAGAAAAGAAAAAAGTCACCAGCAACTTTTTTCGATTTGACCACTTCTGTGCATGATTGTTTTCCCAAATTTATATTGAGTAGTTCACCACTCATCACCCCAAACCTTAGCATTAACAGCCTCCTCAAAAAGTTTTATGATAGTTGGTAGCAAAGGCCCCCTGCAGCCTGCAACCTGCATTGCAGGCATCTGTAAATTTTCGGGTGCACATATTGGGCACAAAAAATAAGGCTCATACAAGGAAAAGATGAGGGACGACTCCCAGAGTGACCTGCTTTAGGTGCTAGCCACCTCCTAATAGATTATAATGAAAGCACTAAACAAGCTGTCAAAATAAATATTTACTAAAACCAGATCACCTTTCTGGCAAAGAAGCCTGAAACCATTTTCATGGCAAGAAACAGACTTCAGATTGAAGTCCCGTAATGTATGTGTCTGAATTATGTTGACCATGAACATGCCGAAGGAAAATAGTGAGAAAAAACAAATAGATGAAAAACCAGACATTGTCTGCCAAATATGCCAAAAGAACTTAAGAATGAAGCATGGGTAATGCAAAAACAAAAAGCCGGAAATTGGGTCATATTATAACTTCTTCAAGTCAACAAGATGGAAGAATGTACATGTAGTACAATGCCACAAGGTGGCCAAGTCACAAGAACAAAGAATTGTATAGATTGGGACGAAAGTTGAGAAATATGAAGGAGTTTCAGGGGTTGTGGATAGTCATTGTGAACAAAGGTTTCCACATTTGTTTGATACAGTTACCTCTGTTTTTCATGCTTTTACATAGAGAAAAAATTAAGCCCACTTGCCAAGAGAAAATTGGTTTTACGCTCTCACGCATACACTGGTAAAACAAATTTTCTTCAGCTCCCATACACAATGACAATGACATAATGACATAATGTGCTCCCATACACAATGACATAATGTTCCTTTGACAGACAGATTATCTTCTTCAAAAAGTTGTAGATTATTTCTTTGGGATATTCTCAACTAATCACAGTTTTTCGCAACTGGATATATTATATCCTCATTCTTGGCCAATCGCAATTATTTTGTTCTCTCAGAAAAAAGGAAAACAACTGCTTAATTTAGGTCATCCACGCGGGTAAGCCCTGTCACTTTACCAGCATGATTCATTGTAATTCTGCCCTTCTCCTGCCTGCTGGGATATTCCTTGGAATTTTTGGTGGGGGTATACCATCTCACACTGGGGACCCACCATGGTACAAAGTGTTAGACCAGGTTAAGGCATTAGCCAGGTAAAGGTGTCTTTTCTGATTAATTCAACACTGAACAGTTCTGTGAGGTTAATGCACCTATCAATGTTAAGCCCCAGGATGGGGGGCTACCCCTGGGGAATTCGATATTTTTAGGGAAGCCAGAGTCAAATTGCCTACCCCCAGACAACTAATGAATGTGAAATTTTATCCCCTAGAGTAACTTTTTCTCTGAAAGTCAAATAATTGGGGCACCACCAGCCTTGTATGTCAATTTATATTTCCTGGGGATAGCCCCCCCCCTCCACCCTGGGGCTTAACATTGATAGGTGCATGAAATCATGAAGCCAGCAATTACCCCAGGGAAGACTATAAACACCCCACCCTGGGCACCCACCCAAACTTGGAGAGTAATTATCACAATCAGTTTTTGGAATATTGCCTCCACCCTTAGGTTGTCTTGTGAGCTCCTTGCAAATCCTTATGTACTGATCTCATACCTTGAGGAATATGCATAATGGCAACTGTTAAACCCCCTGCTATGTCGTGTGCCAAATCCCGCCGAACGTTATAACCAGGCAACCATTCCACAATGGGGAACCAAGATCGCAAAACATCTTTACAAGTACACCTTGTAGGGAAAAAGTGTCGCTTGAAAGTTTTCGCGAGCGACGAAGGTTCAAATTCACAACTTGAGACGTATTCTTCTTGTTTGATAAACGATTCAGTGAATTCTTGCTCGTTGTAGACATGGCGAGATAAATTTATTCGGTATCGTCTCCGACGTCGTCGACGATTCCTCGCAGCCTGGACTTCTGATATTTCTAAATCCCTCATGGACATAGTTTTTAAAATCTTTTCTTCACTTTGACCGTTGACAAGCCAGAGTTAAGACCTCGATGTACTTTTTCTGCCGATGTTGGTATGATCTGCAAACAGCGGGAAATGACGCAAGACGGGTATATTTTGAATCACCAACTTATACCTTTTCTACTACGATTTCCACTCGATCCAGATTGATCCTTTAACAATTTCATTCATGTCACTTTCATTTGACCTTCGATTTATGCCTTTTAGCGGTTAGTTTACGTCGGTTAACTAGTTACTAGTATATTCCCTCCCCTCGTCGTATTCTCCTACTCCAAGGCGAAGGCTGAACGTATAGTGTACCAGCTGTTGATCTTCGAAGTGACTTCTTACGGCATGTAGAGATAAACAAGAAGTCCAATATCAGTTTTTTTCATCGCTTACAAAATAAAGCCAGGGAGAACACAGTACAAGTTTCCAGTTGAGTTAGTTTGTTTTAAACAAAAATATCGTCTTGAAAGCTCACCCGTGTTAATAATTTAGCATCCCTGAAAGCAAAATCTTCCACTGTGCACTTGTAACTGGGTTGACTATCGCTGACACGTGCTATTATCAGAATTTATAAGTGGCCGTGGTGCCTGCGATAATATAGGCCTCATTAGCTAGAGAGAGTGTTCATGGCGGCCATGCCGGAGGAGCAAAATAATAAAATTTATTTACACAAAAATAAACTGACTTTTTTCCTTAGTGGAAACGAATTCTATTGTTTTCTCCTCTAGCGTGGCCGCTGCGAACACACGCTATTGTAGCTGTACTATTATATTAAAATAATTTAGCAATCTCACATAAAATCACTAATTTAACTGCTCTTACCTGATAATTTTTTCCGAAAAACTTGTCGAAAGTTGTTGAAAAAAAGTCAAAAATAATCATATTTTTAAGTGCAGTTAAAAAAACCTATTTGTTAGAACCAGCACTTTTCCAAACAAGAAAACCTGTGGTTTATCAAAGACGGCCCCCCTTGTAATGTGGCCATCCACTAACCGTAAAGTTGATCCCAAAATGTCGCTATCCGCGAACCATAAAGTTAAACTCAAAACATCACCAACCGCAATCCATAAAGTGGATCCCAAAATAAGCATAAAGTTAATCTCAGAATGTGGCCATCCGCGAAACGTAAAGTTAATTAATCTCAAAATATGGCCATCTGCGAACCATATAGTTAATCTCGAAATATGACCATCTGTGAACTATAAGAATTTTCGATATTTTTGTCTAGGTGAACGAACTTTCAATTTTACATCCGACCCACAAAAAAAGGAGAAAACGCTCACTTAAACGGACAAGTGGTTATTAACCTTTTAACCTTTTGCAGTCTAGCCTCTCCATCCACTTCTATATCTTTTAATCGAACAGAACTGAACGCAAGGCTGGCACACGGCAAATGGCTGATTTATTTAATGGCCAATATTTCTAAGTATAGCTCTGGCCCCGAGGAAGACTAATCAGCCCTTTGCCTTTGTGCCAGCCTTGCATTCATTTCTGTTCTATTACACTTCGAGTGACGTCTGGCTCGAGCATCTCTACACCAGAGATCCGGCAATACCAAATATACCGAACCAGCCGCGCGGTTTATTTACGCGTCGTGTGAACTGCTTCATCCAGAGGTCTTTAATCGTTTATATATAAAAACAGGGATTTTTTTATACGGACTTTCGAATTTTTTTTTTTTTTTTTTTTTTTTTGAACTCCAATTTAACTTCTTTTTGGCCCGGGGCAGG
>Ga0126336_10001268_pt1 | contig 12774 bp, 1 predicted proteins | sample SidCmetagenome_FD_92530 | JGI IMG/M metagenome (GOLD analysis project Ga0126336, IMG submission 92530) | Coral microbial communities from El Islote,Puerto Morelos, Mexico - Siderastrea C C metagenome | ecosystem: Host-associated > Invertebrates > Cnidaria > Coral | place: El Islote,Puerto... | reverse complement strand
TCGTCTGGTTAGTTTTCATATAATTCAGAAAAACGTGAATTTGGCGACTTGGTTATATTTTGGTGCAGAAAGTGAGTTTATAATAGCCACCCAAACTTTTTCATCGTTGCGGATAGCCAAATGCGGTTTGGAACTAACTATAATAATACATTGAACTTACTTTATCTGGAGTGATTACACTCTTCAGTCAAATTTGGAAAGCGCTGGAGCGGTCCAAACTTTAAAGTCCGTCTGGGGTTGTTATTTTGACGTTCAAATTGTATCGGGATTTCTGTTCCTACGATTTTGCGGAAACTTGAAGAGTCAAGGTAAGATGTTGTTATAAGCTGATTCTAGCGGTTTAAACCAAATCGTAGCGCTCAGTTTTGTTAGAATAACAATTTTATAAAAAAAGTAGTGTTCAATAAAAGTAAAATCACGCAAAATTAACGAACAGTACATCTATGTGTTGACATACGTATTATTCCTCGATAAATTGTGTGTAAAATCCGAAAGTTTCAAGGCAATCGAGTAAGAAATGACGATGTTATTAGAGTTTTTAGAGAGGCATAGAGCGCGTCATTTATTTCGATCGAGTCACCTTAACTGGGAAATGTTCCTTTAGCCCCACGTGAAGAGAAAGCCTGTTTTTACTTTTGCATTTTCGTTGTTTTGAATATTTATTTCTTGACAGGTGTGTGAGCTAGACATCATTTTTAATTTTGAGAAAGCATATTTCATGCTTGATGAGTTAATACTTGGAGGAGAGATTCAGGAAACTAGCAAGAAAAATGTTCTGAAGGCCATCTCAGCTCAAGATCTCCTACAGGAGGTATGAAGAATCTTTCTTAAAGTTCCTGCCGTGATGAAATTAATGCTTCCAACAACAAACACCTACCAGATATACTTTGTGATATATGGAAGACCATTGCAGCTGTTTATGTAAGTTTAGTGGTTGTAGAAGAAAGCCTGAATTCTTTTAGGCTTATTTGTGGTTATTGTTTATGTTGCATATGCAACTGTATTGGTGGTCCATATATAAAAAAAATCTTTGACTTGTAGTTCAAATAGTTATGATTTTTCACATATTCACTTTGATTTTAACTCCTAGCAGCCCTTTCAATAACTTTAAAAGTGAAGGTCTTTCTTTAATTGACCTCAAACTGACTAAGCGACTAGGCGTGTGTCTCTGACTAAGCCACTGTGTGAGCCTCTCCATGCGTGGGATGCATTGTTCTCAAAATGTTTTGTAGTAGAACTCAGCAAGCATAACGAAAAGCAGTTACCTCGTGAAGGGTCCCAGTAATGAAGGGTGTCAAGGAAGCAGGTGCAGTTAATTGACTATAGGTGGCAAAATCATTTCTGCCCTAACATTTTGTGAGGGTGGGGTGGAGAAGATTTCTTGAAGGGTGTGTTAGGGGTAAACACTGCTCAGTGGCTTGTTCTGAACATGTCTAGACCTAATACCTGAAACACAAGCCATCTGAAGTTACGCACGCAGATGACTTTCCTATGGGCTCACTACCTTCCATTGTGCAGGAAATCACAGCAAAAAACTGGGCTCAACTAATTGATAATATTATGGTACTCCCAAATTAATGCTTGAGAATTCGTCCTTTAAAAATTAATTCTGATAAGCAGGTGACTATGTTACCAGGTTGAAAATGTCTCCTTCTTTCAAAGGGAATGTCTGTCTCCTTATAATATCTAGCCACTGTTGGTTGGCTGTTAGCACTTATTGAAAGGGCTGTACATAACATCTACCACAATTCATGTCTTATTTATGCATCAGTTTTAACACTGGATTGTTTTCACCAGAACACTTGTTCATTGTTATGTTTTTCATTTAACAGGATTCTAACTGCTCATAAACGATCTCAATTATTCACTAAAATGCTTCGACGTTCACCATAAAAGCTGTAAATTTCCTAAACATTGATGACTTAACCATCTCATAAACTGACATGCAAATCACTTTGCTTAATAATAATATTGAAATTCGTAATCCCGGATAACAGTTTGTTTAGAAAATAGTCAATTTTAACTGTTTGTTTTTAAATAATCCACATACAAATTTTATTAGAGGAACAGCCACATTTCACGTCATCTTTGTGTTGTTGCCTGCACCTCATTGATTTAACACTCATACCAACCCTTGTCACTGGTTTCCATGCATTCCTTATTACCCATGAGGAAACTAAATAATATTGTCTTGACCTGCGTATGACAGTTATTCTCCAGTCTTATTCTCCACTGTTTGCACTGCATGCCCTCATATCAACGAACAAATTCTCCTTACTGGTTGTATACATTCTCAGTCAAATGTAGGGAGAAATATAAAACAATCTTGACGTGTGCCTGAATGTATCTTGGATCATTTTACTCTTTTTTCTGCTGTTTGCACGTTAACACTCTGTTACCAACCTACATGTTCTTCTTGCTTATTTAACTCATTTCTCTTATTACAAGCAGACAGAACCATCCATTATCTATGCTTTTTGCACTCAGATACAGGGCCATATCAAATAACAAATGTATGACTGGTCTTCTTACAGAATTTTCTTATGTTACAGAATTTTCTTATGTTACTTGGTGGAAGAATAAAATTTTCCTGGCATTCATGCACATAGATATAACTTAGGCAATTCAATGCGCACATTCTTTGCAGTTTGAATTCACAAACAGGGTTATGCATGAAACTTATTGGTTATGGTCCGATCAATAAAACTATCATCATCACCACCATCACCATTTAATTTTCATACATGATGTAACATTTGCAGAGAGAAGATAACAAATTCAACAGATAGATATGTAAAAAAGATGGGAAGCCTATGGAAAAGTGAAAGTTACAAAAAAATGTTCTCAATTCAGTGCAGGTCAAACATTAAGCAAAGTCAATGGTTACTATGTCAAGTTATTAACTTTGCTTAGAAAAGTTCCAAGGTTAAGCTTTTAACACAGGCTGGTGGGGAGTTTGTTCAAGAGTTTGCTTCCTAAACAGGAAAGCAAGGCTTACAACAAGTCTTATTAACCCAGGGAACCATACTTATTCCAGATCACAAATTTATCATGATTATATGTAAATGATTTGTTGTGGCTTGCACAGAGATGATTCTTACACCACTCTTGTTTGCTCTGTTACCTACAGGGTAATGTCTGCATCTAGTTTCTCTTAACAAATCACCACACATTTAGTATATTTCCAGTAGGGAGAATTTGTCTGTACTTTGCTCACAACTCGTAATTTTCTGCGCTGTTGATCACACAAGCTAGCATTCCTCTCTCAGCCTCCTCTTTGCCTTCCTTTCATACTTTTCACAGGAAGCCGAACTGCGCACGGCACTGGAGGAGATGGGTCTTGCCTGAACTCTTTCATCTGTAAATCACTGTTAGTAGCTCTTCGTCTGCTTTTGTTCTACAGGAAGGTGAACTCCAGCGCACGCTGGAAGAAATGGGGTTGGCCTGAACTGTCTCCTCTTAGAAATCCTTCTTCAGCATCTTGACCTAATATCTTCACTTCTGCAGACCAAGAAGACGAGTTCTTTACTTTGGAGTTACTTTGTATAATCTGTCTTGATTTGACGATGATTATTATTGTTTTATGAAGTGACTTGCAATGTAGACATCATGAGTGGGCGTGCTGTGTCAGAATTTACAGACTCGAGCCAAAGGCAAGGGTTTGAAAATTGGATACAGCACGGACATCAATTGTGTATACTGTATTACTTACTTCAACCTCGTGTCCAGGTACTCTCCTCTTCTTGTCTCTGGGAGCGAAACCTCGGGTTTGAGGTTGTACTTGCTTGTCACAAATATCTCCTCTATTATTTCATGTTTATTGACTATCATGACAATATATAACAAAGTAGCGAATCAAAGGAAAAATTTTTGTAAATTAGAAATCTGTATCTGATTTAATGAATAATTTCTCAAGCAGTGTCATAATGTAACTCAGGTCTAAAATTTTGCATTTGCATTTGATAGCAATCAGGTTATAAAATTTGTTGGAACGTAAAACGTCACTGAACTAAAGAAAAAAGAACTGCGCACAAACGTGAAAGCACTGTAAAATAATTCTCTTAGAGAAAAGGTAGTACGTCTTTTTTAATAAAGAATATCAGTTTCCTAGAATAGCATATAGTTACATCTTTAATATGTTTCGGGTGAACGCTACATTTCATCTTGAAGGCAAGGACTAGCTTGACACTTTCTCAAAGAATTCTAAAATGAGTCTACTAGTTATGCCAAAGTATGTGGTGGACATCAGCCTTGTTACATCACTTGTTTTTGCAAATGAGGGTGCAAGTCAAAAACAGTACTTAAAACTTAAAATGATAAGGGTATTTTTGTCAAATTTTTTCAAAATTCCGTTATAATCTTAACTTTCAGTTCTTCGAACATGAAGTCAGATTTTAATCAAAGTTCCGGCATAAAATCCTATACAGAGAAGTTTTCTATTGAGTTCAGTTTGAAAGTTAAAGCCAATGAATGAGAGAAGCAATTATTATGGTCAAATAGTGTTAACTGCTGTAAACAAACAGTACTGTCTTTATTTTCGTATGTTTTGATTGGCCAAATCCGATATCTTTCATTTGGTTTGGTTTAACAAAGGTCATTAGAAAACGCTATACTTTGCAAGAGACGTTGCAAAAATGCTTGTGAGTGATGTTTGTTAAGTTGTTCTTGTTTTTCTTTCTTTCTTTTTTTTTGTGGGCTTACACCGTAAGACAGTCGGTTCAGTAAGGTTGGTGAACGGGCGCGCTTAGCCTAGAGAAAATTATCTGGAGCGAGCTCCCGAGACTTGACAGTCGCGACTGTTTAATTTGCAGTGTACCGTGAGCTTGGTTCTTCATATGTTTCTGTTTGTTTGACAGGAGGGTGAGTTGCAGCGTACACTGGAGGAGATGGGCCTGTCGTGATTTTCAAGGTGCATGCTTCAGTGGGAAGGGACAATTTTTACTCTTAACTTTAGTTAGTTTCAGTACAGACTGGTAGAAAATGCAGGTCACATGTCACAATGTCACAGTAATACCAATATATAAACGGGCTACCACTGCCCTAATATATCTTTTTGAAATAGCGTTGGGCTAGGAGGACCTGTCTAGCTTGTCTATATATCAGTCTATATATCAGTTGAAAAGTTCACGAGCATAAAGTTCGTATGAAAACGATGCAGAACATGTCCCGGCAAACCGAACTTCACGCCGGCAAAACTTGTGCATAACAGTTACTTCATTTCCAACACATACTTAACGTACAAAGGTTAAGTTTTCAGAAACGGCGTTTAGTTTTGCGGTTAAAATGAAACTTTCAACATTCGTGTATATTTTCCTCTGTAAAATTATGACAGGAACTGCGCACGCGTCTTGCGTTTGACCGCTGTGAGATATATTGGTTGTACTGTGACCCGTTGTTACGACCTGTGACCTGCTTTTTTCACCAGCCGTTTCACTTCACTGGGCGCTTAATTCTTGCTTATCTAGTTATATGTATGAACCTCTGTCGAACCATTTATACCTCTTAAAGAGCCGAAGTGTAAATCTAAAAAGTAGAGAAATAAATATTGAGAACAATTGAAGAACGAGTATCTTTACGAGGAAGTACTTCTTCGGCATCGGTCAAACGGATTTTGCACTTTCATTCATGTTGAACGCGTTTGATCACCTTTTCGAATGGTGTTCATAGAAGCTTGACTACCGTCAGGCTTTTGCCTCGTCCGAATGGGTAGCCTGTCACGGGCTCTCAGATAGTAGGGTCGGCGCGAACAGCAAGGGAACGCGAAAACAATACGCGCGCGGGAGCCTGGGGAAAAAAGGGGGCGGTGGCCGCTTATGGCGCGGCCTTGTCTCTCCTCAGCCCCCGCGCGTTTTTTAGCACTCGTTTTTCCCCACTATCTCCGAGCCCTGAACAAGCTACCGAGTGGGCCTGTACCACTCAACACCGTCTAACATTGCTCAGTGATACTGAATCCGCGGTTGACCGAGGCCTCACAATGACTTCGATTAGGATAGTCGCCCTGTGAGATCGTGTTCTATTATCGGTCAATCATTGATTTGTTTGAAATGTTCAGTCGTCTCAGTAAAGGTCGTTGTCGGTTGAAGAAGTTCAACAACCAAACCAGAAATGAAAACATGAAAAACCCAGTGTAATCAACCAAAAACGGTTCATGTTAGTAGAACACGAACGAAGATTTCATCTATTACTGAAGCCTTAAAACAACTGACCGTGAGTTAAGTGTGAGGACGAGTAGGAAACGTTTAAAATATATCATGTTAAAACAGGCTATATTTAAAATTGTGTAGCCTGCGAGCAGTCGCGGCTCCCTCAAGTAACTCGTGCGCAATACCTCAATAAGTGAGCCTAGTCGCAGGCTAAAAAATACGTAGTGATAAATAAAAATGTGGGGGCCTTTCTTGCAGTCATCAAAGAAATCCTCAACTTTTGTGAGATCGAAATTCGTCATAGGCCTGATTTGAATGATATGTCACTCTGGTTGAGTCATATTTAGTCTATTTAGCCCATGGAAATGCTGTAAAGATGGTACAAGTGTGAAGTAGTAAAATAATGTAAAATTAAGATTGTCTTTTTTCCTGACTGCTGTATTTGTGTGTGGGATTGTAATTGCATCCTGGCTGGAAAGATCTTAGAAATTCGTGTTGCAAAATGTTAAAAACTATGAACAGGAAACAGGAAAGTGCTGATGACAGCTTTGAATAGTCAAACCGACGTATGGGTTTGCCTGTATTGGAGTGAAGTATGGTAATGTTAGTCCACTTTAAGGACGTTGCCTCCTTTTGTTACTGCGCATACGTTCTGCGCATTTACTAATACAAAGGGCTATCAGAATCCAAAAAGAAAATTGGGGCTAACCACGCATTTTTCAGAGATGAGCTTAAATTTGGAAAGAAATTGCCATACAATCTTTGTATTTTAGAGCTTTTTTAGAATTATGGTTGCTAAATTATCTCTGAAAAATGCGTGGTTGCCCACATTTTGCTTTTCAGTTTCCAATTACCCTTCCTAGGATCTGCTCTTTTTTTCCCATGGACATAACCTTTGCAAAAATACCTACGTATTGGAAGGCACCGTCCTTAACGTCAAGAAAACAAATCGGCGTATTGATAAGATTATGTATCCTGTTTGATTTACGATGGCAGGAATATGGAACTGTAGTTTATGTTCTCCGAGGGTTAAAATGTGAGAATGAGAAAAAAAAACCGGAAAGGGAGGAATCGTGAGAAGAAGTCCTTTTTTCGGCATTCAGCCCACCCCCTCTCTCCCCCACCTACACCTTCTGTTCAGGATAGTGTTGAATGGAAATGTTGAACCGTTTGTTCGATGTCTTGGGGTTTAGCAAACAGTTGACTGCCAGTATCCCGCGGTGTTCGGTAAATCGGACATCACCTCTCTCCTCCGCATAAACACTAGTGAAAGAAAAAAGAGGGAAGCGGGAGCGCTGGAGAGAGAAAACGGGAGCGCGGGGTCCCAGCCTCCGCGCGTTTCTACCCAGCGCGACTGTAGGAGGCCTCTGCGGAGGAGACAGGAACATCACGACTACATTTCAAGTAAGACGACGTCAATACGAAATCATGTTACTAATAAAACGGCTGATTATGATGATGTATGTAAGCCCCTAGATTGTAAATGAGCCAATTAGAGTCTGAAGAAAGAACGTGCTACTGACAGAATAAAAGATCGCAGGGAGAAGACTAAAAGAACTTGGGGAAGTTACCTCAAACTTCTTTGTTGAATAGAACTGGCTGTCCGGAAGGAGAACAACTATTTACCGCCCACGAAGCCACCTAGTGATTAATTTGGCAGAAATGCCAAGATTTCCGCACAATCAAATCCCATCCAATTGCAATTGTGCAATTGTGTTTCGACCTATTTATGCGTGATTGCTCTGTTCGTACCAGGGACAACGAAGAAGCTAGAATAAACGAATTGAGAGAAGTTGACGCTTCTTTGTGACAATGTAGTTGCGTGCCAAAACCACAGAACTTGCGGAAGTGCAAAACTAACTTCGTTAGTTTTCAGCAGTGAGCCGGCATTGACGTCATTTTCGTGGGCATGTGGGTGGGCGAGTAACACGTCACGAACTCACGAAAGCAACAACACACGTGAACTGTTTTTGATGTAGGAATGACAAATATTCGTTGTTTTGGAGGTAGCGTGCAGAGAAAAGGCAAACGGAGTGGAATATCATAAATAATTTATTAAATAAAAATATGTATTCTTTCTTACGATTCAATTGTTTTACGATATTTCAGAAACAATTGAGTTTTGCAATTAGTCCGAAAGACAATATAATTAATTTGGTGCTTTGAAGGCACCCAGCGGACGAATGCATTATTTTCGTCTACAGTTTGCGTAATATCTGCAACCATCGTGAGCTGGTGTTGATTCTTGAAAGATAAACTGTGATGGAATGCCAATGGCGTTTTACTTTGTTTTCAGTTCATTAGCAACTGCACGACCGTAAATAAACACTGACTTAGTCTGAGGTTATCATTAAAATAATCGCGGATTAAACGATCAAAACACAGCAAAGAACGCCAATAAAACTGATCCAGTGTCAAATATCGTCTGATTTCCGCTGTTGTTGTGCATGCTTGTCACAATGCAGTCGACCCTAAAGGCCACAACAACAATGCCTCTCAAAGTGGCGTTCTTTGCATTCATAATTAAAAGCTGACAATCAAGGCTTAGCGTTTCTTTTTTCCTTTCTTTTTTCCCTGTCGCTGTGAGTCGTCGCCCTCGTGATTTGTGTCCACCTTGAGAGCATGCCCAAGGTCCTTAATATGCTGGAACAACTTGTTTCTTGTGGAAAACGCAGCCTGACAGACATTACACTTGAATGCGTCCGTCGCAGTGTTGGTGCCCGCTTGAGCCGATTTTTTATTTGTTGCTGTCGATTTTCCTTTCTTATTCTCAGCCTTATTTAACTGTTCTGATTTTTTCAAATCCAAGTTCTCTTTATTTTGTCCCGTTTTTCCCAACGCAGACTCTGTCGGGCTGTCCTCAAGGTCATCCTTGCTTTCACTTTTTTCGCTTTCTTTTACGTCTGTGTTTTCCTCTGAATTGAGTTCTTCCTCACATCCTAACTCACTGTCAGCATCTTCGTTCTCTTTATTATCCGTTCTTTGACCTTCTTCTCTCAGGCTTCCTTCTAAGTCTGCTTCTCCAATCCCTGATAAAGCCCTCCCTCTCTCGTGCAGTACCTTGACTTTGTACCGATTATTGCCCTTGATTCTCATAGTAGACAGTTCAACGGAGTCCATCAGATTCAACTCTCCTACGCTCACAAAATCATCAGTATTCTCATCTACACTGTACCGTCCCTTATTCAGGTAATCAGCTTCCGGTAACATATCATACGGTTCATTTTCGTCCACAAAATCGGACGCGAGACTCTCTACTTGTTCGTCCGCCATTTCACGTTTAATAGCAGCAACGTTATCCTTATGTTTTCTAGACTTCTCGTGATTAACAAGCGCCTTCTCTGTTTTGAAAGCTTTATCACAAGCTACGCAATAATACTGCTCATCTTCCTCGTCCTCTGATTGGCTGTCGGTGGCGGCATTGTCCTTGCCGAACACACTATCCAATTGTGCATTCATTTGAGCCAAGTCCTCCTCCAACCCAGACAGAGAGGCCCAGCTTTCTTCTTTGTACTCCTCAAACATCTTCTCTCGTTCTCTCAAAGCTTCCAGCCGTTTTTGCTCTGTTATTTTCTTTCTTTCTTCATCTTTCTCTTTTAACAGCTCAAGGTACGCCTTGACTCGTTTGTCTCGTTTGCGAACAAACTTCACCAGGGCGCGAACCTCTTCGTTTCTCTCCTTCTTAGCCGCATCTCGTATTTTCTTGTTATCTTTCTCCATCAGCCGTTGTACTCTACGGTTGGGCGCATCTCTGAGGTCGTATTTATCCAACCAAACATAAGATTTCGGCGTCGAGTAGCTCTGCCAGTAAGCATAAAAAGGTTGCACTACTTCTTCATAATCACTTGACGATGTCCCAAACTCGGGTACTTCCAGATCTTTATCAGTAGCAAATTCAGCATCTTCTTCAGCTATAATTCTAAAAACGTTAGAATAAACTGCATAAAATCCCTGTTCATCGTCTCCATAGCTACAGTAAACAGAGGCACTGAAATACTTCATCAAGTTTATACTGTTATCCACATAATCGTCGCCTCCTCGGATAATTCGCTCGCGATGTTTATCATACCATGCTCGTTCTTGTGGGTCAATGAGTACTTCATAAGCTTGCTGGATCTCCGTAAAGATCTTTGTACTCTCCTCCGAGTTATCGTTTTTATCCGGGTGCCATTTTAAGGCAAGCTTCCTGTAAGATTTCTTTATCTGATCATCACTAGCGTCTCTTTCGAGTTCTAACACTTCATAACAGCACCGCGGCATTTTCAGCAAACTCAGCCACACAGGCCAGGCAGCAAAACGTTATTTACCTTCCCAATATTACAGTACTAGCGAATAAACTTTCGTAGAAATTCCTCATAACACTTCAGACCAGCTCTTCAGACCACGTTTTCGCCACATGGTGAAACAACATGGCGGACAGGTGAGTGCGCATGCTGAAGTAACCGCTGGTCAAATTGCTCGTCGACGTAAGGACAAAGGTTGCCACGCAACGAGCTACGCGAGATAGCCACGGGCAAACTGTCTCTCCACTTCAAGATATTGTTGTTCTTCTGTGTGTTTGATTTCTCTTGTTAATTTACAATCAACATGCACAGGGCTTATCAACCCATAACTCCGGCGAACAACAAACTCCTGAAGAAAAGATGGGATATGAGCAGATATGATACACACAGGAGAAAGGTTTGTTGGTGATAGCGCGCCGAGCTCAAACTTTTGGCTTCATCAGAAACCGGAGCTATAGTCTGTGAAATTGTTTGCTTACTTTTCATTCACAGGTGAAGTCAGCCAAAGCAGTTATCGACAATAAACCTCCCAAGACCTACATGCACTTACATCTTAAGTTAAAGAAGTTGCAGGTATTGTGATCTTTTTATTTCAGAAGGCATGAAATTGGCATGACACAGTTGACAAAGCTGTCCCACCCGCGGATCAGACTTCCTGTCAGTTGAAACTTGTGTCAATATGTAAAGAACTCTCTGTCTGATGAGATAGTACTTTTGTTGAAAAAAATATGTTATATACTCTTGATGGACCGTGGTGAAAAGGTGATCAAAAAAGAGGATTGACTGAAAATATATCTCGAACTAAACATACAAGTTGTTGGTTTCATTTGAAGCTTGGTGACAAGTGAAGCGGTAAATTGATGTCTAGAGGTTGCGAAATCAACAGGCAGATGTTCCGAGCAGGAGTAAATGTCTTCAAGGCTTACAGAATTGCTATTATTGTCCGAACACTTAATTGCTCGATCGATGCAGCCTCGGCGGGTTTTTCATGATCAGTTGAGAAGTAATGCTTTGAAAGGTGTGGAGGTGTGATTGTCTTAATTTCGCGGCTTGATTCCAATAGAGCTTATCGAGTTGAACATATTTCTCATTGTTTGTTCAGAGTCCGTTTGCTAATTGAAGTGGTGGATATATTTCGCTGTGTTGAAGAAATTTACTATCAGCGAAGCTCGTTTTTGTCTTTTTTGAATACCGATTGCTTACCACCTGTGAGTCGAACAAAGAATCGGAGTTGCTAAAACGGGAAATCTCATAAACACATTCCGATGCTTAAATACACAGCAATTCAAGGAGCACGCACTGAGAATTATGTAACAAAAAGCTACTTTCGTTGTTAAAATAATATTGGATTTGACCGAAAGGAAAAAAATACCTTACTGGTCAGTCGTCTGCATATACTTGTGATAAAAGAATACGCATTTTAAAGAGAAAATTGTGTTTGTATGAGGTGTAATTGTTGACTGAATAGAATTGCCATGTGGGCCTAGTGTTGTGTTGATGTCACGTAACGAGCTACCTAGCGACGGACCATTCTGTATTTGAGGGCAGGGGGGGGCGGTGGGGGGGAGGTGTTTGAACAAGGAAAAAATCTGCAAAGTTTTTGCATAAGAATAAAATGCCTGCATGCTGAAAGAAAGCAAAGAAATATCTTGCAAAATAGTGAAGAGAAATTCAAAAAAGCGTCTAGCCAAGAAAGAAAATTCAAACAGAAAAAGTTGACTAGCCCCCCTCCCCCCCTTGAAACTTTATGGTCCTTCATTAGCAGTCAATAGATGGCACCGTTATATCCTTGTTTCATTGTAAGGGACTGACGATAAAAGAGTGGAAAAAAAAGTGCACAAAAATACACCAAAATCAGACAATATTCTATGTCCTAAATGGATAGAAGGAAAGGAATGATAAAAAAAAATAAAAACAAAGATAATAAACAGACTAGCTCATTTCTATGCACAGCAATGTCCCAGCCCAGCCTGTCTGATATCAGCTGAATGGTTCTAATCTCAATCTGACATTAGCACTGCATTTTCTGAATTTGTTTTGTCATAAGAACCTGGGATAAATGTGGGAAAGCAGTTGAACTTGCACCTAAATGGAATAATTTTCATACCTTTTTTCAACATCCCTACTGACCTTACCCCACTTCCCTAAAGGCAAAGCTAGGCAAAGTTTTATGCAACTTGTCTTGCAGCAAAACTGACTGGCACGAGTTGCACAAAATGCCTGGTATAACATACCCTGTAACAGGCAGATCTCACCTTTTTTCAGTACCACAGTTATTACAAATTATGATTGTAGGGAAAGTTTCATGCAAGGAAAGTTACACACTGGGCAACTGGGTGCACTTTAAT
>Ga0126336_10001267_pt1 | contig 12775 bp, 13 predicted proteins | sample SidCmetagenome_FD_92530 | JGI IMG/M metagenome (GOLD analysis project Ga0126336, IMG submission 92530) | Coral microbial communities from El Islote,Puerto Morelos, Mexico - Siderastrea C C metagenome | ecosystem: Host-associated > Invertebrates > Cnidaria > Coral | place: El Islote,Puerto... | reverse complement strand
TGTACAGTAATCAAGCTATTGTAAGTAATATATTGTAAGTACTGTGACGTGTATTGTAAGTAAGTTACTGTAAGTAATGTATTGTACGTACTGTAACGCTTTTTGTAAGTTAAGTGTCTGTAGATAATGTATCCTAAGTACTGTATTGTGTTGTTGCAAAAAAAAAATAAACAAATTACAAAAAAAAAAAAAGTACAGCGGAGAAGCAGAAAAGGGATGTCCTGCGCAAGGCAAAGGTGATATCAAGTCTCGGTGATCGCAGAGGTTTGCCACTTCTGTCTGGAGTGCAAACCTCACAACTTTCTTACAGTCTTATTTTACAATTTCATGGGGATAAAAAGCAAAGCCTAACTATCTACCGAGCTGCGTGGAAGAAGCTGACTCCTAATGAATGGAAAGGTGTGATCAACCGTGTCACTGAAGCCCTCCATCACACACATAAGGGTTACCTCCACAATTATCTGAAAGCCAATAGCGTCATTCATGAAAAAAGAGAGGACAGCTACAATGCAGCGGTTAACGACTTTGGTAAAAGCACTAAGATTGATGTTCCAAGGGAAAACAAGCAGCTATCGAAAGCCGATCAGAAAGCCTGTTGGCAGAGCTTCCCTCACATTACTCCAGAGATTGTAAGCAGTACAAGACATCAAACAACTGCAAGCAATGTTTATTGTCTGGCTAAAATGGGCAGTTTCATTTGTTCGAATTTGTCATTCTTAAGAACCTTGCCCTATCTGAACAGCCAGAGGCAAGACCTGTCGACTTCATTTGTAAGTAACTTCCCATTGATTTTCAATTAGAATGATTTATTAAGATGAGTGGGAATTACCTGTGACTTTTCAAAGTCTAACTTTTCAAACTGTTGATACAGTCAAAGCTCTCCTTGCCAGCAATCTCTAGTTACGACCAGTATTGTGAAATCCCGTTTGAATTGTCACTTTAACTCTGTAATTAAAAGCTCTTGTAAGCGACTGCTCCTGTAAGTGACCAGAACCATTATTGTGGATTACCAACTGGTCTTTTTCTTTGTTTATAAGTCTCGTAAGCGACCGCTCAGTCAACACTTTACTAAAAGCACTCACTTCTTGATCGATTCTTGATTAAGTTTAGTGTAATACATGGCGAAAGCACTATTCCTAATAGTTCATTGAATTGTACATATGCGATCTTCTTCTGTAGTGGGCACGTATGACAACTCTTTCTTGTAAACCACCAGCTCTAGTTGCGACCACTTTTCTGAATTCCCGAGGTGGTCGCTTACGAGAGCTTCAACTGTAACTACAACAACTCGCCCACATCGAAAATAAACATGGCGGGCACATGCAAGGAGTGTTCATCAAAGTCTTCTGACAGCATTTCAAGCGATAATTTCAGTATTTAAATGGAAAGTAGTAGCTCAGAGAAAATTTGCAAAACGAAGAAAAACCTGGTACATCTATTTCATCAGCAAAAAAGTGTAAAGCACACAGGGAGAAATCGAGTTCATCTTTCAAACAGTCTGCAGTCTGTGAAAAGGACCAAGCAAGCTTCGAACAATGTAAGCAATGAGCAAATGGAGGAATCTACATCGTGGATATTTTCAACACAGGAAGCTAGCAAAGGCGAAGGCCATATCTGCTTAAAGATTCTTGAATTGCCTCGTGGGAGGTCAACAAAAGAGAGGGAATGCTTCACAAAACATCTCACTTGTGAATTACAGAAGGCAAACTTTCAAGTATGGATTGTTGGATTCTGCCGCGAGTTTTCGGTGCTTGTCAGCAAAACAAGAAAGCCGCCTTTTCTGTGGCTTGCATGAAAATGCTGGGAAATTTTCCAAGCAGGAAAGACATTTCAAGAGCGAATGATTATCGAACGTTTCTTAGTGGGACAATAATTCTCTCCTGAAGTGGTGCATGCAGTTGTAAGTCTGATTCGCAAAATGGTTTATTACATCATTCACAGTCACATTCAGTAGAAAAAATCCATCTCAACCTCCAAACTAAAGAATTCATGCTTGGCCATGGAATCAGATGACACTTTGTTTCCATATTGTGAGGCTGCCCTTCATTGAATGATGAAGCTCAGGAGGGAGACTCTTCAGCAGAAAAGAGGTCGTGGGAAAGTATCATCAGAAAGACGCCCATTGATGGAGAAGGAGTTGGATCTGTTGAGCACTCTGTTAATGACAGATAAATCTTCGATTTTGCAAAGCCTTAAAAACTTGGATGAAGGAAATCTGGTTTTTCCAAGGATGGAGCTTCTTCCTTTTTTAAAGGAGGTAGATAGGAATGTTTGCAAATTTGCTACGGATGCAAATCTTGCCAAGTATCCGACGAAATTTGTTATGTGCGAGACTTCAGTCATAAATAACGAAACACTGGAGAGTGATTTTGAACTGCTTGTTGCATCAATCACTACAGCAGAAGGTGCGACCAATCATGAAGTAATTGGTGGATTATTCAGAGTCTTGGTTTCCAAGCTGGCCAATGGGCGAATAAACGAATTTTTGAATGCAAAAGTTGAGAGAGATCTCAAAGTGTCTGGAAAAGTTATTGATGCAGACAAGATGCTTTGACCAAAACAGAAATCGTATTCCTTGGCTGCCAAACGCAAGTAAATGATGACCTAGCCATATAATTAGGGACTGAGAAGTACATTTTTTTGCTGAACTACAGTCTAAGCAATGCACATAGTAAAATTTAAAAATTAAATGTTCTTTTTCCATTCATTATTATCATGATTATCAAAGCGCTCAATACCAGTATTCAGGTACAGTACACTATTGTTTATACTCGGGTGGGAATCCAGACGTTTCGTACCCATGGACACTTCATACCCAGACGATTCGTACACAAGTTGAGACGACTCATACCCAGTTCCATCCGTTATGTACCCAACTCTCTGAACCGTTCGTACCCATACCAACAGTTAGAGAGTAAAACATTTTTATAATAAAATCTCCACTCCACTCTGCTCGATAATCTTTAACAAAAGCATTGACTAATTGCCTGAAGCTATTTGTTCCTGTGAAGGAAGAGTTAAAGCACAATAGCATTTAACTCCTCCTATGCGGAAAACAATGCGCACAGGTACAATGCGCGTGAAATTATCGTGTATCTATTGAGACTATTAAGTGTCGTAAACAATGAAAAGTTTCTTTACTGGCTAAAGTTTTGAGTTATCGAGGGTTCTAGTTACCGGGACTCAACTGTAACAACAGACTTATCTTGTCAACTCAGTTAATTAATCCAAAGTTATGTGTTTCGCTTCTGCACCAAAGCAATTTTTTCCTGCAAAGCAACGGCGTTGCGAACAAGTTGCAGACTAACATTTGATGAAGCGCATGCAACACAAGTCGATTGTTGCAGGATTGTTGCGTACGATGCATATATTACTTTCTTAACGATAACAACACCCAAAGTTAACCGTATTTACCCGTGTATTAATCGATCCCATGTATAAGTCGACCCCCTATTTTTGAGGGCAAAAACTGAGTTTTCTTTATTTCTGGGTAAGAGTTTCCTTGGAAAATAGTGTTGTATTTCTTAGAATAGTACCGATTATATGAAAAAAACCACAGCAAGTTTGAACATGAAGTTTATCATCACGCATACGTGAGCGTTTTAGCGGGGTATAGCAAGACGTGTATATGCATAATTTTTGAAATACTACGCTTATAAAGTCAAACATACTTATTTCCAACTAACCTTTCTAATTGTGAAGGGGTGGAAAGGGGCAAAACACCAAGAAAGCTCAAGAATCTTTGAAAATGACTCAATAAACAAAGTGCTAAGCTTGCTTGGGGAACTTGGTAACCAAGCTACAAAATTGGTCAAGTACTGCTAACTGGTAACTACACGTGCTTGGCATCATGCCTGGTTACTAAGCAGGGAAACTTGTCGTGTTTGCTTGAAGGAACAAAGATGGTTTTCTTCAAGCTGATTTATGGCTTTATTAACAGGAAATGTCAGCACTTTATTTAAAAATTGTGCCAGTGAGTACCTACAACATTCAGGTTTATATTAAGCAGATACATCTTGATGCATTTCATCTTGAACTGCTAACATTTTAAGACACAGGTAGCTAACCAAAAATGCATCATAACCTGTACTGTTGTTTATTAGATGTTTGTTAACAAATAAAGACAATTGTTATGCTAATTGTGAAGAAATAATTTAACTGGTGCTGGGCTCTCAATGTTTGACCCATGTTTAAGTCAACGGCGATTTTTTGGACCAAGTTTTGGATCATGAAAGGTCGACTTATACTTACAGACCACATCAAATAACGTTTAATAAAGCACGTGCAACACAAGTCCATAGTAAATGGGCAATCATCTCATCACGAAAACAAGTTGTATAGGTAAGTTGTTTATACTTGTGACTTTCTGAACAATGAAAGGTTAAAAGTGGCTTCCGCAAGGTAAGTGTGATTTTTTCCCGCTTTGTTACTAGCATAGCTATTACTTATACTTGTGTCTTTCTTAACAATAACAGCTAATTAGTGTCCTGCATGAGGTACATGTGATTTCTTCTCTTTGTTTTAACAGCTTTAATTAAGCTAATTTGAACAGAGGAAAGTAAACAAAATTAGCATTTACCAATCAAATGGCAAGAATTCCGATCCGTTTTGAGTCAGGGGCTACCTACATGTATAAAAGGCCTACAATTTTTCTTCTTGTCATCTGTTCATTCCAAACAGTAGACAGAAACTTTCTAGGAAAATATTTATTACAATGGCTCATCGGTGCATTGCATGCAAGCAATTTGTAACATCACGTCAAGAAGCCTTGCTGTGTGACGAGTGTAACAAGTGGCAGCATCAAAAGTGCAACACGGGAATTACTCGCGAAGACTACAGGAATGCTGTCCAATGTGGGAGCGACATTCCGTGGAAGTGTGAACCTTGTACCACTTCCGTTGAGTTGCCAAACTTTGAGAGTACAAGGAATGAAGGTAACTGTAAATTTTAGTAAATTCTGTCAAAAATTGTAATTTGATTCACTGATCGTGATTAGCATTAGGTTGTAATTAGATGTTTTCTATTGCATTGTGTGAAATAAATACGTTTACCTGTTGAAAATGTGTTTTGCGTCCGTTTTATGATGTTTTTTTGCTTGCCCATAATTTCGCGGTTCCAGTTTCAAGGTAGCTATTTGCGTTTTGTTAGAGTTGAAAACATGACAAAATACAACAAATTATTGACGGCTGAAATCCAAGACATTCACCTTGCAATATCTCGGCCGAAAACCATCCAAATTTCCTCCAAAAGCTCAAGTTTGGCTTGTACTTGACGAACAAACATGAGCCCGGAAATCACGGTGAAAACCAGTCGTTAAGACCATTGCATGACAGACTGAATGTGTCACACAAAATTCGAAGTCCGAGATTTCTGGTCATGATGGGCTAACTCTGTCAGTTCGGTTCGGTTGTATACTTAACATGAACAGCATTGCTGTTTGAAACAAAACAACTTGGTAACTGTGTGGGTACGAAATGTCTAAATTGCATGGGTACGAATCGTCCAAGTTGGGTACAAATCATCTGGGTACGAAACGTATGTGGGTACGAAACGTCTGGTAAGCTTCGGGTAGCTGACAAACAGCTTTCAACAAAAGACCAGTTTTGTACATAAGCCCATTACTAGGTTCTCTGACATTAATAAATGACAGTAACATGGGTTAGAGCAGTTTCTTCAGAGTGTCACCAGATCAAAATGAAAGTCATTGCTGCGGCCAGTCAGAAAGGGCACGACAATTGAGCAAAGCAATTGAAACATAAGACAAATATGGCACAGTTACCAGCACGAAGCACAGGAGAGCGTGTGACAGTAATTCTGGTGGCTTTTGGTCCTGATGGTCAATAAAGTGGTTTTTTAGAAAAACGATGGCCTCCCTTCACATATCTGTCCATACTGCCACCACAAAGACGTTAAGTTTCAGGAATTTTTAGAAAAATAGCTTTTTTCAAGAAACCATCGGGATTAGTGCTACAGGAAAAAAAGAGGAGAAACCAGCAGATAATCCATCAGCGAGTTCCCCACAAACAAGACATGATATCAACAAAAAAGGGTTTGCGAAAATGTGGATGTTTTAGACTCACCTAATGGAGAGAGAGGTCCAAAAACATGTGACAAACGAACTCAAAATCCCCCATTGCCTCAGCTTCCTTACAAAGACATGGCTGGAAGGAAACAAAGACTTGTCAGGGCTGACATAATTGAATTGGTAAGAGAAACAGCAATGAAAGCCGTCTATTTTGCACCAGGAGATCTCACTGTATTCACGGAGGAATTACTTCAAAACAAGAAGTTCCGTTCAATGCTTGGGCTTTGTTCAGATAATGATGCTCTCCCAGAACCCAACAATTCTGGCCACGGTCAAAGAGTACCAAAGCTCTCTCGACAAAGAAGGGAGAAGAAGACCAAGGTTTGCATAGGAAGTTCGTTGAGGGACTTGCACATCACTCTCACTGGAGAGAAAACACCAGAACGTTTCAAGGACAGTGTCACCACTGCCAGTTCGCTTAGCAGGCCAACCTGTTATGAAAGACGATGACTGCTATCGATTGTTGCATTGGACTACCTCAACAGTATTCTACAGAAACTGTTTGACTAATCTTCTAAGACAGTAGCAGCTACCAAGGTCCATTGCATTTTGTTTGGCCGAGGTGGAACCCCACCTGCACAATTCGAGTTTAAGAGGCAATGTGTCTCTCCTGAAGTATTAATGGAACTTTCTGAGTTCTTTCACTGAGACAGTGTTTCAAGAGCTTCATCCGGTATAACACCATGTTGCACATTTCCGTAACCTGTGCGATGATTTTGGACACTCGAAATTTGAGAAATTCACATCTTTTCTGGAAACAGCCACAGATGTTTCAATGAAAGAGATGTGATGATGTAAAGTTTTGCAGCACCAGCACTACGTGAAGACTCAATTTGCCAAGATATTCAACCATAAGAAACCAAAGAACTTTTTTACAGTAGCACGTTTAGGATGGTGAAGCATTGATTCTTGTGTTCTTGTGACATTAGAAGACCTAGCAAATACTAAATTGCCCACAGCAAAGAAGGCACAGTATAACAGAAACAAATAGTTTATTGTGAAACTTTTAATACAGTTTTCTCACAAACTGCACCCTGAAGTCAAATCAGATATTATTCATCAATAAACAAGACTAACACACCCTTTATTGTACGTAAACAGACCAAGTATAATTTGGTGCCTTACTTGATATCTGCAATAAACATGTCAAGTCAAGATTATGTAACTTACCATTACAGACAAACATACAAAGCAATTGAAAAGTATGGAGACTTTGTGAAAAGGCACTGGAAAACAAAGCTGCTTATATCAGATATTATGTTTCACGTCAAAACTAACACACCCACTATTGGATGTAATTAGCCAAGTATGATTTGGTGCATAACTTGTTACTTGCAACAGATATGCCAATCAAGATTACTTACAATTATTTCTATAGTTTTCAATATAATGGCAGCAAAATATGGAAAGTAATTGACACGAATGGCAATTTCATAAATAAGCATTGGAACAACAAGGCTGATTGTACCAGATGTTAACGTTTTGAAGTAAAACTAATAAAATGGCACCAAACACTTTGAAAATTGGGTAATAGCACTATACAAAATATTATTCTACAGAACGATATTATTTTGCTGAAACACTATCCTCTCAAAATGCATAAAACATTGCACTCAATAAATGCCTCAATAAATAGAAATGGCTGGAAAAGAACACTCTTTCTGGAGAGAAAACACCAGAACATTTTAAGGACAGTGTCACCACTGCCAGTTCGCTTAGCAGGATAACCTGTCATGAAAGGCAATGACTGCTATCGATTGTTGCATTGGACTACTTCTACAGTATTCTACAGATACTTTTGACTATTCTTCTAAGACAGTAGCAGCTGTGGAAACAGCCACAAATGTTTCAATGAAAGAGATGTGATGTAAAGTTTTGCAGCACCAGCGCTACATGAAGACTCAATTTGCCAAGATATTCAACCATAAGAAACCAAGAACTTTTTTTCAGTAGCATGTTTAGGATGGCAAAGCATTGATTCGTGTGTTCCTTTTCTCTAAGTGTATCACGTGACATTAGAAGACCTCGCAAATACAAAATTGCCTACAGCAAAGAAGGCATAGTATAAAAGAAAGAAATTTTTAATACATTTTTCTCACAAACTGCACCCTGAAATCAAATCAGACATTATTCATTAACGAATAAAACTAACACACCCCTTATTGTGCGTAAACAAACCAAGTATAATTTGGTGCCTTACTTGTTATCTGCAATAAACATGTCAAGTCAAGATTATGTAAGTTGCCATTACAGACAAATATACAAAGCAATTGAGAAGTATGGAAGTTTCATGAAAAAGCATTGGAAGAAAAAGGTTGGTTATATCAGATGTTGTGTTTCACATCAAAACTAACACACCCACTATTGGATGTAACTAGCACAAGTATGATTTGGTGAATAAGTTGTTACTTGTTGCAAAAAACATGCCAATAAAGATTACTTACAATTCTAAAGTTGTCAATATAACGCTAGCAAAATGTGTAAAGCAATTGACAAGAATGAAAATTTCCTCAAGAAGCATTGGAACAGGTAAAGGAAATGTACACAAGAGAATTTCACAATGAAATTTTCATCTAAGGAACTAACTTATAATTGTTTTCTTGTTATCGTTGTTTATTTGATATCAAAATGTTATCCTTACAATCAATGCAGACTTGAAGAAAACATCCATTGGAGCAAAACAGTGCAGCTTTGTACTGATCTATGACAAATGATAGTTGCCGTACTGAAATTTTCTCAGGCATACTGCATACCATGTAGACTAAGTATGCAAGCTCTGCATTGAAAGAAAGAATCTTCAAACAACACAATACAAAGAATTAATTGTCAACATTTCCTTCGGTCAGATCAGGACGTTGCTACAAGAATCAATAACAAAAATACATTTCAATGGGATCACAAATCACAAGGAGTGAAGGATGGGTTAGCCCTTTTTAGCAAGTACTTACCTTCAGAATGTGTGAACCTGCTCCAGAAAACACAACACTGGGATACGCTGTATACCTTTGCAAAGCCACCTGGATGTGCTGTGGTTAACGGTCCACCTGCTAAAGGGTACAACAAGCTGGATCTATCTATTGCTGACGTATCAGATGTTGATGGAAGCAAGACTGGAGAAGGCATCGGGTTTGAAGTAGAGGAGGAAGGAGAAGAGGAGAAGAGGAGAAAGGGAAGGAAAAAGAAGAGGAGAAGAACAAGATACCGGACTGCCATTGGCGAGTGCTCCTGGAAAAAGTGATCCATGCGAACAAGGTGAAGCAGAAGACCCTAAAGATAGAGATGTTGGTGGTGATGACCTGGATAAAGGGGGAAGAATTTGGAAGATAACCAAATGTCTCGATGGGAGGATACGTACACGTAAAGCAAGCCATCAAAATTCTTCTGCCATGGCAATCCATAACACGCTCACGTCAGAAAAGGCATTGGGCTTTGAAGTATCTCCCAGGAAAAGAACCTTTGAATCCAAAACATGACATGCACAAATACTGTGACGTTGCTCTTAAGGTTGTCCAGAACAGGAAGAAAGAGGTTCATGTTGGTCGAGTCAAGGCAATTCAGTCAACCAAACATGGAGCTAAGATGACAAGTTTTGAAATGAGGGGCTAAGCACCTGTACACATCCACTGCTCCCTCTATTACCATGAAGGAAATGATGTTTTCTCCATCAGGGAGGATGTTAATCTTACAAACTGGAAAACAAATCCAAGCATCATCGGTAAAGTAGACCTCTAGCCAATATTGGGACAATGTTTCACACTTCACCCTTCTTCCAAGGACTATCTTCACAAACTTGAATTGTCCCCTTTAACTCTGGTGGAGGTGAAGCATCGCCCCCCTCGACAGAAGGTGATTGCCTTAGTGACAACAGCACTGAAATTGATGAGAAGTTCTTTGAAGTTGAAGATGTATTAGATGGACACCTATCATACGATACTCTCTGCCACAAATACAAAGTGCGGTTCAAAGGATATGGAGCCCATGAAGACATGTGGCTTCCATCCTCTTTTGCATGTAAGAGGAAGCACAGTCTTGATCCTGAAAATGTTATTGAGGTCAAGAAGAAGACAAAGAGCTCCAAGAAAAGCGAATTAAGGGAACAGAAGCCAAAAGTGGGAAGCTCTTGTACAGTCAAGAACTACAGAAAGCCCAGCAACATCGGATAAACATCTAATATCCGAAAGAGGATCCAAAAATATTCACCAAACAAAACAAAAGAAGCTCTTAAAAGAAGTTGACCCTTATTGGACCCTGGCAAATGTTTTGCATTTCTGTCACGCAGGTTTTACCTAATCCTAATAAACAGTTAAGAGTGTTGTGAGTTGACTGCGGATGCCGTTACAACGTGTCTTGCTACTATGGGTGCAGCTTCCACACTTGCTCAGCTTCCCACAGGACACAAATGATCGCCACGTTGACCAACTTTTCGTTCTCTGGCCAACACCAGTTTGTAAAACACAACAGTAAAAGAAAGAGCTCACCTTTCTGGCTAGCCGTTGTTTTGGAGGATGTTCAAATTGAAATTTTGCACGACAGAAGGTATCTCAGCTAAATCAGACAAATGACACATATGGTGATGTCTGTAATGGGAACTCAACCAAGTATATTTTAAACCGAGTTCTTGACTTTTCTTGTGAAGATCCAGATAGCTTCACTTTCTCTTCTGAGGAGGGTGTAGTGCATTGCATTACTCTCATCATGATTGTACTTTTCCTGTTACTCAATAGTTATACTGTTCAAGGTACAAAGTAGTATTACTGATAACTAGTATTGTACTCTTATATATTTTACTGCTTGCTAAATTAAGACAATTGAATAGAAGCAATGACACGAGTCACTTCTCTTCCATATGAGCACACAACATACTGGCGACGAGAGTCAAATTGAAGAATCTTCAAGTGCAGACCACTACGAAGAAGTGCCTCTTGGAACGATGGAACGGTCTCTTCCAGCGCTAAATCATTTTAGCATTGATGCCGCCGATCTGTATTCCGATGGAAACACTGGATCAACGCCTTCAAACTCTACGCCATTGCCACCGAGCTAACAAACAAGGATGATACCATCCAGTGGGTGACTCTGCTACACTGTCTTGGCCCGGAAGTGCAGAGGATATTCACTACATTGCCCAGTGAAAATGCCAAGTTCAATGACGCGAAGCAAGTGTTGGAAAATTACTTTGCCCCAAAAAGAAACGTCGTATCGGAACATTACAAATTCCGATCGAGAAAGCAGAAACCTGATGAGTCTATCGATGCCTATCCCACTGTCCTACGAGAACTTGCTAAATCCTGCAATTTTGGTGTACTGGAGGTAGAGATGATTCGCAACCAGTTCATGGAAAAGTGTGCTTCAAAGAGCCTTCGTCAGAAATTGCTCCAGCAAGATGAACTGGACCTGATCTTTGAAGTTGAAGATGTAATATGTAGATTTAGCCAAGCCTAAAAGCGGAGCTCCACATCTCTCTTTCATGCTTATTGACCCATAAAATACAGTACATTTTAGTTGTGCAGTTTAATATTACCCAAGAGGTGAAAAACAGCAAGGGAAAACATGCGGACCACTAACGAAACTTTGAGTTGGCTTATTTTTCTTCAAAGAGAAGACTTCAGCACGACTTTCACCGACAGCTCTTCTTGTAGCATTCTTTTGAAAGCTAGCTTATTAAATTCAAGAAGAGTACTTGTAAAACTACAATTGCTAAAAAAAACCCACTTAAGTTGCTCCCGGTAGCGACTCAACAGACTTTTCCATACAAATACACATTTCTCACTGATTCCAATGCATCCCTCTGGCTGTTTAGTTCTGTTAACCATGAAACATTTCTCGAAGTCTATCTTGCTAAAATAAGTAATATTTTCCGGGCATCAAACCGTTTACTGACAAAAATTACCCAAAAACTTTCAAGCACACATATAATTATCAAGAGAAAATGGCACAAGTTTTTCAAACGCGAAGTATTAGTCGGGCGCTTTCAAGAACACACCCTGAAGTAATTTTAGGAAACTTTTGCAGTCTCATTTTAAACAAAATAGACTTAAACCGAGAAATGCTTTGCTTATAGTTACTTAAATAAAGATTTCATTTCGATCTGAAATGGCTTAGCGGTGAAAAACAAAACACGAAAACATACCACACTGAACTCACTCACTGAAACGGCGATTCTATGTTTAGTCGCTAAATTGGGACAGAAATGTCATTCACTTTAAATGAAGAAACTAATGTATAACAATATAACAATATAAGATAAAATATTCCACAACTGAACAAAAAACATAAGGAGCTTTAGACTAAGACTGACTATAAACTTAAAAATGACGACAGAGCGACTTTTCAGGTGTTGAATACTAAATTACGAATTAGTCAAAACAACCCAATATGCGTTGCCGAAGAAAAACAACCTACATTGAAAGAAACAACACAGACTCAGTCTAGAATAGTTACGATTTCCACTTTTCGAATAAAATACACTAGAATTGCTCTAAGAAAAATATTGAAAATTACGCACAATAGAAGTTCAAAAGGAAATTGAGCATAATTAAGCCTAATAATATCAGATTGCTCACTAACGAAAATTCCTTTAATGAATAAATACAGAAAAAGGGACAAAAAACCTTCAAAAACATGAAATGTCATTCACATACGAAGCACTTGTTTGCCTAGGAAAGCAAACTGCATTTAAATTTCCCCTCG
>Ga0126336_10001266_pt1 | contig 12776 bp, 9 predicted proteins | sample SidCmetagenome_FD_92530 | JGI IMG/M metagenome (GOLD analysis project Ga0126336, IMG submission 92530) | Coral microbial communities from El Islote,Puerto Morelos, Mexico - Siderastrea C C metagenome | ecosystem: Host-associated > Invertebrates > Cnidaria > Coral | place: El Islote,Puerto... | reverse complement strand
GCCAATAATCCAAGGAGATTTGACAAGCCTTGACAGTTAATGACAGGGTATGGAAACATTGCAAAAACCAAGCAAGACGGCTCGTGAGTAAAATATGTGTTCAGTTTGATGCCCGAAAAAAAACACTTTTAATTTGTTGTACAATGTTGATCAAGGTGGCCAAACAAATTCAACATTGTTGTTCATACCAGATAACAAAGAAAGGTTGAATCAACATTGTTCAACTTGTAGCCAAATTAATTCAACGTGTTGCATTCAACAATGTTCTGGAAATGTTGAAGCTGTTTGTCCAATGCTTTGCAGATGTAGTTGTCAACAAATCAACAAAATGTTGAGAAACTCTTTTCGGAAGCGGACGAGACAAAAAAAGCCCCGAAATATATTTCAGACCGAAAAGTTTCAGGACTATTTTTTGAGAAACGAACACCAATTTATTCCTTGGCGGCTCCGCTTTTAGGCTTGGCTAAATCTATATATTACTTCTTTTGATTTGAAAGCATCCACGCACATCTAATTGTGCGTTACAGGTATTGCTTAAGTTTTATTACGTCTTTCCTAATTACACACCTTGACAGGTTTTCCCGTTTCCTTGGTAACCTTCATGACAAGTACACAAGTAAGAGCCTGCTTTGTTTGTACAGTTTGCTTCAACAGCGCAGTCGTGCGTATTTGCCGCACATTCATCTATGTCTGGAGTTAAAAAATACGTGACGCAAAACTGATAAGATGTAGTGATTTTTCGTGGAAACTAAGGCTATGTCCACGGGCACAAAATGGTGTTATGTTCAGACAGTTAGTACCCGAAATGTGGTGATGTACACATTTGATAAACCGAACACGTGCTCACCGCGTTTAAACTGTGCGGATCTTATCATGCACGCGTTCCTAGTTCAATATTTCTGTTTGATTACTGCTTTGTATAGCTTTTTTACTTTGTTAATACCGTGCTTCTGAGACGGTATGGATGAGGACGACAGGTGAAGATTAGCGCGGACTTGAGGAGGCCCATGCCATGCAATACATTTAAAAGGCTCTTGAACATCTTTTTATCAAATCAAATTATATGATTCAATAGTTTTAGCAAAATATGTATTTATCTTTTAAGGACCTTTGATCAATTTTTACCATATTTGTACTTTTTATATTTTTAGTTTTAGCTTGTATCTATTACAATGTTTAGTTTTATTTGATTCTTTTGTTATAGAGGACCTCCCTGAAAACCACTCAACGTGATGGGAGTATCCTCTTTAAAGATTAATTATTATTATTATTATTATTATTATTATTATTAACTGGCACAGAAGCCTGTGTTACAATTACAAGATTACATGTGTTCCTTTGCTGACAGGAATCAACTTCCAAGGCGAGCAGCTTGGAAAATTCCACGAATCGAGCATGTTTTGGAACATGAATTCATTCATTTTCCTAACAGAAAATGGCTAGAAAGTTACCACCGCCATTTTGAAAGGTGAGCGCAGCAGGGAGTTATGGGTATAAGACAGTGGACTGTGGGTAAAGGTGCCCCAGAACTAACGGAAAACGTGTGCACACAGGGAACCGGTGCCCACTTTAGTGCCCCAATACAAGGTCTCGACCTTGTACCCAGGCACTGGTACCGATGGTGCCCGAATTTTGGCGTAGTCACTTGAGCAAAAAGGTGTGTTCACAGTAGCGCTCAGCGAGAATCGTACTCGGGCACCGTGCTTGGGCACCAAGTGTGAACATAGCCTAAGACCCCAAGGCATATGCCCTATGAATTGGAAACTTTAAAGACCCCACGGAGATATGCCCTGACAGTTTTGGTTACTAAAACGCTTAGAACAGAGCTAACAGAGTTGTATGAACGCTATACAAGTGGTTATTGTTATTGCAGTCATCGCCGACTGTATTTGCAGATCTGACTTAACCATCTCTAAAGAGAAGCCTATGGGTGTTCCTTTGAACAGTGGACATTATCACTATTTGTCGCACACATCTAGTTCTGTGTTATGGAATATAATACAGCTTTTGTAATGACACTCAGCCCTTGAAAAAAATGGCATCCAAGAAATTCCTTTCACCAAGTGATGGAGAACGTTGGCTTCATTCAGGTAAAATTGGGCGGCTTTCAATTTGAAATCCCGCATAATTAAGCCGCAGGTGCCTTTGTCAATCCCATCGGTATTGATCTCCGTTGTTGAAATTTGCTTTCGATTCAAACCTTCAGACGATTCATGAGGAGTGCACTGCATGGTCATCAGATCTCATCAGAGCCCTGGACAGTTTCTCCTTGGTATTGTCGTTACTGCTCATGTAGTTAGGTATGGTGGCAATCTCGTGAATTTCAAAGTAATGTTTGCCGTGTTACAGACGTTTTCATGACAGAAAGGACTCTTTGCTGACAAATCGTAGAAAAACTACTCGGTATTCTTTTGCCACTCCATAAAGCATTTGATTGAGTTTTTAAAGAATATATTGACAGAATTTGCCAGCTTTTCTGTTGTTTGATCGGAGACCAACTAAAAAAGGAGAATTTGAAATAGCCACATGCCACAACCACACATGCAAGTGCTGTTGTTGGCCAGAAAGTGAGAACAAGGAGTAAAGTTGTTTTGGCAAAGAGAATGGCGAATAAAAAATTAATGTAAATTTTGATTCATTAAGGAATCAATCATTAAACAGTTACGATCACTAACCTACGCATGCGTCTCCTGTAAATCCAGCAACTGGACAGCGACAGGAAAATTGTCCACCGTCAACTTGAAAACAGGATTGTTTCTCCGGACACGGAACACCACAGAGATTCTGTAAAAAGAGTATTCAACTTTGTTTTGTCTATTTAGGACAGATAGTATGTCCAAAAGTGTTTTCTATGAGGTCCGCATCATGGGCTGATGACATCATATCACGTGGGATTTACGTCTCTTGGATCTCTTGACTTTATCCAAAACTTTCAAAAAGCATCAGAATTGGTCGAAAAGTAATCAAAATCATTAAAAGTACACTAAAATGAATTAAAAGTGCAATGGTTACCCAAAGAAAGTTATGATTTCCATTAAAATAAGGAAAATTCAAAATTCTGAAATGACTCCCTGCCAAAATGTGGTTTCCTTTGCCAAATTTAATGAATAGGGATTTGCGATACCAAATTGATCCCAGATAAATTTTAGGAAAAGTCTCCAAGTTTGGTGGCTTAAGGCTTTGCATCGCCTTCATCCTCCCCCCTCCCCTCCCACCTTCACCCTCCCCTCCCACCTCCCCCGGTCTGAATGGGGTTAAACTACTCAAATCCGTTATTCAAAAGTATCGCAGGACCGTCGTTTAGCTCTTGTCAAAGAAGGGTGTACTTTCTCGCACTTGTAACGTAGTTGATATGCTACGTTACACGACAACCGTATGCAACACGTTACTCACCACAGAAGAATGATAACTAAATCCGGGCCGCGACACAAGGTCATCAGGGGAGAAAACGTGGTGAGAGCTGCTTAGCTCGCAGACGTGCCTCATATTCCCCGAAAGCTCCTGGGGTGGTCCAAGATTGTACGATTTACATGTAGCTTCAAAGAAACACTCCAACTGGCACTGATTGTCGTCTTTTGCTGTTATGTTATTCAGAATACTCTTGGTAAGAGCGGAATTCTCGAGCACATTAATATCCCTGAACTCCAAAGTCCGACAGAGCTCTTAAATGGAAAATACAATAAGTCAGAGCGCAATAAAAAGTTTTAAATTGTTAAAATGGAATATTCTTGGGACCAACCGAGCCTCATCAGCCATAGTAAAAACGTGAATGTTAAGAAGGGTCATGTCACTTCATTTGGGTCTCGAGGAGGCTAAAATGGTGTTATAAATGCAGGCTAATCCGAAGCCATTGTCTCTATTCAAAGCAGGGCTTTCGTAACCGGATCTCAATTGCCTCTCTTATGCGGCGTTTTAACGTGTTGCTTTCCGTGCATGGCAGTAACTTTTGTTTTGCTGGAATCCACCGAATGACCCGTGAGCTGGCAATGGTCATGAATAGCTGACGAATTCCCCGATAGATGTTCCTTAATTCGAGTTTCGAGTAAACGAAAAGTTTCGCCAACATATTCTTTGTCACATTGTTCGCAGTGAATCGAATGTGGTGCACTGTTCCGCACTTCTTAAGGTTTTCTGTTTTGTCCTTAACATGTACCCTTGCGATCTGAGAGAATTGAAAGGCTTGTGGACGAGTGTGACCTCGCGTGATTTAAATGCTCTTTGTAGGCGTTCCGAAATGCCTTTGATGTATGGCACTGTGGCATATATTCTCTTATCGTTGCGGGATTCTTCGGACTCTCTGACGTGCCGGATTCAGTGCTGATTAAGTGCTGCGGACAGTCAATGTCCCGTATAGAATCAATATAGTACGCCAAAACCTCTTGCGGGCGGCGAAGGTGACGAGCGATTTAGAACAACAATACCAAAGAAATTACGCGAGAAGTTAATTCACAGCGCCTTCCCCGCTCAAAAGAATTTCACGTGTATAATGCCGAACATGCCCAGAGGCTACGCTAGAGTGACTAAGGGTAGCAAACTCTGGCGTGCAGTTTGTTGACTTGTTAAAACACACTTACTTCGGGTTGAAACACATTCTTGCACTTTAACTTTGAACGTTACTTTTAGTCTAAATTTCTTCTTTCTAGATTATTGTATAAGTCCCGTGTTACGTTTTATGACGGAAAACTATTTCCTAACTTTCACGGTATCCCGGGGATTACTGCAGGTGAAGGTGGAGTAGGCGGATTAAGACTTCATTTCCCATAACTGAACTTACTTTTTCCACTTTTCGAAATTATATCGACCAGCTAGTGAGCATTTGAAATGTATACCACGGCGACAGAAAAATTTAATAAACGTCAAACTTCCGATTCCAGGACACATTCTGGAAACGAAATTGTCGAAGAGCTCATCTTGGAAGAAAGAACGTAAATTTACATAGCCTTAGCTATAAAACAAAACAGGTTTTGGAAAGTCTGTTAGTCTCGGCTTGGTTTATTGCTAGTTTCCAGATAACACAAGACTCTTAGTGCTGGGCTACCATAAAGCTTATGGGAGTTTTAAAAGACCTTTGAAAAAGGCGGCTATATTCAGCAACACTAGTTAGAATGTCCGACTTATCTGTCTTAAGACTAGAATATAAACTATTTTTTCCCAGATAAAAAATTACCGATGTGTTTTAAGTAATGAAGACAAATAACCTACCTTCCATGCAGACTAGATGAAATAAAACCAAATAATGACACACCATTAAAAAGTCCTTTGCACTGGCCATCTTTTTGAAAATGTTAACCGTTATTTGTACCTATTACGTTGAGGTCTTAATTTTGCAAACGAAAACATTCAAACACGGCACCTGCCTTACCTAAGCTTTTGAAGGTTTTAACGTTGTATACAAGAAATAAAGAAAACGCTTGGCCTGAACCTACAGATAAAAAATACAGGTGATAGTGTTCGTCAGTACACATCCACAAATTCTATACAACTCCTGCTGCGATGGTTCAGGGGATGATTTTAATAACTAGATGTGATGCTCAGTTCTACTAACTTATTTCGTCTTCTGAGGGACTCCTGATGGGCTTTCGGCGCACATCGATCGAGATTCTTGCTGTTTTCAAGTTTATTGAAACCAAATTTCTTCCATTGTTGCTGGATCAGTTCATCTACAGAGTTGATTAACTCAGCTCGCGAGAACAGCGGGGAGGCAGCGTATGAATGACTATAATAAGCGTTAATTAAACTGAGGTTTTTATGACCTCATACTACTGTCACTGTTTCCACTGGAGCCAAATTCTTCAAGCTGAATCAAAACTGATTGGACAGAACTACCATTTACATCCCTAGCACAGTCTACGGATTTTGACAAACTTGATAAAACTTGCATAGAGGTTGAATTTCAGGGATAAATTACTATAATTTGTATGCAACTAACCGTTTATTAAAACAATTGAAAGAAGGACTAACATCTCATGAAATTAATTGCTTCCTTCAGTTAATTAGTTACTGATTAATCAAGGTCTCCCGACTTGAAACCATGCTGAGACATTGTCGCCAAAAGGATTGCCCTGTTGCGCACACTCCAAACATTTGCTAAAAGTATAAACGTTTCGGGGCATTGTTTCCTGGAGTCCGTTTCTCGAAACTCCCGAGCTCATTTATTTGTCAGCTAATGGTAATTATTGGCGCAAACTTAGCGATATGCTTCACGAAATTATAAAGATTAAAATTTAGCTTTCAAAATCAATAAAAATTTTGTAGCTATTCGAGAACATTGTGCACCTAAAATAGTTTCGGGCCCCGGAAAGTTATCGGAGTTTCGAGAAGCGCGCCCCAGGTTTGTAAGAGGCTTAATTTAGTCCCGTAAACAATAAGCATAAATTATAACTTGGAAACAGTCAAAATAAAACCCGTACTAAAGCCTAGCTGTGAATCTGGTCTCCAGCGTGTCAAATTAATTAAGAACCGGTTGAAATTGGGATTTCCATTTCAAGTTCACCGGCAATTAAAGGAGAAGGTCACTCCAGAAACCGTAAATATTTTTTTGGAAGCTCAAACAACGGTCATTAACTCAATTCAATGTGGTCTGTTTAGTGGTGAGTAAAAAAATATACACTTTCTGGAGTGACCTTCTCCTTTAACCCTTTCCCGTCAGCGTTTTTTCCTTAGAAAAACGCATTTTTTACCGCTAAAGCGGTTTTTTAAGTGCTATGTTGCCAAATGCCAGTAAACTTTAGTACAAAAGCGTTTTCTTACAATTAAGCTAAATTTTGAGCCAGCTTCTGTTGTAAATTGTACAATGTTTTGCTTTCACGCATGCGCATAAGCCAAAAAAATTTTTTTTTTTTGCTGATTCATTTCTTCTTGTTTTCTCGCTCCTTTTGCTTTCCTGTTTCTCTCCCTTTCTTTTCTCTTTATCTTCTAACCTTTATCACCTTTCTATCCACTGGAAAAGTTTTGGCCTCAGCCCTTCTAAAAACCTGGAAATGGAACATTGATCAACTAGGTGATTTGGCCTATTTTACCACCAACTTTGCAGCCAAACTTGGACACGTTTTTTCTGGTATAGCTCTGCCAGAATTTGGTCGATATTCAAAATGGACACACGTATGGTTGGATCTGTCCTTACTGTGTTAGCTGTTTATCAAAACAATCTGGTGACGTCAAAAATGATGACGTCACAAGTGGATCAATGGTTCCCGACTTCAACGTCGGGAAAATACAACTCTTGACGGGAATGAGTTAAGCGAATTAACTCCGAAGAACTGACGACTTACATACAACAAGCATTCTTTGTTTTCATGGTGATTAGGAGTGCCGATATAAAACATTACTTTCTGTTCAAAATTTATACGGCTTCTTGTGTTATCGTGGTGTTAGCCTGTACCAGGCTCTCACCGGATAGTAGGTAAGGCTTGAAAATTAGACGGGAAAGGCAAAACTAAGACACGCGCGGGATCTGGACCCTATACCGGCTTTTTTCGCGCTCGCGTTTTCTCAATTCGCTCTTTTCCCACTATCAAGAAGCCTAGAACACTCTAATGTGGTTTAGGGAAAGGCCAAAAACACGAATGTACTGGGTGGAATTGTTAAGGAAATTAGGTTGCTGAGCAGCGACTTTGAATTCGTTTTCTCAATTCGCTCTTTTCCCACTATCTAGGAGCCTAGAACCCTCTAATGTGGTTTAGGGAAAGGCCAAAAGCACGCATGTGCTGGGTGGAATTGTTAAGGAGATTAGATTGCTGAGCAGCTAGTTTGAATTTGTGGGCATACTCTCAGTCCTATTTATGCAACACAGGTATGTGCCACTTAGAGCCGTTTGACTGTAAATCTTTGCCACTTTAGTCTGAAATATTGTGTATAGATCACATGACCATTTTGGTCCAAAATTGGGCATTTTAAGCTTCCTAGTAATAAATTGAATTTGATTTGGAAATACTTCAGACCGCTTACTTTGTCTTTTTGGCTAAGTCAATTTACCTAATACATCAACTCGCTTGATGTTTAAACTCAAGTGAAATGCAGCAAGACGCGCAGTACACTCTCATTGACTTGAATAGTTACCGGCACACACCCGGAGCTTAATCTACACGGTATCTGGGGAACACAGCAATGCAACTTGGACTACTCATCGTATGAAATGCTAGTCCAGGGTTATCCCCACAGTTTTGTTAGTTCCTTATTGGTTTTCATATGGATTTGTTCACTATTTACAATTTGTGTGAGATCGGACGACGTAATGTCCGCCATAATTCTTACAATCTGATTACCGTCTGCAGCCAGAATAAATGCAGATGGCACAGACTACAACTCCATGGACTACTTTTCACATTTCTTCGCGAACAGTGATGTGGCTGAGTTCCTAACGGCCTAACTGCAGAAAGAAAGGTCGTAGTGAGCTCGAATCTCGGGCCGGGTCACCAGCTGAGGCTGGATTCACGAAGCCCACTTCATCTAAAATGTTCCTTACGAATACTCAGTTTTCAGCTTCATGAATCCGGTCCCAGGGTCATAAAATAATGGTACAGATCATGGTGGATGTGTTCAGGTGAGAGAGAGAGTCATTAGGTGGTAAACCGTAGTTGGCCATATCCTCTACACCTGATCATACAAAATAGTAGGAAGTGCCCACATCCCTTATCATCGAACAGAGTAAGGTACATAGTCTCTGTTGTTCCAGCCTGGCCTGTCAACACTCAGTTTTGAGTAGGGTGGGTGCGTGTTCACACATAGGTTGATTGGAGCTTTTATTGCGCCTATTATGGTGACGTCCGATTGGCACCCCTTAATTGCTGTGATGCGAATTTGATCGTGCACATATGAGAAATGCGGTGTATAAATATCATTACCATAACAGTTACCCAACCAATTTACATGAAGAAGTGTAAGAGACGACCTTTTGTCACCGCCTAAATTTGAACCTCAGAAATCCTAGAAGATACACAAGCGCCCCCAATTTTTAAATTTTTAGGACACTTACATACCTGGTCTTTCTTCCCCTTCACATGTTGAACCCATTTTTTTCGACTTGGCGCCTTTTTTCTTCAACATTTTGCTGGGGGCGGGGGGAGGGGTGTGCATACTTGCAAAATGACAATTGTGCCAAGGACAAAAGTCTGAGATTGTAAGGGTTAAATATAACTGTATAGTGGGTGGTTACTAAAAATCCCATCTTTTATCTCATTTACGTTATCAGAGGGTGAAAACTGTAACTCCCGGCTGAACACCACCAGATCGCTGAAGTACGCATGCGTCGTGGTTCCGCTGTCCCTCTTTAAGCCAATATCATATGCTGCATGACCAGAATTTTCTTCAAGTTAAGATTTCAATTGTCTGAGACAGTGTGATTCAATTTCATCTCCCCATTTATAAACAGTCTGACAACACGGTCTGCACGAGTCCAGGTCATTGCCACGTGACTCCAGTGGCCAATGGGGAGAGCATCACTGCAAGGAAAAAAAGGTCTGGGTATTGTTTATTGTCATTTCAATCTTTTGTTTTACGTCATTTGGTTATCACAACATCCGTGACACCAAGAAACTGCCCAAAAAGTGAGGTTGCCACTGCTATAAAACCAAAGGTACCACGTGGTTTATTGAAAAGAAGCGCAGGCCTTGATATACGAAACGAAGCAACCCGCCCCACGTCTAAAGTTAGTTGGGTTGTATAGTTAATATCACACGCCAAAGTCACTGCTGAAAAGTCTGACTTCGGCATTGATAAGAGCCAGTTAAATTCTATTTAAAGTCGGAAAGAGTTGATGAGGTAACTTGGCCACCGTAAAGAAATTGAAAGCTGGTGTTTCGAGTGTTAGCCCTTCGTCAGGGTGAATCAAGGAACTGTGGGTTGTGCGTGGTTTGTAAGAAGAACAGCGGAGCTACGAAACTGGTGGAAACATGGCAACGTAACAAAGAAAATAAATTAGTCAAATGAAAAGCGTTGGTTGATACTGTGGAGATTAAGATTGTCGATCTGAAAGATGGATTTTTTCGCTAAAGTATTTTTGCGGTTTTCCGTATTGCCATGATGTCAAAGGTCGTGATGTGTTATCCTACCAAAACTGCTGTTTGATCTGCAAAACGCGGGCACAAATCTTATTCTCAGTGACGGATCAAGAGCTTCCTTTTTCATCTTGCCAGGCTAACCTCACCCCACCCCACGACGAGAATCGTAAATTTCTGGATTTTTAGCTTTCCGATGCGCGTGTCTTTTGCCTCCAGTTGGGGATGAAAATCATATTTGATAACCGTTTTCCAAATTTGGCACAGTATTTTATTTCACCATTGTTTGTTTTTGCATTTGACGGGCGCTTCAGTTTGAAAACTAAATGCCTAAGATAATTTTGGCTGTCGTCGAGAATCGTAACAATACAGTGGTCAACAGTTTACAGCTAGTGCTATAAATGAGAAGCTTATACTCGAAGACTAAGAGCCACTGTTGTTGAATACTTATCATCGAGTTCACAACAAGTCGTCTTCTTAATCCAAGTAGGACCGTAAAATATGTATCTTGCTATTTAGAAGGTGTCCTTGGAGTCTCAGTCGAGTGGCGTAAACTCCTTAGGGAATTTGCACTTTTTTAATTGGTGCACTGTGACCATGCACAAGCGGAAACTCCATGATTCACCACACCTCACCCATGGTTTAGGTAGGGTCTACCTAACCCCACCCTACATCTTAGATAGGGTGGGGTTAGGTGAGTCCTAGCAACAGATTTAGAGCTTCGTGCAAGGTGGGGTCCCGTTGTTTGGGACGGAATAAAAATGCGCTTTATATTTTTAGACTAAAATAGGGTCCGCCAGGTCGCTCCCCTATAATGTAACCGCCAAAGCATTACTCCATGGTAGATAGTCTCAAGGAACTAAACGTTTATCTGTTTGTTTTCGGCAAAGGGGAGGGAGCGGAGATGACTTACCTCGCAGTAGTGCAAACATTAATGGCATCCATACCAGAATCGTCTTTGAATTGAATGCACAGTCGCCCATCTGTTTCAATGCAAAATCGGAAAGAATGAGGAGATGACCAGTCGCCGTAAATCGTCTGTAGACCTGAACACTGCATGAGCTTGATCCACACCGCAATAGTCAGGTTTCTGGTGTGGATCGGTATAGCGGGAGTTTCAGCGTACGTTCCATAAGCGCCGTCCAAGTAAAGAACTGTCCTTCCGTCTTGCTGTTCGTATCTTGCAGCTCCTTGCAAACTGCAAGAAAGGATTAGAAAGATGGTTCTGGGGTTACATTTTGTTCTTGGGAGTTACGCAAGCCGGTCGACATAAACTGCACTGAATCTTCCCAGTGTAGCAGGTTATTACTTTTGAATTTAGCAGCCCATCACGAATGTACTTTTGAAATTTTGGGACATTGCTACGTTTGGACATGGTTGCTATTTTCGGGCAGTAGTTAAGGATATAAATATAAATGGGTTTTTTTATGAATTGAATCCACTCTCAGACTTATAAACAATTTCAGCAAGTTAAAGCCTGAACAAAAATTGAACCTACAGCTTTGTGATAACAGTGCTGTATTCTACCAACTGAGCTACCAAGCCAACCAGGCAATAGCTTATTGTGCTCGAAATAGGCCCAAAAAGTTTCGGATCTTTCCAGAATTACCCACGCGGGATACGTAAAATAATTCACAATTATTCGATCCTTATTAACAAATCGAAAATGTTTCAAGATATCAATACCTGAGTAACTTGTTCGTGCCGTTTAAGATCCAATGAAAAGGAAAGCCTGAAGAATTAAGGAACGTAACAACGTAAATTTTTATTCCTCTGCCCGGTACTCGTAATGTGTCAAATACCAATTATACATATCCCGTTTCATGCACTGATATCTCAAAACGCTTTCTTGAGTTTTTTTTTAATGATCAATTTTTCCACTAGTACTTGTTGGATATTCTGAATTTCGGTAGCCGTCGCTGACGTAGCCTAACATGGAAGAGTTTGAGGAACAGGCGATAGCAACAGCGACCTATAAACCTAAGATCTGGAAGCGATATGTAGATGACACCTTTACAGTCCTAGGTAAAGACTATGTAGACGGCTTTTTACAACATCTAAACAGTCAACAGCCTTTTATTCGTCAAAGGGTCTTCTCACCACCGACCACTGTTTACAGAAAGCCCACCCACACTGACCAATACCTAGCCTATGATTCACACCATCCTCAGTCAGTGAAACGTGGTATTGTTAAGTGTCTATACGACCGAACCAAACACCTCACATGAAAACCACCAGCTATCTCTGAAGAAAAGAAACATTTATCATCCGTACTTGTTTCGAACGGATATCCTCCTTTATTTGTACGAAAGCTCACAAAAACAACAAGACCAACAGCCAACAAAGAACCTACGCAGGAATTTAAATCTACTGCGGTTCTACCTACATAAAACGTGTCTCAGAGGTTCTTCGCCGCTGCCTACAACAACAAGGCGTACGCACCGTCTTCAAATCAGACACAACTCTTAGGTCTCACTTAGTGCGACCGAAAGACATTCTTAAACCAACTAAACAAGTCGGTGTCGTCTATAAAATTCCATGTGAGTGCGGCAAAGTATACATCGGGGAAACAGGGAGAGCAATGCAAGACAGGATAAAAGAACACGACAGAGATATACGGCTTGCTCGTATGCAAACCTCCGCAGTTTCGGAACACGCTATCGAAACGGGGCATCTTCCTATTTGGAAAGAAGTTACGTTTATTGATCGTGACCCTCACTGGTACACACGTAGGGTCAAAGAGGCTATCCATATAAGACTTCATCCTAATAACATCAATAG
>Ga0126336_10001265_pt1 | contig 12781 bp, 8 predicted proteins | sample SidCmetagenome_FD_92530 | JGI IMG/M metagenome (GOLD analysis project Ga0126336, IMG submission 92530) | Coral microbial communities from El Islote,Puerto Morelos, Mexico - Siderastrea C C metagenome | ecosystem: Host-associated > Invertebrates > Cnidaria > Coral | place: El Islote,Puerto... | reverse complement strand
TCAGAGGAATTGTTCGATGTGAAATTGTCGATGGTGCAGGATACAAATTTCTTGGGGTAACCAGCATTTGAGAAAGTGGTCTTTATTTCTTTTATGTCGCGATCAAGATTTATGGGGATGTTTTTGGCTCTGTGTAGGGCTCCTGTAATGCAACTGATTTCTCTTCCATTTGGTTGGTACTTCTGATGACCAGTGTGTGGGTAATTTCCCCGGTTTTTTGTAGACTTTACAGTCAAAACTGTCGTTGCCGTAGCTGAACGTAGTGTCCAGAAAGTGATCAGGGTTTTCTTCAACAGTGAACTTGATGTTAGGATGATAGTTGTTTAAGTGGTCGAGGAGTTGGTCTGGTTCGTCTTTTCGTTTTTTCGAGAAACAGTCATCCACGTAGCGATCGTAAAAAGTGGGATTAAAGGGGCAGACTACATCTGCTTCAAGTTTCGACATAAAGATGTTGGCGAGGACCGGGGATACTGGGTTGCCCATGCCACAACCATCTGTCTGTCTGTAAAGCTTGCCTTCCCTTGCCAGCTGTTTTAGGCCCAGTTCAGACGCCGTACCTCTCATGTGCCGTACCAAATACATTTTCGCTCCTAGGTCGTATTTAAGCGGCAAGCTTTGCCGTACCCTGAGATTTTGGCTCTCCAAATTGAAATCTGTCGAGAAACCTCATTTTGACACCGTACAACTGCCAAAAACATACGTACTACTTGGTACGCCGTCTGAACTGGGCCTTATACACTCAGTGTGCTATAGTGGAGGGGGAAGTATTTACAAGAATGATCGCAGGTATTGTTTTGTCCTCAGAGTATGTCTTAAAAATCGCAAATAGCGAGGATTAGACTTGTCATTTCAACATAGGTCAGGCACGCAATGCGTGCGTCTGTTTAAGGTGGCCGAACACAGTTTTCTTGTACCTATGCGTTATTTTAAAATTTATCGTTATTTTCAAACCACTGGCAGTCGGGCAGCCAAAATTGGTAAGGTGCAAGTTCAACTAAAGAAGATTGCATTTTGATATGTTTTTTGGACTAGGTACCGTTACCATGGCAACGCAGCTGGTAGTAAACCAGCATTAAATAATGGGTTTGACTTAAATTCAGAAAATCCAGTCGTTAGATTTTTTCCATCATTTGTCTCTAGAAAACTCAGAAAATACTGGCCTATTGACACTGGTCTCGTGAAATTTTGACAGAGGGGTCTTCTGTTATTTTGCGTTTTGCATTTTAACGTTTTCTGAACATGTCCTCTGTCAGATTTCAATTTTTGTTTGCAGACGAGCTAAGCGTATTCCGAACTATTATTCTGCCAAATTTCATGAAATTCTAACGAGCGGTTCCGTAGAAATCAGTGCATTTCCACTAAATCGTGCAGTCACAATTTTCTGGTTAAGTGCGCATGCGCTGCATTTGACAGGATTCTCGATCTTTCTCGATCCATACAAACAATCCCAGAAAGGCCGGGTATTTTCCAAAAGTATTACCTTTAATACATTGAAAAACAAACGTTTTTGACAAATAACAAACTGTTTGATTGTTAAGACGGAAAAAACACTTGCACAATCTTCACTGAACCGTTGAAATGAAATGATCGCTGTACAGGCGCCAACAGGCGCCATGTTTGTTTTTCTCAAAGCCTTGTGCGCGCGCGCTTATTCACGTCAGCAGTACAAATCGTAGACCGCGCACAAACACCTTAATTTTGATAGTGTGTTATTTAGAATGAAATGATGTGGAAACTGCGGAAATACATATGAAATGAAGATGTGACCATCACAGTTGTATTAAGCAATTGCGGACTTGTTTTACACAAGGGCTTTTTCGTTGCCCATAATTTTTTTGACAATTGCAACTACATATCATGTAAAGTTTTGGAAACTTAAATATTCAGATACACGCGGCGAGATAGGTCTCCTAGCGCCAAAATTGTATTTACAAAAATGAAGGCTTCAATGGCCGACAGTAGACCGTTTGAAAATGCCGCTCAGGTGGCGATTTGTCTATTGCTTTGCTTGTTGTTGTCGTTTTGTTTTGTTTTGTTTTTTGTATTCTGTACAAAATAAAGCTATAATTATCCTTAGATCGCTTGGGCGACCTTGGAACTCAAATTTAGTCTAAATTTGCATGTGACTTCATGGTTTTAATCTTATCAATGGCTACTAAGCAACTACTAACTGCGTGGTAAGCAGAACTTTCTCGGCTCAAGAAAAAAAACACTTTCCCTATAATTCAATTTACCTTTACCATATCAGAGTATGTACAATTATTCGAAGAGTGTTTCTACTTGGAGTATAAACAAAAAATATATAGATAAAAGGACCACTCGAAAGTTTTGCTTAAAAGCTTTCATTTGAAAGATCACATTTTTGGATTTCATCCACAGAATCAAAATTACAACCACCTCGTACACGAAAATAATACTCCATAGCTTTTATTTGAATGGTCAAAATTTAGGATTTCATCCACAGACTCAAACGTTGGAACCACCTTGTACAGCACTGAGAGTAAACAGTGACAGGAAAGTATTGCTCAATAAATTTCATTTGAATTGCCGTAAGTCTGGCTGGATTTTGAAAATGCTTGAACCGCAAAAAGCGCACGGTCCACGGTTCTAAAGTCTAGACTAGCCCCTTTGAATGTCTAATAAGTAAACTGCCTCTTCTCGCGGCCACAGAAAAGACAAGAACCGTGAAAATACGCCGACAAAGATTAACGACGTGTTTGTCATAATAGCTTGTTGCCAAGAGCAATCGTCTTTGTTCAGGCTTCTTTGGTTGATTTAACAAAATCAACAATTACTCCAGACTTTTATTTTTCGCCTTTTGTTTCTAATTTAAGTATTTTTCGGGGAACGGACTCTCAGGAACTCTTATCAAGTGTAAAACTCGATCGGCAGAGTGCTTCAGGAGTTACTTCAGTATTCAACGGATGTAGTTGCAATTGTCTCAGTCAAGAAAGACTAGTCATCTCTGTTACGGCAAATTTTAGTTTGAGTCTTCACACTTGGTTAAGCTTGAAGAGGAACATTACTTAACATGTCTTTGTTGTTTATGGGCTTGTTGAAAATTGTTAAAAGCTTTAATTAGCTACTTTAAGATCCTTTCTTTTTACAGTTTTCACCCAGATAGACACCTGAAAGTAAATGGACTAGTACAAATAGAAGTAGTTGTATTACACTTACTTCATTCGTGCGAATATGGTTCAAAAAGCAACATGTGAAGTGTTTGATAAGCGATTGTGCAAAACTACACGCTCGCTGAGGTGAAACCCTTTCAACTAAATAGCATAAAATGTAAACGTTCAGAAACTTTTACTCAAAGAAAGAAAAAAATAACACCGTATTTCATATGCTTTCGTTAAAACTGTTCCATTAGAATGTACTAGACGGTTGTTCACCTGTTGTCAAATTTCAAATTTTCTGGCAAAGGGCGTCAGTTTATTACAGGTTGACGTAAATTCTTGGCAAATATTTAATTTCATATACAGTTATGTATCTTGTCTTCCCTGACAAAAGTTTATAGAACAGTTTGCGAATTTGGCTTACGCATTGGTTTTATATAGCTCCCCTCAGCTTAGACCCTTCACGCCTGAAAGATTGTATTGTTCAAACGAGACTGAAGCTTAAGAAGTAAACAAGTTAAAACAGGCTGATATACGACCTCGAGGTTTTAGATTTAATTTTTTGGATGGTTTTAGTAGTCAAGATTCTTTACAGACAGTTTGGCGGTTGAAATGACGGCCATCGCATGGCATTAGGTTAAGAGTTTTGCCCTTTAAAGCTTTTAAGCATGTAAAGAAGTGTTAATAGCATCCCTCGAGAGGTCTTGATTAGAAAACACTTAAAGTTATCTGAGACGACCAAACAAACCGCCTCATGCATAGAAATGTTTAATATTTGCAACATTCACCGTGCTTTTTCGCAATTAACAAGAGAAAGGCGTGTTTACCTGAGCTGCAATTGCCCGTCACTAGCCGCACAACCCTTTTAGCAGAAACGGAAGCAAGATACAAACGAGTGTATTCAGCTTGAAAAAGTCGCTTTGATAAATATAACAACAATAATTTAAATGTGAAAGGTTTACTCTCTACTTAAGACCCAAAGTGCACTTAACGCCTAAAATTGAACATTAGTGGGTCTTTGTCCTTAAAATGTGGCCGATCTCTTAATAGCCGCGTGAGAAAACAAAATGAACCGGATGTTCTCTCAAGGGTCAAATCGAGCTGGAGGCAGACCCGGATAATTTTTTTATAAGACTAATAATGATAAGAGAGAAAAGGCAAGACCACCTAGAATTGCACCAGAATTTCACCATCATGTTTAGCTGCAACGTAACAGTCTAAAGTGCTTTTTTGCTTAACCTTAATTGAAATAAAGTGCGCTGCTTCTCACATTCTAAGAACTGTCCATTTGCAAGAAAATGCTATACGCAAGACAAAATCGTGATCGCCGCTTGGGGGTGGGCTAAATATGTACATAAATTTCTCCTCTCGTTTTCGAAAAATTACAATCAATTAGAAGCGATTTATTGAATTTCCTGTTGATCGACTTGGGCCAAACCCACTTCTTTTGCCTGATTTTAACTTTCTAAGACCATTTTTACAAAATCGTGCATGGAAGACTGAAAAAAGCCTCTCAGCACACCGCGTTGTCTTTCGCGCGTGAACGCTTTGAGGCGGGATTTTGTCGCGTTGAAACAAAAGCTGGCTAAAACATGGCTGTGCTGTGGACAAGAAGTAATCAACCACCCGCTGTCATAGCTAACTCAAGTGTCTTGGTTTAAAAAGCCTCGCTTGTGGCTCGTGCATAAAACATGAGTCAGTTTGGCCTTTTAAAAGAAGGAAACCGGAGCCTGTTAGGCAAAACATTGGGTGGTCGTTTCTCAAGATCCATGTGTTTTGCACTTTCTGTCGGCCGCCTGCTAGGCTCTTTATAAAGGAGTTCCGTCTTTAGGGCATGTTTTGGCTTTCTTGTTTTTGTAATCAATCGTGCGGGAGAATACTGAATTTTCCATGCATACGAGTCAACCTTTGGTTCCCATGGCGCTTTTGACTAAACCTTTTTAACATAGAACTATAGTAATTCATTTCTTAATCAACGAACAAGAAGCAGTAAACAATGGGAATTTAAAGACTGCCAAGTCTTTTATGGGTAAACGAAAGTAAGCTTGACTTGGTATGAGTCAAAATTGAAAAGATTTGTAAGCAGGTGCTTTGGAGCGTTTTTAAGTCCAAACCAGAGAAAGAGAAATAATTATAAAATTTCTCAGACCATTTTTCAAAGCTGAGAAATGTTTGACAAAGTTAAGGGGTAAAACAGTTATGTAAAGGTTAGGAGTAAACACACATGATATACACCTGTTGAGAAGAGGCTATTTTATTTCTTTCAAGTTAAAAACACAAGTCTGTAGGACTACAGGGCTATTTTCCTTCTGCAATAGTCACACATAAGTGACCAATTTTTTCCGTCATCCCTTTCAACCTTTTAGCGATTGTCGAGATATGTTTTAAAGTTGTGTGGCTTGAAATACAGCTCTTTAGTATTTTCAACACCCCTTACGTCACACTTGAACACTAGTATAAAATATTCTTTTAAAATCTTTACAAATTCATACAGATGTTCGCCAAGCGAACTATTATATATAAGTTACATTTTCCTCTCAAAACGCTTTATATTAGAACGTGTTCCTCTGTTAAGTTGTCATAATTTTTCATTTATACTCCTTTGCAATACAACTGGTTCCGCCAAAACGTGCCTCCTAATGCATGCCTCGGGGTAATAAGCACTTTTATTTACTTAATCTTCCTAATGGCCAGCCGAGTTTGCGAGCGGCACTTTATTGATCAAGCGATAACTAGGTTTTCTTTTTCTCAGTGTAGGTTTAGCTAGACATTTGGTTTGCCGCTAAACGAGATAATCAAAGAATTCTTTGCGTGCATTTTGTTCTTATCGGCTCAGGGGAGGATTAAAATCATTTTCAAGTCTTTTATTCTCTTTGACTCGAAGCAAGCCATTTGTTTGTGGACTTTGTTTCTATCCATTAAATAATCTTTTTTACTTTCTTTCTGATCTGTTTAGATAGTAGATACACAGGTACAAATTTTGGGAGTAGTTTCGATTTTTCACCACACCTCAGATGAAGAAGGAATGGCGCTGTGAGGTCTCCCTGCTGTCGATTCATATATTCCACCATTTGTACTTTGTCCAACAATGCAATTGCTAATCTGTATTCCCGCGCTTCCATCGTTAACCGCATTCGCCGGCATGATTCCCTGGCTGTTAAATCCCGTATTTTGAAGCAACTGAGAATTGTCCAAAGAAGTCGGCACTTCACTCGGCAAACCAGGATCACCCTTCATGTAAAAATCATCAAACGCCGCTGTTGGAAAGGGTGCATTTTGCGAACCTAAAAGTTTGAAAGAAAGAAATAAAACAGTGAGAAGTAAAAAATTTACTGATGTCTTGTGAGATATATCAAAGTCTTTAAGCCCGTGTTTTGAATGTTTTATCTTTATGCTAAAACGCGATTCTTCGGCCGGCTTTGGGGGTTTTCCTGAATTATATTTTGTAAACAAACCCATTGTGGTTAAAGAAGATAGTGCTCAACTAAAGAAGACCCATATCCAGAGAGTGATGTTATGCCATTAGCCCGTAAAGTAGGCGGAATCTTACCGGATCTGCTGCAATATCGAACTTGTCTCAACGAAAGACACAGTTATCGAGCCAAGAAATTAGAGTTAGAATTTTTATTCAGTAGATTTTCCGACATTTAAAAAGTCAGTGAAATATAGCTACATCTTTTAAAAAAAAACACAATATACAGACGGCAAACAAACGTTTCCGCATTTGTGACTACGTTTAAGAAGAAGGGTTTTTGGTAATTTTACTTCTTTTATCAGCCAAAATATTGGAAGCTTCACGTATCCTTTTAACACGCCGAGAACTAACCGAGTGAATGGCATATTGCATAAATTTCGCTGAAGTTGTCAAGGTGTAAAAGTCTTGTCCTAAATCTTTTTATAAATTCATTTTCCCTCTTCATTCTCATTCCTAGGCGACAGTTAAGCATACATCATAAAAAAAAACTGTTGTTCTGCACGAAAATTTAGCTTTTGAACAAACGTAAGACTAGTCGTGTTTGTATTGCATAGAATTTTCAAACGGGGATTTAAGTGTTCGTGTCAAGGGTTTAGCTTTTGGAAATTTTCCTAACTCGCCAGTCCAAAGTTAAATGAAAAGTAAGACAAATTTCTGACTCCCTTTGCAATTATGAAAATTTCGCAACCAAAAAATTTCTTTTGTAAAAATATTGGCTGTTCGATAAGGAAAGATCTCTTCGTTGAAAATCTGATTTAAATTGTCTCTTAGTGGTCGAGACAACAGGGTTTGTTGATCTACCTGTAGTGTTTGACTTCTAAAAGTTAAACGACATACCCTTTGAATTATTAAAGGAAGAAGATCTCTTTGAAACAGTAGGTAGTTTGTTTTTCAAGTGAAGTAACACGAAATCTATACAGCTATGTCACATGGCTAAAATCACGACATGTAAAGAGGCCATTTCCGCCTTGCAATACAATAGTGACTCTTGCGAAAGCATACGGCCTTGAGTCAATCGACACGTTAAATATCTCAAGGAAGTAGCTCCAAACGAATTTCTCCCCGGTAAATCCCTTATCGCTAAACAAAACTCATGATAAACAGCATTTCCATTTTGCCATTTCCTGCCAGCCCATATTAAATGTCTCTGGATATTGCATCGCATGTTCCCTGCTAACGTCTATTTTTAGCTTAAACACTTTTTCTCGAACTTGGAGCCATCCGCACGAAGCTAGTGTTGCCACAGCTGTCGTTTCTCATAAATGTGCTAAAAATGTAAGACAGCCAAAATGGTTGAATAATGTCTTTATTAAACAATAGGAGGCTGAAACGCAACTTTCGAATTATTCAAATTCGTGATTTTAAGTATCTTTTGGTGAGTTGCCAAGTTTCAGAAGAAAAGTTCGCCCGGCGATAATCACTTAGTGGTGTGATTCAACAAGAGCATTGTGTGTTCTGCGGTTAGAACGCTTTCAGTCTGCAACCAAGGACAAAAAGTGGACGTGTTGAAACGTTCTTTTGTAAATTTTTCCATCTCTAGGGGCAACTGATCAATCTTTTAGAGCTTTAGGCTAAAGGAGAAAATGTCACGACCGCTGTTAATGCTATCAAATTGAAGAGCTTTCGAGTGCTTCTCAAACATAGACTCGAGTGCTTTCCATTTAAACTTGACTCATATATTCCTCATGTCACACACATGGAACGTGCGCGCCTTCCAAAACTGATTGACCGCGCAGATAAAAGGGTTGGGACAGAGAGAAAAAAATTCTGGAGAAAACGTGAACAAGGAACTGAGAGTAAACACTTGTAAACACAAGGCTACGTAGCCTACCTGTGTAATTTAGATGTGATGTGTTGATTGACTGTTCGGCGTTTGGCGCTGATCCGTTTCCTAGGTTTTCGCCTCGCGCTCGCCTTGACCGTCTGCCTGATCGCACCGCGCGACTCGCAGCGTTTGGCTGTGTGACACCTTGCTGCTTGAGCCTCCTCTCTTTAGATCTTCGATTCTGGAACCATACTTGAATGACTCGCATGTTCAATCCTGTTTCCTGAGCTAACTTTTCGCGGATATTTCGTGAGGGTTTTGGTGTCGCCGCAAAAGTTGCCTTGAGGGCCTCTAGCTGCTTGGCTTTTATAGTGGTCCGCGGGCCGCGGCGTTTCGTCCCAAGCGCGATGTCTAAATCCTCGTCCAAACCATAGCTTAGATCTTTCTCCTCGGAATCAGAGTCTGCGAAACAATGTAACACACTTACAAAACAGAAAAATCAGATCTATTAAAATTAAATAACCGTTTGTGTATTAATAAACGAACCAATTCGTTTTCTGCACACTCACCGGATTGCTTGGATGGCAAGCGTGATTGATAGTAGTCTTCCTTACACACGAATTTACTATCCCCCACGTAATACAGTTCATCGCCGGTCAAGATTTGCCGATTGCAGGTGGAACAATTAAAACACTTGACGTGAAACACCAAGTGTTTGGCTCTCCGTACCATGTCGTTTGGCGAGATCCCTAAACAGCAGCCAGCGCATTTGGTTCCATAACGCCTGAATTTCAAAATAAAAACGCACGTTCAAACGTACAATTTACAGTGATCGAATTAACTAGCACCGGGTAAATGTTGACAGGGCTGTAAATAAGCAGGCAGTTATAGAATTTTCGGCCGATCGTGAGCATCTTACCTGTAGAAATCGTTCTTACAAAACAGCTTTCCTTCTCGGGAGAAACACTTGTTCGTGAGTGCGCTTTTGCAGTCATGACAGTGGACGCATTTTACGTGCCACACTCGGTCCAAAACTTTGAGCAGGAATTTGTCCGAGATAGGCTGCTCGCACCCCGCGCATTGTTGAACCATGCTGCAAATCTGCGCCTTCATCCAGACAACTCTTCTTCGCTTGCTTGCCAACTCAATTCTCTATCCGCTGTGGCTGTATGTACGTTTATGTAAAGTGCAGGGCACCGCGCGTGAAATTTATGCGAGTAACTCTTCTGCGTGCCCAGTGGGAGGTACCTCGGACTTTACCAGCTGCCGAACGGGACGGTAAAATGGGATATGAGAGGAGGGATTGTGAATTTTCTAAACACCGACGCTTCGCTTTATTCCGCGGTCAAAATTTGCATATAGTTTGAGGCACGGAATGTAAAGTGACGGGGTGATAGCGCGCGCCTCAGAAAGCACTCAGATCGCCATGCTATACGTCAATTAGCTTGTTGAAAGACAACACATTTACGCGCTCCGCTTTTGATATCATTTGACTCCGCCTGTCAAAACGAATTGACAGTTCAAATTTGACAGGACTGTGACAAAGGCCAATGACATTGAGAGCTTTTGTGGGCGCGAGCCAAACGTTCAACACAGTATTGTTCGACCGGGATTATGTAAACTCGGAAAAATCGCGCAATTTGAACATCTTTTGTAATGGCTATTGTTTCCTTTGACTGCTTTCATAAGTCAAAGAGCGCCTACATGTCTCGCAAGGTCTAACCACGCGTGCGCCTTCAGTGAAGTGAAGCGAATGTGATCGATGTGAAGGAAACACCGGCATGTTATCTCGCGCCTCTGTTTTGCGTATATTGTATTACAGACATTTCCGACCATTGAGAACATTTTTTTGCTGGTTCTGTACATGGTGATCCATATCAACATAAAAGGCGGCTGGAAGGCTCGCCGATCGGAACGGAAAACCCTTTGTGCCGAGATTTACTTTATCTCGTGATAAACCCTATGTTGTTGTCACTAAAACATGTCAAAACACTCCCATTTGCGAGTGTTTATTTACATACGACTTTTCCAAACAATAGCCAACAGTTAGCGCGTATTCTAATGAGACATGAGTTGCTCTCGCTTCGCTGCGTTCTCGCGGCAACGAAGTGGTATTTAGCCTTGATCGCAACAAAAAGTCACAAAGCAAATTTCCTTAAAATTCACCATCTGCTCTCTCCGAGCGCGAAAATGGCAAACCACAGATTTGCATCAGATCGTTTGGCTCCTGTGAGTCGGCAATTTACCCGCACGGCACAGGGAAAAGTGTCGGATTCTGATTTTCCGAAAGTGCCTCTTCCGCAGAAATTTAATTTCACAAAGTGAATTATTCAATAACGTCGACAGTTTTTTCGTTTCTTGTTTGACGTCTTGATGGCTAAACCATGGTTTTTAATAAAAGCCATGTCCGGTGCTCTTCCTTCGCAAAAAGACGGCAAAATGGTAAAATTTTTGTTAACTAGCTTCGTGCTAATCGCCGCATTAAAAGGATTTTAGCATCTGTGACGTGGTTTTTACGCTTAAATCGGTTGAACGAAACTCAAATATGCAATCTTTAAGGAAGGTATAATCTTGGGAAACATTTAAAACAAACAAGACCAATTTTCTGCGAAGAAAACTAGTTCTTTTTTCGCTGGTTTTAATGCGATGTTAAACTCTACAACACAGCTTAGGTTCAACATGCTAATTTGTAAAAACACCTGCTAAGTGAACAACACCTGCCTTTATTAGTCAAGCCGCTGTGCAAACTGGATCGCAGGCGATCAAAAAGTAGGACCACTGATTTAATTTCTCTTCAGATCTGGGTGCCGTGCAACAAGTGTAATTTTGCAAAGACAGTGCAGAAGTACAAACACATAGGTAACATTTCTTTGTGTTTTCAAGATCACTTCCAGTATTTCAAGCCAGTACCAATATTGTACGGTTTCTTAATAATGTTTCATAGAAGATTTTCAGATAACTCTTTTTTTAAGGTTTTGTAAAGTGATACTCATAACGTGTAATTTTTATTCGCTCTGGCAAGGAAAATTGCAAGGACTTTTTTCAAAATTTTAGCGGTTTTACGACTTAAGATCGTACTTCTCACAGTTTTAACTTTTCTTTCACCAAGCGAAACCATAAAACGACAGCCGTGAGCACAATATAACCTGTGAAAGGCAGCCGGTACCGTGACTTTAGGTATATTGTGAAAATACGTCCTGCCTGCTTGCCCGGGCCATAAATCACTTGTCAAATCCGCCGCCCCCCCCCCACCCCCGTGTGATTTATCACCCTAGTTAGTAGTAGGTATCATCTCCACTTCCTTTTGTACGAGTAAAGAAATCACCTGTTTCTCAGTAGCTTTTCCCAACAATTAGCTCATTTAATTCCTCCTCTGCTTCAGTACTTCACTGAGAGAGCCAGGCTGAAAAATCTTTAATTATTTTTTCTACTTAAAAGAAAAAAAACACGAAAAACTCTCTACGTACGCAATTGTAATTCATTTGTTTCGCGCTCTTTTTCTCAATTCACGCTTTCCCCACTATCTCGGAGCCTGGAACAGGCTAACCCATGGCTTTACCCAGTCTCAAAAGTAGAGCCATCTTGCAGAGCATATTTAACAGTACCAACAGAAAGTACTGATTGCTAGTTTACGTGCGAATAGCCTTAAAACTTTACAAGAATCCAGGTGGAAGTGCCTTGTACAACGCCGCAATAAACGGCACTGAACACAGGAAAATATATGCCCATAATCGCCCCGGCGATTATGAAACGATCGGGGTAATGGGGACGATCCGGACCGACATACGGAAACCAGCCTTTAAGAGCACCACAGGACGTACTGCTCAAAAGGTTTTCATTTCGACTCCTGTATACCTTAGGATTTTCTCTAAGGAGCCAAATTAAAACTAGAAGCGCCTTATATAGCATAACAAAATACAGGCACCATTACAGAAAACAGGCGCGAATCTACTATGATTTCACTATATGATTCTGGTTTTGTTCACAATTTCAATAGTAACGCCACATTACAGACTCAAGGTTATCAGAACTCAGTTAAGCTCGTTGTCTAAGTACTGCCTCTTATCGCTAGTATATCCTCAGACACAGCAAGTAACCGGGGGCTTAAATCGTGCCGTAGTTTACTTTGGATCGTAAGTAAAGATCCAAGAAGGAGTGGGGACTTTCCAATAGAAGATCAGAAAGTCAGCAGGTTCAAGTCCGGCTTGACTTGAAGACGCTTTACCCCACATTGTCTCCCTCCACCCAGGTGTGCAAATAGGAACCGGGGAAAAAGTGCTGGGGGTAACATGCAATGGACTAGCATCTGATCCAGGGGGAAGTAGCAACACTCCTAGTCACTTTATGCTGGGTATCCTGTGATGGACTAGCATCTGATCCAGGGGGAAGTAGTAACACTCCTAGTCACTTTATGCTGGGTATCCT
>Ga0126336_10001264_pt1 | contig 12783 bp, 10 predicted proteins | sample SidCmetagenome_FD_92530 | JGI IMG/M metagenome (GOLD analysis project Ga0126336, IMG submission 92530) | Coral microbial communities from El Islote,Puerto Morelos, Mexico - Siderastrea C C metagenome | ecosystem: Host-associated > Invertebrates > Cnidaria > Coral | place: El Islote,Puerto... | reverse complement strand
TGTGAAGTTCATGGCCTGGGGCTAATGTGGATCTTGGACCCGTGGGAGAATGGGCCGAACAAAATGGCGGTGGCAAGAAACACCGACAAAACAGCAAAACTTCTCCATTTGTCTTTATTTTCCACCTGTTCGCATTTCTTACAACAGATGAACGACAGTTTGGATTTGCTTAAGCCTGCTAAATTGGTGCAATACCGACAATGAACAATTATATAGAGTGGACTCGTGGCAGTTCGCGATCTCACCGCGCGAAACGCAATTGAGGGTCGACTATGGGTAAGAATTTATATTTTCATTTTTATTAATTTTTTATTGATTTTTTTATTGAATTTTTTGAGGGGGTCAGTAGGGGTGGTCCGTATAGGTGGTCCATGGACCGGTCCGTGAGGTGGTCCGTGGACCAGGTCCGTTGGACTGGTCCACGGACCGGGGGTCAGTGTTTTCGGGTCACCCGACATTTTAGATCAGATCGTATTCTTTCAACCCGCCTGGTTAGTTTTCGAATTATTAAAAACACCCATGACATTGAAACATATTATGACACCTTGGTGGTCTCAAAGGGGACGAAACCTGGTGCGTCTTGGTTTAGGTGTGTTAGGAATCTTAGACAATTTGTCTAAGAAACTGTTAGAGGTACTTACGACAGCCGTTGCTAAACACTAAACAACCTTAGATATAATTTTAAATAAAAGGAAAAGAAAAGAAAGAGAAGGGATGTGATGCAAACGGAGGATTTACGGCTTCAAGAGTAATTATACTATCGAGATTATTTATCTATGTGGAGTCTGTTATCTTAATTAGTGGGCGATTTATTCGAAATTATAATTTATTTAAACTAATCATTTATGGTTCTAATTTAATTTGCTCGTTAGAAATGATCGGAAGCTAGAATAACTAACTTCCTTGAAGCATTTGAATTCTTCAAATCGAATTTTCACTTAAATCATCTTTTCCGTTAGAGTGAGAATAAAGACAACTTGTGGGAGAACACGATACCCTGTCCACCTGTAAAAGATAATCACAGGGAATTGAGCAAGACTCTTTAAAATTTGGTTCGTAATTCAACACTGTTATTGTCATAAGCTCATAAGCAAAGTAAAATTTGGTTCGTTTCGTTTTTATCCTGACCTTCACAGCTGGCACAATGCTGATGGCAAACGTTTGGCCTTTCGTGATTCTCGCAGTTTTTCTGGCTGACGCTGCACCTTCGGGTGAAGTTTCTGGTGAGTACTACGTGATGCAAGAGCTTTTCAGCACCTTTAAAGAAAGTTAAAAATTCTAACTGAGAACAGTTTCTCGTAAGTAGATGATAATCAATTTTCTCCGTACGTACACAGACATTCCGTTTGCTATACCGTGATAAAAGGCAGTGTACAAGTTCGATTATTTAAATCGACACCAGTGGTTAACAAATTGTCAGTAAAAATTTGTGTCTCCTTAACTGCCCTAAAACATGAAGCCAGATTGGGATATTTTCAAAGAGAAAATCTCTCCAGCACAAGAAGGACCCCCAACGAAATACCAATAAAATCCACGAAATTTCTCAGTCATCCATCATTTGTCTGTGAATACAATTTAACAGCGAAAACAAAATCTCTAGGTTAACGGTTTATACCGGTTTTTTCACATAGCAGGTAGCTGACGAAAGTTGTCAATGAAGTGACTTTTGATAACATTAACAGCTTCAACAGAACGTACTTTTTGTTGTGTTTCACTTTAGTGAAAGTTCTGCAAAGTCGAGTACGGCATAAAATTGAAGAAGAAGTATCGATTTTTAAAGGAGAAATTTTCATCTTGAGAAAAGCCCGTTTTAACGACAGCGTAATTAATTTTGGGAGAGTCTTTAAAGTTATGTCGGGAGGTCCATTATGTACACTAATACAAGATTTGTTTCAATTGTTCTCTACCCTGACTTTAAGCAAGTCAGTAGTTTTAAAATTGATTAATGCTTTAAAATCGTCATATTTGTTTGAAATACAACTTTTTTACAAGAAGATTATTTTGTTAACCAATACAAGAAGTAGCTTTGTCTTCAAAATTTCACTTTATTCCCTTAAAGGAGTTTGCATTCGGTAATAACGTACAAGAAAAATGGCATGTGGGGGAACATGATACCCTACTGGTAGCCTTAAAGAGTTTTCAAGCCAGTACCACAAAAGAACTTGTATGGGGGCACATAATTTTTTACCATACTGTGCAAAAAGCAGATTGATGCCTGAGAGAATTCAACAACTAATTGAAAAGACTGAAAAAAATTTTTTTTTTTTAAAGAAGAAAACAGCAAAAGTGGTGGGTACCGAGGAGAGAAAAATTTCCTAATTTGAGTGAACTCGTAAATTTTTGCTTCAAAACTATGGCTATTTGTTTGGAAGGGCTCGCAGTAGTATTGAAAAACTACGCGTTAACGTTGTGTATGTTTTTTTTTTAAACCCATGGTTCGGCTATGCTACAAAGCACAACTTGACCAAACAACTGAATTAAGAAAACTCATGATTATTTATTTATGTAGACCGTTTTGAAAATTGGAATCAGATTTGGTTTTTTATTTATGCAGGATCTAAACGTAAAACGAATTTTTCATCTAAATCTACTTTGTAAAGTACTATTTTGTTCTTTCCCTGAGAAATTGCCATAATAATTTTTGAATATTTTTGTTTCGTTGATCTAGCTGCATTTCACTGACTCCTTTGAAGGAGTTGATTTAAAGTTTTTGAGCTAAAACAAACGTAACTTGTGGGAGAACACAATATTCTTGGCTAAAAAGCAAATTCCAAAGCAATGAGCAAATCCTGGCATTGCTGAGTGGGAACGGAATTTTTAGGCTTGTCATCATAAGCAAAATACATTTCGGTTGTTTCATTTCTTAAATGAATTTCAAAGCTGACACCATGTTGATGGTACAATTTTTGCCTTTCCTGGTTACCGCAGTTTTACTGGCTGACGCTGCGCCTTCGAATGAAGTTTCTGGTGAGTACTACATGCAAGAACTTTTAAGCAAAGAGAACATTACTTTCATGAAGATTGTAGTCAAATTTTTTATTATTTGTTAAGACAGTTTGTTTTGCTATACCGTGATAAAGGCAACTTAAACACGATTCCAATTAATAACAATTAAGGCCAGTGGTTAACAAATCATTAATAATACTTTTCTGTCTACTCAACCGCCTTATAATATAAAGACTAGGATATTTCTTAAAAGGAAATCTCGCTAACACAAGAAAGAACCCAACGAAATACTAATTGAATCCACACAAATTTCTTATCTATCATTTGTCTATGAATACGATTTATAACCGAAAGCAAAACCCTAGGTTAACGGCTTATAAAGGTATTTCCTTTATAACAGCTACAGGTAGCTATCGGAAGCTGTCAATTAAGCAACTTTTGATGATATTATAATAACAGCTTCAAAAACACATATCTTTTCACTTAGTGAAAGTATTGCCAAGTCAAGTACGCCATAAAAGTACAAGTAATAAAACTTTTAGGGGATAATGCCCTTGTTAATACCCTTGTTTAATACCCTTGTCTAAAAGCAAATTTCAAAGTTTGAAAAAATTGATCACGTGATCGCAAGTTTATTGACAGCAAGATCGGCAAGTTTGTGACCCAAGATCGGCGACGCTCAACTTTCGATAAATGAATTTTTACTCGCCGCCATATCTCATGTCCTCAGATAATACTTTTTCTAACTTTTTTCCTGAACATAGTGTTTACAACTAGTATAGGATGATGTTTTATTTCTGCGTTATTTGAGGATATTTGTGATGACTGCGGGTTGAAATTCGTTCGATCGCATGTGCAACGCTACAGATCTTGGGGTATCGTATTCACTCGAATAAGCACCGCCCCCAAATAAGCGCCGCGGTCCCGATGCGGCGCTTATTTGAGGAATTATGTATAATTAAAAAACCACTACAAAGTTATTCTAAAACAGCATGGGAAATTTCTTTTCATCACAAGCGATGTTCTTCAGTTCATAGTGATTATATTTCACCGCTCGCCCATTAAGTTCTCTATCCAGATTCTTGCAATACGTAGTTCTGTTGTGAAGGCCGTGAACTTTGCCGGCACAACAAGCCCAACTTCGCTCTTCCTTTTTCCAGTTACTTGTGCAAGTAGTCTGTTTTCAGCGTTTGCTTCGAGAAAGTTCTTTAACAAGCGCGACAGTTCTATCCAGTGAGTTCTATCTGAACATTCCAAATTTTAAGTAAGCGCCGCCCTCGAATAAGCGCCGCATTTGAGGCACGAAAAATTTAATAAGCGCCGCGGTGCTTATTGGAGTAAATACGGTAAGCGTTTCTTTAAAACGCGGAGTAAAGTCAATGGTGCGCGAAGCCGGCTAAAAAAATCTCTTCTCAAATTAAGTCTGAGATCGATAGTAAAACATTTCACTACCTTTACAGGAGAAACATTGCTTCTGTTACACCTTGTTAAAAGGCAGCATAATGTCGTTTATTTTTTAATCACATCACTGGTTAAAAATTATCCATTTACACTTTAGCAAGGTTGCATGACATTAGGGACGGACCATTAGAAAAGTGATGGGGGAGGAACAAAAAAAATACATGCAAGGGAAAATGCCGGAAAAAAGAATTCATGCAAAGAAGAAGACAAAGAAAAAATTCATGCGAAAGGAAAGCGTATTGCTAATATTACCCTATACTGAAATGGGCCTAAAATAGTTTTTCTGGTGTTTAAAAAATTCAACATTTCTGGGGCACTGCCCCCAAGGGTAACTTAACTTATGACTTTTATTAATATTTCAGTCAATTCGAAGCCTGACCATCCCCCTGACTCGAGAATTATCAGGTTGTCGATTCCTATGGTGGTGCATTTGTCAGCAAAGGTCTGCCCTGGGATGGGGGAGGGGGGTACTTGTAAATTTTTCCAAAAGAGGGGAATTTCACATTTCTTTTTACTACTTAAGTAAAATAATTTCCCATTTAATGTGAATAAGTAGAGAGTACATATGCATATCCTCATAAAAGAAAGATTTGATCCATTAAACTAAGTCATGTACTAGCCCTGGCAGAAGCCCTGTGCATACTTTTTGTATATTTCCGTTTCCTATCCTCTTCACACATTCGCACGTAGTAGGCACAATCCATACCTAGTGGTAGACTTTCACAAAGTCCTTCGTCGACGAGCGGTTAAGGTAGAAGATTTTAAAGGGAAGTATACAGCTTTTGTTAGACACTAGCTGCGGAGGAAAGATCTCAAAAAGCTTTACGATGAATCTACCAAAAACAATCAGTTCCAGAATCATGACAAATATTTTTGTTTGACAAAGCTCGTTTCCTACCAAACTCCAGTAGGTGAGAAATGTGCCAAACTCGAACAAGTAATTAAAATATAAGACACTCCAACTTTCTGTTCACGTTTGGTGGCCATCTTTCTAAGCTAGGGCGTGGAAAATCGGAAATTTGTGGTAAAAATTCGAATGAGAACTGTCCAGTTGCGGGCTCAATAACGGCGACAAATCTGTGCACACTTGTTAAACCAGTTCAGGACCAGGTTTATTTAGTTTGAAACGCAGCCTTGTCTTTTTTTTAGAAAGAAAGTTGACACCTTTTCGATTGAACAACACAAAAATTTGCCTTGCTTTGCCATAGAACTGCATTTTTAACGATGTTTTTATAAATTCAGCTATAAATATAATGAAAAAAATGACCTTGAGTAACCTAAGAGTTATAGCAAAACCCCTTTAGTTATTGAACTAGCTTAGTAGGGAATAAACAATGAAGAAAATTTGAAAAAAAAATTCGTGCATGGGGTTTCACTCCCCCTCCCCAAAAAAATTCATACATGGGCAGTGGTCAAAAAAAATTTCGTGCAAGCTGAAAATGCCCCACTCCCGGATCCCCATCACTTTTCTAATGGTCCGTCCCTTATGAATTACTTTCAGAATATAACTTAATCAGTCCATCTTGGATAATAAATAAATAAATAAATTAATTAATTAAAAAGGCAGTAAGTAAGTAAGTAATGGATTGATTGATTGATTGATTGATTGATTGATTGATTGATGGATGGATGGATGGATGGATGGATGGATGGATGGATGGATGGATCGATTGATTGATTGATTCTTTCTTAGATTTAAGGCTTAAATTTAGTTTTTGCTGTTACCTGTGACGGGATGATAATGTTTACTGTCAAGTGTTATAAAGCCCGAAATTGCAATGTTAACGGTTACATAACTAATATTACAGTTAAATGTTACAAAACATCCTCAAGGTACAAAACGAAACATGAAAACTAAATTCTAATACTACAGAATAGAAATTATTGAAGAAAATATGCCATTAATATGTTTTTTGGACTGTTACAGAGAGATTTTTACTGTAAGATGATAAATGGCTTAAGAGTTTAATGTTAACTGTGTGTAATATATGCTACTGATAAATTTGCTGAAAGCTATGGGTCTTCTTAAGGATGGACTTCAGCGTTTTTGAACGTCAGTACGGCACTTTGTAAACTAATTGCAAAATTCAAAGTTAAAAACTATTGATTGAAAAATTCTGAGAAATCCATTTACATAAAGTCGATCAATTATTAGCGTGTAGTTCACAAAAACTAAAGGAGTCAGCTTTGGTTTTATTTGAACAAGGCCCTAAGCGGGCGTTATCTCCCCTCGGAGGGTGGAAGGGGCGATAAATAGACCGCCTTGTGTCGCTTTGCAAGGCATAGGTCTTGAGCTGTTTTGGTCTAAAATGGGGTATGTTTTCCTACTATTGTGAGAAAGGGGTGGGGATTCTAGAGTTTGGTTTTCCACCTTATCCAAATTTTCGAGGATTGCCCACCTCCCCTCCCCCCAAGGAAGTATTATTGGTTTTCATTTAATTTTAGTACAATATAAAGCAAGTACAGTATCTTTTGGACTTCTCAGTGATAATCAGAGATAAACTACAAATTACACAAAAAAATGGTAGCGTCAAATTTGATGAACAAAGACTTGCTATACCAAATTGTTCCCAAATAAAGTTTAGGCAAAGTCACCAAGTATCAATAAATCCAAGATGGCGGATCCAAGATGGAAGGAAGGGCAATTTGTCCCTCCCCCCCCCCCTTCCTTCTCTCTTCCGAAGTAGAAAAAAGGCAAGGCTAAATAGGGTTAAATTTGCTGAAACTGTGCTATCATTTTTTGGCATTTCAATGACAAAATGAAAAATGGGAATTAATTAGACATGCAAAGTACATCCTCCAATTTGAAAAATTCTTAAAGCACGCATGTCTTAAGTATGATACTTGATCTCAACTGTGTTGATGCAAGGTAAATTGGTCATCGTAAAGACTGGATTCAAAAGCTGAGGTTTTACATACAAATCCCTGTATGTAGTTTGCCTGGCAAATTTGTTCCTTTTTGTCTTTTTTTCTTATTTCTTTCCTTTTTTACGTTAAGATGTTATTCCAATGAGGTATATATGATAAAAAAAGATGATTAAGCTGGGCTCAGTGCTTTGTTATCATCATTACGATGTTTTTAACTATCATTTTTTAATTTGTGAATAAATAGACAGGGTGCGAAGAGTGGAGCCAGGCCCCCCTGAGTGCTACCTGAAGTACTTCTTGGACAAGACTCCTCCTCAGGAACTGTTGGTCCCTGAAACACGACGCTTTATTTGTCAGACGGTTCCCGACATTGACCCGCAAGTTGACTTCTTCGCGACTCTCTTTGATGACGGCGCAGGAATCGCCATTTTTTCGGCGTACGTTGTCACCTATGAACAGGCGCATAAGATAGACTCGAATAAAAGACCAAAAGACGGCTGGCGAACCAATCCAGGTGAGAAAAACACTGGTTTTGCGGGCTCCAGCATGCACTTTGTACCACTAATAACGCCGATTTATACCAAAAGACAGTTTTGATGAGCAACTGATGTACTAGGAGAAGGTCTTAAAACACATGCCTAAATCATGCAGGAAGATCAGATCAGATTTACCAGAGTTATACACGAAAGACTATACAAATAAGTTTCCTTGCAAAATCGAAGGAAAATTTGTCCTTCTTACCGAATGATTCTTTTTGTTAGCTATTTCGATGCGAGAAGGAAGAAGATGAAAAGGCCAACAAAACCACCAATAAAAGGAAAGAGAACGGAAACAAAGAGGGCGAAAAATGTTTTTAAATGTAGAGTCCTCATGCCGATCAGGAAGACGATAACAGTGCAAGTGCGCAAGCCCAAACATAATTTTGATATTCATTTCGTTAGTTTGGCTGCAATTTGCCAAGATGAGGGTCAGCAAAAATCATTTTAGTTCAAAGTTGCGGGTTTTGCTGTTTTATCTTCTCAAACTAACTAAAGACTTTTTTTAAGACATAAATATCAACAGCGCCATAAAGAAGAACCGCTAAATAATTTTCAGTTGAATAGTCTTTCTCAAACGGACACTGGCGGCTAACGTTGGTCCAGACGGTATCCATCTTAGAGAGTTGACTGTCCGTGCCTGACGAAATATTGGAAGTCAACATATAATTTTTCCCAGCCGTACAATCAGCCTTGCTTCATGATGATGACGATGATCGGTTTTATTTATCTCAAACTGCTGAGTAGAACCACTAGTATCCGACGACTTTACATTGCTCATTGAACCTTGCAGAATTTTACAAAGTCACTATACAGAGCACGTATATTACACATGGTGTGATGCGATTGGGTACTATTTCGCGAGAAAGACATACTCACGCCATGACACAATATTGGAGATTCATACTTTAAGGACGTTCGCGCTAATTGTTTGTGCACATCCTTACTGGTCTGCGCAAGTAATTCACGTCGCAATTTCACGCCACGAACGTGAGAAGTTTTAATTTTATTGCCATTTCTACTAAAATACGATCAAATGTTTCTACGAATGCAGGTATATATGACTTAACAATTATCTTCTGTGAGGCTAATTTTAGCTGAAGAAATGATATTACCTGCAAAAACGAACTAAATAGGCCTATTAGCAATGAGATAAATAAATCAGCATTATTTAGAGTCCTCCACGTTACTTATGTTATTCCTTGTAGCAAGAAAGCCGATTTCGCGTTACATAACCAATTGAAAGCTTCTGAAAAAACAACATTTCCCATACGCTTTATCTCCGAAACGAGCACGGTGACTCCCAATTTGGTTGCTTCTCTGACATGAGTTGGTCATTATCTAACTACAGCAAAAGTTTGGAAAAAATCTGAACGTGGGGAGATTTTGGGCGCGAGTGTCCTTAATGATGTACTTCTGATGAAAGTCAATTCTTTGAAATTCCAGATCTTCCCAGGCAAGGCACAAACAAACTGTACAGCGGACATGGAACTGGTCCAGAAGGGATTGACAAAGGACACCTGAACCCAAGCTACATCAACTCGTTCGACGAAATGCATATGGTGGCCACTTTCACGTATAGTAACGCTGTGCCGCAGTACGGCAAAAGCTATAATCGCGCCAGTTGGAAAAAGTATGAAGCCCGAATAGCAGAATACGTCAAAAAAAATTGCGCAGCTCAGAAAGGTATTATGTACCTGTTGACAGGGACGTCAGTATTTCACCTTAAGGTCGGTGTTGATCCTCCGACTCAAGAAGCAGTGGCACCGGTGAGTTGATCATGGCTAAAACACTAAGCACCCAGTAAAGAAAGGCTTTGCTCTTCTTGATTGTCAATATAAAATACACTTAACAGGATAAAAATTTGGAGTTTGGTGCAAAACGTTAGGCCCAGTGCATTGCAACTGATTAAGAGCGAAAAAACTCCGAGATGTTTGAGCAATCGGCGCTCAATTTGCTGGTTTGTGCATACACTCCAACAAAAGTCTAGCTTCTCCCCTGCAGTCTGTATTTCAAAGAAGTTTTCCGTGGTCTTGAGGTGCGACCGTTATGATATACGCGGCTTTGGAGGTGATGGAGTGAACCACTTTTGTTGGTTTTCGATAAAACATTCTAGTGACATTACAGCTAATCTTCAATGCCCCAAGCTCAGTAATGGCCGTGCTGTGGTCGTGAAGCATTTTGCTATCAACGCTGAAGTAGCTGGTATACAGTGGAAACTCGTCGAACAACCATACCGTAAGACTACCACCTTGTTATTACAGCTGCCTTTTTGGCGCCAACGAAAGCTCATGTGGCCCTTTGTTACGTCCACAAGGTGATTGTAGTAACGGGTGGTTGAATGAACGGGGTGATTCGTTCAGTGTAGAAAATGAAAGCATGAGCTTTTGTCCAAGAACTAGCGGCCGTAAAAACGAGGCGTTCCCATTGACGGGGTTGTCGTGAGACGGGACCCCACTGTTCGACCGCAATTTTATGACCCGAAGGTGTTCGAATTAACGGATTATCAACAACATACCCTTTCCTGGAGCTTTAGAAGTTTCTTTGCTTGAGCCATTGCTTTTATCAGAAAGACAGCCCCTGGATATGAGCAGGCACACTCTGATTGGCTCTCTACTAATGAAGAGCTAATAAATAATAGGCCATCAGTTCATATCCTGCGAGTAGAGAAGTTGAGCAAAGAAGACGGAACCTAACCTTTTAAGGTTGAAAAGGCTTTACAGAAAAGTTTGTTTTGGTAACAGAAGAGCATTTCCCGTGATCCATGAGTTGCTTATATGCGTGCCTCGTTATCTATGAGCTAATTTTTGACAGGATTGAGCGTAATCGGTGTTAACTGTACTTAAAAATGATTTTGGGCATAACACCGAGCCATTGCATAAGAATTGTAACTAATTTTCAGCCAAACCTTCTTTAAACGCAAACAACTTAAATAATCAAATTCTGTAGACAAAAATCGTGAATGGCAAGAGCGTAGGGGTCATACTTCTGAAAATGGTACAATTTTCCTTTAAAAAATTTCCCTTTTTTACCTTCGCAGATGGAATATTTTCCCGATGACATGAATCCGAATCGCATCGTTCGCCCAAATTCCTTATGGACAGCGGGTTGCTGCGTTTGGATGGACAAAACTGGAAAGAGAGAGGCCGAGTCTATTGCGGTCATGGGAAACAACGACTCTGACAAAGGCAAAGTGGGAACAACATCAATGAAGTTGGTTGATTTAGAAAGGCTTTTGGTTGCGAAAGGCAGCAAACCGGCTGATCTGTTCCCCTCCGTTCCAGAGTGCAGACTCAACAATCTCCTGTTGGAGATTTAATAGATGTTAACTCGGAAATAACATACGAATGTCACTAAGAGTGGGAGATTGCGCATAGGCCTTACAAAATCAAGTTTGGTTTTGTTTCATCAACATCAACTTTCACATACAGAAAATTTGGTGAGATCCGTAAGATATAACACCACCTGTAAAGCTTTAAAAAAACACGATAAACATTAAAGGATTTTAAAAAAAATAAAATAAGGTACTCCTGATTGGTCAAATAGACAGCCTGCTTCAACTGCTGATTCCCCAATACCCTCAAATAGAGCCTTGTACTGAAGGCATTTTTCCTTTTTGCTGGTTATCGGCTTAAATTACAAAAGTTCAAGACATGCACAGGTCATTTTACAGTCACGTACTTCGTTGAATCTCTCAATACATAAAACAGTAGCCCCCACAAATCAATGTTCATTAATTACAAACTAGGGTTAAAAATGTAATTGGTGAGGTTTCAATAAATTGCATAGTCTGGTTATTTCTGTTGAAGTTGCTTTTGTAGGGCTTTACTTGCTTGTTGCCTTGTTTTCTGTAAGTTTTCGTTGAACTCGAAGATCCGAAGGTTGGTGGGTCTTAGGTATCAATACACCCACACTAGTACGGGTGTAGAAGCGGGTACTACCAAATTTTAGAGGAAGTATAGGTTGCAAAATTTTTCCATTGTTTCTTTTATCGGCAGACCTTGAAATGCTCTGGAACACTAAACAACGTATTCTGTAACGTCTCCGTTATATTTTCACGTCTAATTCAAATACATTGTACGGAGATCCCTAAAAAAAGAGTAAGGATCTCAAAGAGTACAACACCTCTTGGTGAATATAAATCTTTTCTTCTGCTTGCAAGCGATAACTGTTTTTGTTTAGGTGTGCATTCGGCAAATAAGAGACAAATTTTCTCATCTTGTTCTTGTTTTCTTTAAAATTACATGTACAAATGTCTGTCTGGTTTTATGGAAATATCATTTCTTCGAATTTTCTCCGTTGCGAAATTTCGAACGAAACTGAGTAATGTCGGCCAAAATTTCGCTTCTTCGAAAATTTTCTTCCAAAGGTGACATTATTCCAACTTTTCTTAGACATTTCCTCTCCGTGATTCGAAGCCTCTCGAAATTTCGTAGAAATTTCGTTGAAAGTTTGTGAGGACAAAGAGTGAAATTAGAAAAAAATACATCCAAAAACCACATCTTGGGGAAAAACACTTCCAATATTTTCCGGCCCCAATTTTAGACTTCTTCAGCATTTGTTGAAGATCGTGTTAACTGAAGAGTTCCCTAAAAACATTCTTTCCTGGAGCATTCGGGACTTGATAACAAACATCCCAGAAAAATATGTTTTGCAAGAAAAGCAACTAACACTGGTGCAATTAGCTGAAAAATTTTTGAGACAGTCTACATCAAACCCACTCTTGCATAGTCAATATTGCCTCATAACACAGGACGTCGGCCAATTCCTCCAAGTACCCCTCCCTCCCCTTTTCAATTTTGTCGGCTAAGGTTTTGGACATGATCCGTGTAGCTGAACAACTTTGAAAGGGGTGGGGGGGGGGGGGGGGGAAAAAAGGGGGGCTTGAAAGGGGGGGGGGGGAAAAGGAATGGGGGCGGGGGGCCAAATTTTGCACCGGGGTGTACCAGTTTCTCAAGTTTTTTTGGAGGTA
>Ga0126336_10001263_pt1 | contig 12788 bp, 6 predicted proteins | sample SidCmetagenome_FD_92530 | JGI IMG/M metagenome (GOLD analysis project Ga0126336, IMG submission 92530) | Coral microbial communities from El Islote,Puerto Morelos, Mexico - Siderastrea C C metagenome | ecosystem: Host-associated > Invertebrates > Cnidaria > Coral | place: El Islote,Puerto... | reverse complement strand
TGACTCAATTTTTGTAAACATCTTTTGTTTGTAGATAAGCATTCTGTAATGCATTCTGTAATTGTTGCTTTCTGTAATGTTTTTGCATTTCTAATGTAGGCCTGCCTTGTACCTTGTACTTTGTTTGTGATTATTAATAAAGATTTTTGTATTAAAAAAAAAAAACCCTACGAGAGGACATAAATATTCAGTTGTCAACTGACGATAATGCCATCCCATAAAACAATCTTTGGCTAGCTAATCCTGCAAAGGAGCGACAGGCTTGTTAAAATCCATACTTGGCCCAGCTCTAAGGCTTTCAGAAGCATGCCGTAACTGGCGGGCTACCTTGCCAGTGGCCTTGTGACATTCTTTGTCCAACATGCTTGCCAGTATATCCAGTAGACCCAGATAGCTGTAGCATAAGGCTGCACGCCGCAGTCTATTTAGTTCCTGAAAGAATTCAAGTATTAATTTTTTTATTGAAACAGTACTTTAAGGGCATAAGGTGTGATCCCTATCCCAGTGCGACCACAATAATTTATCTCTTTTGCTTGTGAATGTGATTAGGGTTATGATAATAATATTGCTTCCCCCCTCCTGCCCCAACCTCCCTCTCTACAGAAGTGGATTCACCCTTTGACCAGCTTCGTTATGAAAATTCACCTTAATGATCTTCATACACGTTTTTGAGTACTCGTTGGGAGAACATGTTGAAACATCAAGACAATTCATCTTTGGTGATCATTTCTCTAACTCTCATGACCTGTATGTTGTTTTACTGCATTGTTATAATGAGGAGAAATCTGATGCTGTTCAGTGTTTTTACTCAAATGGCAACCATTTTGAATGCAGTGGACTCCCACTACCTTAAGGTAAAGGTAAAGGTAAAGTCGCACACGAGCCAAGGAGGCCCACATGGCTGGAGCTTATCCTGGTTTCTGAAGCATAAATAATAATAATGATAATAATAATAATAATAATTACAATAATTATAATAATAATAATAACAATTATAACAATAAAATAATTATATAGTGCCATTATCACTACTTGCTCATGGCGCTTCACAATAAGCCAATTGAGAGTATTGCCACTCCCCCTTGGATGGGATGCTAGTCCATTGCAGGGTTACCCCCAGCAGTATGTCGCAGGTACCCATTTATACACCTGGGTGGAGAGCTAGACAATGTGGGATAAAGTGTTTTGTCTAAGGAAACCACACGATGGCAGGGACTGGGCGTCGAACCACCGACCAGTCCAATGTGCTAACCCACAACACCACTGCACCACGCCCCCACATCCCACTACCTTAAACATGCAAGGAAAACCAAACCTTGTTCAAGATAAATAAGAATTTGAGATAGCCAAAAGTAAATAACCAAGTAAATCAACCAAGGAAAAGGTTTTACTTTGGTATATGGATTCAAGATTTCTTAAGGTTCAAGACAGCGGGTCTACTTTAAATTTAATGTGCATCAGCTACACATAATAAAATAAAACTCCTGACGATGCTTTATAATTTATTACTGTCCCTTTACAATAAAGTAAGTTTATTAAGGACGGTGCCTCCTAATACAGGTGTATTTTTTCAAAGGTAATGACTATGGGGAAAACGCAGATCTTAGCAAGGGTTATTGGAATCCAAAAAGAAAAATGTGGGTAACCACACATTTTTCAGAGATAATTAAGCAACCATAATTCTAAAAAAGCGTTAAAATACAAAGAATGTATGGCAATTTCTTTCCAAATTTAAGCTCAATTATCTCTGAAAAATGCACGGCTACCCCTAATTTTCTTTTTGGATTCTGTTAGCTCTTGCTAAGATCTGCTTTTTCCACGTAGTCATAAGCCGCGCAAAAATATTGTTGTATTAGTGGGCAAATTCCTTAAGAAATTCCAATATCCTGAGATGGGCAGAACGTATGCGCAGTGACAAAAGGAGGCACCGTCCATAACTACAATTTACTCCCTAAGGGACTTTTTGGATATTTAGCAAGCCAAAAAGAAACACTTGAGATTAAAACATTGGAAAATTTGTATAAAACACACTCTTGATTTACCATCCCTTGTTTTTAAACAGCCTGTTTCTTCTTCAAATTCTTTCCCCAGTGCCTCCTTATTTTTTCTGCTGACTTACAATACTGCATTAAAATAAATATATTTCTGCTTGCATGTAGGGACTGGATATGAGGTAAAAAGGATAACTGATTTTTGTCTATAACATCACAAACTAAGACACACCTATCTTTTTTCTGGCAGTCGGTGCTCCTGCCATATGGAGCTTGCGCCCGCAGTGCTAGCGGCAGTGAAAACGGAGTTTTCCTACATCATCATCCGTCATCATAACACTGGTTACATTGTGATATGGATTACATGATGTCATCTGCTAATTGTCTAGTTTCCAACTCGAGCTAGAGGGCACGAAAGCAACGGGGGCGAGTTGCATAAAACTTAACGTCTGGCGAAACTTATATCGCCAGACGTTCACTCCAGTCGAAGTCACTATTTTAACGTCTGTCGTTAGCTGTTACATCCAGTGTTAGGTTTTTGTAATGATAGATAACCAACAAGGTGCATATCGGCGAGTTGGTTTAATATATTTATTCAATAATAATTGTTTTATTTAAAAATCAACTACTATAATTGTTATAAAATCAAGACAGAAAGAAAAAATGAGTAAGAGATTAAAAAGGGACAAGAATCGGTCACATGACTGAATGAAAAAGGCGCCAAGAGCTTGCTAAGTGTGCAGCGTTTCTTTCCAAAGGTGAATGAATCAAAATGAAACTGCTCCGAACCGAAGTGAACGAAGTGGCACAGGTTTTGGGTAAAAAATCTACTAATTTTTGGCCCTGAAATGTGGTACGTGTCTGGTTTTTCTTGGAACATTGTTATAATCATCGTTCAAAGTGGACTGAAGCAGTACGATTTCACCATATTAGCTGCGGGAGTTGAAGCAGAGCAAGATTGTAATCCGTTTGCAAAACTGCTTCTGTCATCTTTTGCTCGTTTAATTGAACTAAAGACAGAATTTAAACTTGAACAGGTTATTTCTATGCAACTCAGAAACAGGATTACTGTAGTGAGGAATGTCAGAATTCATCATCTTAGTTTATTATAGGCAAGGCACAAAATGCAGGACTTTGTTCTCAGTTTAGAGGTTGCGGGCAGAATGGTATTAAAAACAACACTCAAACAACTGGGAAGTGATTCAACTTCTTTTAGATAGCATCCACTTTGTATCGGAACATTTGGAGCTTTTGGAAGAGAGCTACAACGAGTGCAGGTAAACCAGAGTCAACTTCGTGTGGTATAGCCAAAAAATGTCACCCTTCCTTCTTTTTTGGTAGTTTGTTCGGTTTTTGTTTAGATTGCTTCTTGATTTTCGTACTGACTCACCATGAATGTGTGACAGCTTTTATTAAATGCTTCTTTCTCATTTTACTGTGTTTTATTTTATGTCTTGTCTTGATATTTCAGAGTGGAAAGCCTTCCTGACTGCATCCTACGATACCTACCGCTTGTAAATTTTTTTTTATGATCGAAGTGACGATGAAAGCAATTAATAACTATTATTGTAAACACAACGCTAACGGGAATTCACACCCAATGCTAACTGCTTAAATTTCTATTCCTACACAGTTTCTTGTCGTCAGGCACACCGGAACAATTTTGATTTGTGTCTTAGTGACGCTGTTGGAATTTCTGCTTAATTTAAATTCGTTGCAAAGTGATTTTTCTCGTCCATTTTTCACAGCACGTTGCTTGCTCATATTTAAAGATGAAAAACAACAAGGGAAAACATAAACCCAAAAACACAGTGCGGACCGCTGAGGAAATAGTAAAGTCGACTTTATTTTCCTTCAAAAATAATACTTCAGCAAGACATTCACCGTCAGCTCTTTTTGCAGCATTCTTTGGAAAGCTAATTAAGGTCAACAAGAGTACACGTGAAACTATAGTAATTGCTATTAATATTAAAAATAAATGAACTCATTTCAGTTGCTCCCGGCAGCGACTCGACAGACTTTGCAATCTAAATACCGGTACGTATTTTTCACTGGTTCGCATGCCCACTGGCTGTTTAGTTCTGTCATTCATTAAACAACTTTGCTAAAATAGACAATATCGCCCAGGCATCAGGCCGTTTACTGGGAAAAGTCACCCAAAAAAGGTTTTCTGAAGCTTCCAAGGACAATTATGAGGGAAAATGGCACAACTTTTTCACCCGCGAGGTATTACTTGGATGTTAATAAAGAACACACCCTAAACTATTTTTAGGAAGCTTTTAGAGTCTCTTTTTGGAAAAAATAGCTTTAGACCGAGAACTGTTTCACTTACAGTTACTTGAATAACTTTTTCATTTCAAACTCTAACTATAGACACGCTGAAATGGCTTAGAGGTTAAAAACAAAACAAACACCAAAACCGTGCTACACTGAACTCACTCACTGAATCGGCGATTCTAATTTATTTTAGTCTCTAAATAAGGACAGAAATGGCATTCACTTCAAGTGAGGAAGCTGAAAATTTAACAATGCAGAGCTCATAAAATATATTTCACAACTGAAAAAACATATAGAGCTTTACACTAACTAAAGACTATAAACTTGACAACAGAGCGACTCTTCAGTTTGTTGGATAATTAAAATAGCAATTAGTCAAAACAACCCAATGTGCGGTGACGAATACTAAACTGGACTGAGAAACACCGACCCAGTCTAAAATAGTCACACCATCTAACTTTGGGATAAAATGTAAACCAGTTGCGAAATGAGAATTGCTCAAGAAACAAACTTCAACGAAAAAATCTTAAAAGACTACGCACTGAACTGCAATTTTTTAAGCTTACATCAGATTGCTTATTTACGAAATTCCTTTAATGATTAAACGTAGAAAATGGGATAACTGACTTTCACGAAACTAAAACTAAAACTAAAACTGCACTGAGATAAGCACTTGTTTGCCTGCATTCATATATATAAATGAAAATCTAACTAGAATCACTGGTGTGACATTGCTGGTAAACGAACACAAACACGATTCTCGACTGAACAGGCGACAACCTCGTTCCCGGGGTCCTCTCTCCTTATGACGTAGGAAAACACAGTTTGCCCTGCGTACTGAGCTCTGATTGGTCAATTTCAATTTCAGTCGCGTGGACCACATGCCAGGCTGTTGGAGGACTTAATCCTCTCCACTGTGCAGGGACCCATAATCTTTGCTCCAGGGTCACAGCTGTCCCTGCCTAACTCCCCTCCCCCCCACCCCTCACTGAGTGGTGCAGTGGTGAGGGTGTCTTTCTTCAACAAATGTATTCTGGGTTCAAAACCCTGGACTCTACATCATAACGTGACTTGAGTTTTTCGTTGGTTCTGCTGCATGTTCCTTTCCTGGGGTTCTCTAAACCAAAACCAACATTTCAAAACTCTAATTCTGACATCTAATTTTGGTTATAGAGGTCCTGGGCCATGTGGCTGGAAGTTAACCGGTTTCTACTCCTCCCTGGATGGGATACTAGTCCATCGCAGGTTTACCCCTTGTAGTATGACACTGACTCCCATAATTTTTTCACACCTGGGTAGAGAGAGACATCATGGAATAACGTTTCTTATCTAATGCAACAACTATAAAATGGCTGGGACAGTCCTTGAATCACCAACCTTCAGATCTGAAGTCCAATGTGCTAACCACTACCACCCCTCCCACCCTTATGCAAAACTGGATAAATCTGAAGTATTTTCCCGAATTTAAGACCAGAAAATAATGTCATTTCTGCATGTACACCTCTTATTACACCAACATGAACACATCGGCTGTACTAAAAATGATTTTTTTTAAGCCTTCTGCTGGATGCTCACCTTGTAGAACTGGCCCTGTTTCTCAGGAAGCCTCTTAGCATATCGTAAAAGCTTTTGGACATCAGACTGAAATGAAAACAATCACAGATTTTATTCATTTAATTATGAACACTAGTTACTACAATTTATCATACCACCACAAGGTTCCACCGATGTAATACTGCAGAAAAATACTACAGCTGGTCTGGAGAAAGTTACCGGTATCTGGCCCTGAACAACTATTATCATACAAAATTTAGACATACAGTTTTAAGCAAACAACTAAAGATAAATGCAGAAATCTGGTCACTAAAAGCACTTTACTTCCCAAGAGATTGTAAACCCTCAAGTTTCCTTCTACAGTCTACGGATATGTTTTGGATTTATCAACTGAAAGAAAAAAGAATGTTTGCCACCCAAACCTGGAATTTTTTGACGATGGCCCTTTGTCAGAGTCCATTTGCTCTGGTGAAGGGCTAATGCTCAGAATGTTAACTTTTGAATTCCTTTATGGTGACCAATTGACCTTACCAAGTAGCCTGCAAATACAGCTGCCTCTCATCTACTCGCAGGCTACTTTAATATCAAGTCAAGTGATCTGAGTTCACTTGATAAATCCAAAATTTCATGTTCCATTTTCCCAGTTACGCAGCACCGCCTCTTCTTTAGAAACTTAACCCTGTATGTTTTGTGCAGAGAGTATTATCAGAAAACAAGTATATGCAGTTTGCAAATAATCCAAGTCTTTTTGGACCCTTCTACAAAAAAGAAAACACACCTGTAGCCCACTGGGTTTGATCCAAACAACATTGGCTTGTGAATTATAACTTCGTCGCTGGCTTGGCATCACTGGAAAGGGTGTGGTCTCAGCCTCGTCGTTGTCTGCCGACTGATATGGATTGGTCTCAAGCTCTGCTGCAGGGCCAAGTTTTTGCAGGTTTCCCAGCCAGGATATGTTTTCTCCTGGAGTGAAGGTGGTCAACACGAGATTGGATTTCTTTTTGCTGTCTGCCCATGAGTGTAGCATTCCAAACCAGTCTGAGCTAGATGTAAAAGGTTAGAAATTTAAGGAACACTTTGGTCGAAAGTAGACCACTTGACTGGTATTTATCTTGGGTTCCTCTAACATGAACAAAAAGTCTGAGTATTACTACCCCCCCCCCACCCCTCGACCCTGGATAGGATGATATCACTATTGATTTACTAGCCTGGAGGGGGCATTGTGAGATGCCCTGAACTGCAATGCTGTGGCACAATACCACATTGAAAGTGGATTCAATATCAAACAAGTAACATGGTCTTGCCAGCTAATGAAAAAGGAAATTAACGTTGCATTTAGAGCTAGGTGGCCCACATGGCTAATGACCAAAGCAACTAGGGGTATTACTACCTCTTCCTGCCCCATTCCCTACATGGGATGCTAGTCCACTTCAGGGTTATCCCAAGCAATCTTTTGCTGGGAACATGGATTCGTACACCTGGGTACTAGAGAAAGACAATGATGAGTAAGGTCGTTATCTAAGCCTCAAATCACCAACCCTTTGATCTTTTGATGGAAAGTGTGATTTTAACTCTGACGTACTTTCAACCACTCAGTACCTCACAATACCTCAACACTCTTTTTTCTAAATACTCACTCTAAAGTGACAATAGCCACCATCTTCTCAACCTTTAGACTTCCATGCAGCAGCACACAGAAAGATGGTGTCTTACCATCCTCATCACTATCCTTGACAGCTTCTTTACCTCCCTCTTTATCCTTACTTTCTCCTGATGATGTTGGCACAGGTATCACAAGATGCCGCGATATATGGGAAGGACTCCCGATATCTGCTACATCAAGGAACCCGCATATCGACAGTTCATTGGGTAGTCTTCTGTTCTTGTCATGAGCCTTGGTCTTCTTAGATGCCTCAAGTATACTTGGAATTAAGTCAGGGGGTGGGGATAACGTCACCTTGGACTGCAAATGCCCGCATGATAAAGTTCCTTCATAGGTAGTGTAGTGAGTTTGTGCTAGGCGTGTAAACACATTCTGAACCGATTGGACACTTAGTGGTGCATCAGGGACATAAACACTGCCTCCTATGCCAGTTGAATCACAAAGCCTTTGAAACAACATCAAATCTGCGCCTAATTCATTCGAGGTTGCAATGCACACAACATGTATTTTGCAAGGGAATGGTATGGGAAAAGGACTTGGTTGGTCAGGATTGTTGCCTCTTTTCCCATCCAGAAGATCTCTTAACGATCCCTGCCCTGACCCTGTGCGTCCATCGGTGACTAAAATCACTTGGCACGGTACTGATGTACCCCATTCTTCTATAACATGGCCAACCACACCACTAAAACCATTATCAAAATTCGTCTTGTCATAGACATCAACAGTAATACAACCCTGTTTCAGAGCTTGGTAATCCCTCGTGAACGGCACAACAATCTCCCACAACGACGAGAAAGCCAACAAAGCTGAAAATTCTAGCTTGAACTTGCTAGATAAGTAATCAAAGAAGACGTGCAGGCCACGAATAGCAAGATGTCTACGCTCCACAAGTTCTTCGTCTGGCGTTTTGACACGCCGTAGCATAGAAAGGGAGACATCGAGGAGCACTACAGTTGGCATCGCGAAGCTCACTTTCGGTACCAGTAGGAGAGAAAGTTTGTACAGATGAATTCGATCAAGAGAATGTTCGAAAAAAAAAACGCCTTAGCCCGCCGCCATATTGTACGCCTGTTGTAGCCTGGGAACGAAAGTGAGATATGCCCTTCACTTATGCTCAATCGAAATGTCCTTCAGACAACAACGCGACTTTACCACCAGCACTTACACTTTCATGCAATCGAAAAAGAAGATAAAACAACATGGGCAGATTAACTCTATTACACCACAATGGATCGACAATAACTAGGGTACCAACTGATGTATTATCCACCGAGTTAGCTTTGGTATTTTCTCCTTCAAACTAGTATTTTTTTTATTTTCTACAGTAGAAGTAAATTTTTGCAGAAAAAAATTTGCGGTAATTTTGTTTTGTGGGAACTTATATTATTTTAGCAGATCGCGAAAAAAAACCGCAAAAATTAGAACCCGCAGAAATTTAGTGCCACATGGTACATAATCAAGGGTGTTAGGTACTAAAGGACCGTGGTGCTGCGTCAGCGGGTAAGTGAAAGACGAAAATTGGGATTTATCAATTGAGTTGATAAGGTAAGTTGGCCATCGTAGTAGAAATTGAAAGCTGACGTTTCAAGCGTTTGCCCTTCGTGTTCGACAACAGAGCCCAATCAAGGAATTGTGGGTTGTGGAGAACAGTGGAGCTACGCTATTCGGTAGGAACATGACAACGTGAGAAACAAGAACAAATTAGTTAAGTGAAAAGCGTTCGTTGATACCGTGACACACTTAATCCCCACGTTATCAAACGCTTTTTTAATAGAAAAACTAACTAATTCTTGTTTTTCACTCACGCCATGTTCCTACGAATAGCGTAGCTCCACCGTTCTTCGTATAGCGCAACCCACAATTCCTTGACTCCGTCTGACGAAGGCCACGTTCGAAACGTCAACTTTCAATTTCTCTAGGGTGGCCAAATTACCTCACTAACTGATAAATTCAAATTTTTGTGTACCAATTTATGTACTCAGTTTCCTTTCAGATAGGTGCTCGATATCAGATATCGTTTTCGCTCGACTGCTACTACGCAATGGCTGGATTATGACGCAGTTTTAAGTTCACATGCATTATCAATACAAGAGACAGACAAAAAACTGACGTCAATATGCAATATGTTAACCTGACAGGGGTTACTCGCTACAAATATTCATTAATTATCCACGGGTATAAACTGTATTAACATTGTATTTGAAAAAAAATTAAATATGATGACCTTTGTTAAACTAACTATTTGAAATTTTTTATTATATTGTTTGAGATACTTAATACGTGAAAACAACATGACCTAACAACGTTACAATTTGTAGCATGTAGTGGCCTTCCGGTAATGTCAGATTCCAGACGTTTTTAGCCCGAGCGCGGCACGCTAACATTTTCCATTTTCCGATTGAAAAAAAAGGGAAAAAGGTAAGACACAAGTTAAATTGTGCGTTTCGACTGCCATGTGGCGCGACCTTCAGAAATGACACAATGAAATGGAAATTAATGTCATTCCGAAAAACTAAAAATTAAAAATTAAAAATTAAATTCCGCCACAACTTACTTCCGTCCTTCTTCCCACCCCTCTCATCAATACAGTGATGACGTCATGGTCTCTAGGGACAGGTGTCTTTTGTGATGTAAGCAAATTAGCCGATGCGAAGGAACTGGATTCGAACACGAAGATGGAAGGAGTTTACCGTTGAGACGAGAAATTCGGGTTATTTCAAACTTTCCATCTCATTCTCAACTTAGTTTTTGACGCGAAAGGCTTCCAGATGAACGGCCTCTCGTTTTCCGAGATCTGTTGTCTGTTTTGTTGCCCGCCTTGCCCGGGTAGGATAGCGGCAAAGTTAGCGTTCCTTCCCCCCGAACCGACATACTCGTTTCAAGATTTGGGCGACGGGAGTTTTGGACTTCATCTCACGGAGAAAGCTGAGTGGCAATATGGCCAGAAGGAGTTAGACTGTATCGAGGTTTTCACGACGAAAACAAGTAAAGGAAATCAAATCGGATGTATGTACGTACGATGCGCTCCGAACGCTCGATTTACACTTCTCTTCAGCCACGGGAACGCCGTAGACCTTGGGCAAATGTCAAGCTTTTATGTCGGCCTAGGAACACGGATCAACTGTAATATATTTTCGTACGATTATTCTGGGTACGGCGTTAGTCAAGGGAGACCTTCGGAAACGAATCTCTACGCCGACATCGACGCAGCTTGGCAGGCATTACGTACGCGGTATGGAATCAGCCCGGAGAACATTTTAGTGTATGGTCAGAGTATAGGCACTGTTCCTACGGTAGATTTGGCATCACGATTTGAATGTGCGGGTATTATTCTTCATTCACCGCTTACATCTGGTATGAGGGTAGCTTTTCCCGACACTAAGAGAACGTGGTGTTTTGACGCTTTTCCAAGGTAAGTTTACAAAACTTGGGAATTATGGAATTAGTCTAGGAAAATTTTCCATTCACGCGCGAAGATCATGTCTTCGTGAAATCGAAATTAAATTGACGTGTTTCCTGTTTGAGTTGCTGAATCGAATTCTTTTTAGATCGAGAAAAGTCTTACTTTGCTTGTTTATCAATACTCCCTTCGAACCCGAAATCCTTAGTCACGTTTTAACCGTACATTTTTTGTATCCATATAAAACCTTCTAAGAACGACTTTTAAGAACTAAAAATAAAGTTACGCTTGTATGCCGGTCTCACCGGTGTGGTATATCCGATTTGTTAGGTATTATGCAAAATTATTTTTTGCGCTTTCATCCCATCTTTTATAATTAATTTTGTTCTTAACGCTTCTTTTCCTTCCGCACAACGCGAACAGCCTCAAAATGGCTTTCATATCAATATGCGTGGATTTTATTTTGAGCTACTGTATGGTTAAAATATAAGCTTAATCTTGTATATTTTTGTTCAGATTCCAGCCAACACCCCCATTTGTTTGCAATCAAATTAATTCATATTTTTATGTACAGAAGGGAAATATAATTATACAAGCGAGCAGTTATTCTTTATGTACAAACGAAAACTTCCTGTTCATAATTTGATTTCAAAGGTTTTTTCTTTCTTTGTAAGTATTTCTGTTGTCTTTCAGTCTGTAACTGACTTTTTGAGCTGATCTGATGAATACTGACTTGATCTAAATCTAATATCAGTGCCCGGGGTTTTCCTGCATCTTACAGCTTTGGATTTGCATTCATTTGAAATTGTCAACAGGATAAAAGCAATGACATTTGTTTTTAAACTAACTTCACCACCCCATAGCTCTTAGCTTTATATGATCGTGTTTAAAGAAAGGTATAAATCGATCTATCTTTCCATTTTACACCATAAACTTGCTCATGCAGAAAATGATTACCTTTGCTGCTTTGTAGTCAAGCAGTATAAAGCTTAAGCTTATGCATTCTTCTCAATTCTATTGTCAGAATGATGTTGTTGTGAATGTATTTACAAAGACTAAACAGAAACCAGTGCTCTTGTAGGTTAAGGTGAAAATTGTTAAATGTTAAAACATGCTGAAACGTATGTTGTTTGTGGGTTTATAGAAAGGAGAGAAGTGCTTTATATTTATTGTTTTATTCTTCAAACAGTGTATTGCACTGGACTTTTTGTATCTAACATTTGAGGAAGTACATTCACAATGGTGTCAATGTGAAGATTAATGTCATATTAGTTTTAAACAACTTCCTCTTAGAAAGGGATCCCTGAATTAGTAATTTACAGACCATATCATGATTTTGATCTCACTAGCCGCAGACTTTCCCCCCACTGTTTTTAAAATGCTGAAAAATTGAAATTGAAATTAAAATTATCATTATTTTTATTTTTTTTCTGTGCACAGGTATTGATAAAATTATTTGATGGTATCTGCCTTGTGTGGGGTCTTAGGTGCTTTTGTGGACCTCCACTGGCATGGCTCCTTTTATTATTATGATTTTTTACTTTTATTAAATTCACATGCAAAATCACTGACAATGATAGATACACAATAGATACCTAACAGATAAGCTACAAACTTGCTCACAAAGTCAAACTTGCTCACCTACAGTCAAGGAATGAGAAATGAATCACTGAGATAAGAGGACTATCTTTGATACCGTTTTTCCATCAGTTCGAGGTTGTGTTCACAGTGTGTGTTATCAGTTCCTGCTAAGCTTAACGTAAAGATCAGCATCGTATGTAAAACAGATTTTTCAACTAGCCTGAATTAATTCGATCAGCTGGTTCTGTTGCTTGATTCAAGATTATTTTCTCTTTGAAGTTGTTTCCATTCTGTGTAACTTGCATTTCTTAGTGAGCTTCAT
>Ga0126336_10001262_pt1 | contig 12794 bp, 13 predicted proteins | sample SidCmetagenome_FD_92530 | JGI IMG/M metagenome (GOLD analysis project Ga0126336, IMG submission 92530) | Coral microbial communities from El Islote,Puerto Morelos, Mexico - Siderastrea C C metagenome | ecosystem: Host-associated > Invertebrates > Cnidaria > Coral | place: El Islote,Puerto... | reverse complement strand
TCGTTTAATGAATTAAGTCAAAGTCCAGTTAGACCGAGACGCGAACGAAGAGAGCCATTGTGGCTCCAGGACTACGTTAGAACAGTTGTTGTTTATCCTGCATTGCCTTTTACTCTTGTTGGAGCAGTTGCTATTTAACTTTTGATAACTCAGACTCTAACCTCTGACCTTATATGGGAGGAAGTAGTGTAGCGTGGGGCCTGAGCCCGAGTTAGGTCGGACATGCGTAGTCAGCGTGTAGAAAACATGTGCTGGAGTGTGTTCAGTGTTCATGAAGAATTATAGTTCGTTACGGAAGCTTGTTGTGAGTAGCAATATGTGCCAAGATAGGAAATTTTCCCACGATAATTTGCATACACACCCCCTTGAATTTTCTGGCTTGTGATTGGTCACGAGAGGGTCACATCACAACCAGGGGTCAAAGGTCAACTGGAAGTGAATTGTCAGGGAAGTGACGTCATCCAACAGGGCTGACGGAAGTCATGGTGGGCTCAACCGGAAGTGACGTCATGATGAACGGGAAGTGAAGGGAAAGGGGAGGTCATGTGATTTGGGGTGGGAAACCGCTGACCCGTAGGGAAAATGGATCGCGGGCTCATCCAACATGGCAGACGGAGGTCACGTGGTTTTGGGGGGAAAAACCGCGGACCCCAGGAAGGGAAAACTGCGGGCTCAGATAAAAAACAAGAGACGGCATGTTGAAAACAAAAATGATTTAATCCAGACTTTTTGTTCCTTTGGTTTTACAAGCGGGAATGGTGCATCCCATTCTTAAGAGTTCAAAGTTCAAACGGGGGACTGTGAGTGTCCTAGGCAGTCTGGTATCCGTAAGGGTAAGTTTGAAAGGTGAGGGGATCGATGACTCTCTTGTCGTACACTAATTGGTAACACTTGTAGTCAGGACGAGTTTCCAGTTGGTACTTTTTGGCGTCTCGGAAGATCTGGTAGGTTTTGACGACTTGCGTTTGGCGCGGTTCCTTTTGAGGGTGTTGGATTTCGTCGAGGAAGTTTTGTCGCATGACGTCATAATTCAATTGGGTTTTGTCCTCGCTGTTCAGGCGGAACCCTCGCACTTTGCATTCGACTTCGCCCTGTTTGGTTTTGTACCCATAATTCTTGGGACCGCCTGACATGAATTCTTCAATGTAATCGTCGGGGTCCAATTCGCTCGTGAACTCGCCGAGGTAATCCCCCAAAACCGGGTTGGGTTGTCCCTCCTTTTCCAGGTAAATGACCGAGTCGGTGTCATAGTACAGGACACGTTCCCCCAACAGTTCTAAAGTTTCGTAGAGGTGGAGACGGGCCCAACACGTGGTGAAACAGGCGACAAAAATGTTCAGGTTGGGAGACACGGGAATGTCCTTGTCTTGGTACTGAAAGTGGACCTCCACCAATTGCTCGTTGATGACGGACACGTGACGTACGTCCAAGGTATCGGTATCCAGGAAATGGTGAAAGGCTTGGGGGTCGTCAAATTCTCGGACTTGGGTCTTGTTGAGAGGTTATCCAAACCTGCCCCACATGGAATTCAACATCATTTTGGCCAGGGTGCACAAACCTGCATTGTGTTCGATCTTGTCGTACTCCAACTGGATGCCCTTGTGTTCGTGGTACTCGCGGATGTACTGCTGGCGTTTGGTTTCGTCGTCCCCCACCCACGAAGGCCACCCGCTGGCTTCTTGCTTCATTTTCAACCAGGTATTGACGTACTCTCGGAAGAGCCCTTCACAGGTCTGGTCAAACTGCCACACCTCATAGATGTACTGGATCTCGTAGCCCAACTCGACCGCCTTTTCCAATTCGGGACTACACCACGTGCCGGTCAGAGCGCGTTGGTCGTCGGCGTGAGCGCACTGGGCCGATCGCTCCAAAGGACGTTTGGCCATTTTTTCTGTGACACAAGTCGCACACAGAGGAAAGGTGAGTTTACCGTCATGACGGTAAGGCAGTACGGGATGGTACAATTCACGCGGGGGGAGGACTCGGCATTGGATGACTCCAAAGTAGAGGCTGATGTCGGTGTGACCCGGTTGCGAGATGAAGCGAGGATGTCCTTTGGGGTACACACAGGTTTTGTTCACCCAAAGGTACAAGGAGGTGTAGTCGATGTAATGGATCTTTTGACCGGGGGTCACACGATGGTAGAGTTTGACGGCATTGGTTCGACCCCCACAGAAGGCGTCACGCGGCTTGAGAGGCTTGACTAATTGGAAGGAATCCACGTACGTTTGGATGTCGGGAGACGTTTCCTTGTGGCGTCTCCAGTCGCATTCCCACATTTCCACCACGTTGTACCATAGGGTTTGAAGCTGTTTGATTTTTTGTTGGGTTTGCTCGTACACATCCTGCATGGTCCGACCGCAGTGATGTACATGTTCTTCGTGACGGTTGGGATAATGGTGGGGACACCCGTGATAGAAACAGCCTTGAAATTCGTAGATGGTATTGGTGTCTTGACAGTACCCATCCACGAACCCCACGGTGGGGATGTGATGCTCGCCGGCATTCCGGACGTGTTGAATATAAGGACGATGACTGGGATGCGGATGGTCAGGATAAGCGCCAGCCATGAGATCGTGATCTTCCAAATCTTCGGGGCTGAATAACTCCAGGGCGTGCTGGCGCTGTTGGTGGTCGCACCAGGTTAACCATTCGAGGGCGACCTGCGATTGGTTCACGCAATTCCGCCATCCTTTGACGGGTTCACTGACAATACTGTTGGGAATCATGCGGTTCATGCGCAGATCCCGGTTGCAGGCCGAGGGGATGGTGATGTGTTCAAAGGGGTTGAACCCCGTTTGGGCTTCAAACAAACGTTTGAATGTCAGACAGCCTTCTTTCAAGAGGCGCACGTCCGATTTGCAGTACGCTACCAATTCTTTTTGGAAATCAAACACCACGTTTTGGTCGCGTTGCTCCTTATGCCACCTTTCAAATTCTTGGCGTCCTTTCGGGGACATGGTTTCGGGCATGTAGTAGTCGAGGGCCGGGACGGGTCCCACGTACGTTTGGTGGTCGGGCCTGTTGAATTGATGGGGGAAGTACTCTTTTCTCAGTTCCGTCAACCCAAACGTTTTGGGAAAGGCTGACAGAGGCATCTGGAAGAAACTGACAGAATCGATGAAACGGAGGCGAACGTGTTTGACTTCCAAGAGTTTGCACCCGTTACGGAGTTGTTCGACGAGGCGGTTGTCACTGTGGTATTGGTGGACGACAAAGTACCCATCGTACCCTTGGTAATTATGGGCTAGGACATTGACTTGACGCGTGTCGTTCAGCGTGAGGGTATCCAACCATTCGAGAAAATCTCGAATACAATGCTCGCCTGGGAAACGAACGGGGCGATCATCGTCTTCGGTTTCGGCCACGACCAGATTGGGTATGTGCTGTTCCTGGGGCTGAATGGCCTCAATGTCAAAAAACACGTGGAGGGATGGTCTGGCGTCGTCCACATCTTCCTCCTCCTCCATCTCGTTGGCTTGTAAGGATTGAAGCCCCGCGGCGGCTCCTCGTTTGGCGCGAGGACCTCCTTGACGTTTGCATTTACGTTTCTGTTCTCGGTGTTCTTGGGGGGTGGGCGCTTTGTGAATGAAACAACGGTGGGTTTGCCCGTCCACGTACTCCTTGCAGAAAGGACACACCAGGTACCCGCACCGATGACGTTGAATGGCTTGGTCTCCCACTTCCTGCTTGAAACAGTTAGGACAGCGACGTCGACGAGAGCAAACGGTGGACTGAGGGCTGGTCGCCAGTTTGCCCGTATGGTCTTTGGTGCCATGGACTTCGTAACAAGTGTCTCCAAAAAAGTGACGATGACAGTGTTGGCAACGTCGGGTGGCCTTGAGACCCCGTGGGTAAGCATGAAGGAAATCGGGGCCCTCTTTTTTGGCAACAGGCCCGGCAATGGTCTTTTTGTTTGGTACATCGATGCTGTCCTTCGTGGTCATAAGGTTTCCAACACGTAGCACACACGTAACTGGACCCAAAAAATCCCGGCAAACTGGTGATGACATCGTAATGGCCTTTCTCGTGGAGCAGGATCAATTGTTTGTCTTGGACAGGACCAAAGGTGGTGATGTGGAAGGAGCGGTCCGCATCGACCAAGATGATTTGGTAGCCGACGAGGGAAGGCACGGCACTGAAGGCCGTCAAGGCGTCGTAGCTGCAAGGACCTGGAGGGACGTGGGCTTCGTCATGGAGCCGCAACGCGAGTTCCCTTTGGATTTTCCCTCCTTTTCGTATTTTGTGGTATTTCGGGTGCCGGTCTACCTTGGCTTTGGCGGTGACGAGGGCCTGGGCACAGCAGAGCTCATCGTTATTTTGAATTCGGATGACCGATTTGGAAGTTTTTTCAACACTTGAAGCGTTGGGTGGCCGGGTTTCGTCCGCTGAGGTTTGCCGGTTCCCTGAGGGACATGATGGACTTTGGTGATGGACAATTGAAACGAATCGTCCATTTCAAATTGTTCGTTCCTGTTGAGGGCTTGCGCCAGCCGATTGAAAAGGGCCTCCAAGCGAGCCCCTCCTTCGCGCGATTCCCCCGCCCGTAATCCCCATCCTTGAAAATTGCTGGTGAGACGGTTGGAACTGAGGGTGAAATAGAGTCGGTCTTGATCGTGCAGGTTGGGTGTGGTGGTAAACACACGATTTACCGCCCGACGTAATCCCTCTTGAAGGGCATGGACAATATTGGAGTCGTCAATGAAGTTCCCCCTTTGACGTAAACGGGTCGTGAAATGACGTTCGCGGACACCCATGCGGCTACTCTGTCGATCCACATAGGGGTCGAGATCAAACTCAAAGGTGCCCACAGAGGAATCCAAGCCTCCTCCACTTTGTTGAAGGAGTTGGGTTTGAAACGCGCGTTGGCGTTCAAATCGTTCCAAGCCGTTCTGAGAGAGTTCATCCTCGTCACTGTCGTCCAGGATTTCGTGGCATAACAAAGGGTCATCAGGGTCGCTGTCTGCCATCTCTTCATGGCATGTTAACAACTCGTCTTGCTTCTGCTCAGGGCTGGATGGGTCGTCTTCTTCTTCTACAAGGACTTCAGAGGTGTCCAGGCCCAGCAAGGCTAACATGTCTTCCACGGAAAGGCCACTAGGGCCTGCTTCGGCCTCATTATCTTGACGAGAGACCATGGTTGTCAACAAGATGAATCCACCTGGGTCGGTCCTCATTTTTATAGAGACCCAGTGGTCCCGTGGGAGGAGGGAATGACCCAAACATGGTCATGTGGGAGGAGGCATGGACCAATGACCAACCAGGGCACGGGATGCCCCTGGGAGGGGTGGGAAGGGGTGGGGGACCCTCCTCCCTCTCCCTAGTTTGTCCCATCAGACCTCGCGGGGAAAAAACGAGAAAACTATAAAACAGATGGAGCGTGGAGCTGGGCCATCTCATCATGAACCCCGAGCAGGAAAAATTATTAGAAGTGTTTGAAAGCTTTGAGTTAGATTTTGAAGTGGAGCAGATTTTAAAGAAAGTGAAGAAGGAGTGTCTGAAGGACCAAGGTGTGACGGAGTTTGCAGAACAGGTGGCGCAGAGGGATCAAGAGAAACGAGCGGCCCAGACAGCACGAGAGACCCAGGTGCAACAGCAGTGGTCGCCCGGGCATTACCCTCAGTTAATCTGCGAGTGGTTCGTGGAAGGGTTGGATTACTGTTGCGACTATTGGCGGTACCAGTTTAAACGACCCCTGACGCCACCACCAGTGCCACCGCCATCCCCCATCGATGGACAAAGAAAAGAAGAGTCCTCGCAGCAGCCGCCTCCGCCCCCCAATGACGAAAAAAGAAAACGATGACGACGATGATGACTATGACGACGACGACGATGACGACTATGACCCCCGCCACGACGACGAACTCGCTGAGCTCCGGGAAAAAGTAGCCAGACAACGAGCGCGGAACACCACCAAAAAAGCCCGGTACCGAGCCAAGCACCCGGAAAAAATAGCTGCCATTAAAAAAAGGTACCGGGAAAAACATCGAGAGAAAATTGCTGAGGCCAAAAAACAGTATCGGCAAACCCAAGGGGCCGAGGTCCAAAAGCGCTACCGGGAAACGCATCGGGAACAGTTCAGTGCGTATCAAAGACAGTGGAAGAAAACCGAACGTGGGCGGGCATCTCGCCAACGACATTATTGGACACACCGAGAGAAGCTGTTGGCGCAACAAAGAGCCTCGTACTACAAACATCACGAGAGCCGGTTGGCTAGAAAAAGAGAACAATATAGACGAAAAAAGGCACCACACCCCATCTTGCAATACCGTCGAAAAAAGAGACAACCCCCAGTCTTGAAGAGCGACACCCTGCGGGTAGTGCTGACCGATTATAGAACACAACCCTCTGTGGACCCCTCAGTGGAAACGTACTTGAATGACTTTTGTGAATCCCTCAAGCCACCCTCTGTGGACCCCTCAGTGGGAAAAAAGAGACAACCCCCAGACTTGGAGAGCGCCACCCTGCGGGTGGTGTTGACCGATTATAGAACTTAAGGTATCAGAAAGCGGAAAAAATGCCATTTTTCATAATTTGACTTTTTTAAATAGTTAGATAAATTTCCATACGATCTTTCGTTTGAGAAAAACTGCATTAAAAATGTTATATCTGCAGATAGTTATTGCGCGTAAAGGATTTTTTGCATGTTAATTACTTAATTAAGCGTTGACAGGTTCTGTCATATGGAAAATTAGCGGGGCAAGAAGTCACGTGACATCAAAGCGCACATGCGAAGTTGACACGCGATCAATGCGCTTTGGTGATGCCTGGCAGAAGAAAGAGATCTTGCCCGTTTTCTTCGTCAAAACGGAGGCGAAAGAAATCTAAGAAGAGTTTTAACCAAGAATGTGCAGCCATTTTAGCTGCAAGCGACAGAGGGTCGTATTACAACCAGCAGGAATTGCTCGAAGAAGTGGAAGAACGTGTAAACAATAGAGAAGTGAGCGAGGAGACGGTCGACCAGATGAGCGCCAGCCGCGGAAAAATACAGTTAAATGAATCCGTGGAAAATCCTAAGGAAACTGACGCTGAAGAAACTTGGATGAAAATGAATGGTCGGGCCATTGTTTCGGGCGAGAGACTGCAAAAACATCTCAGCGAAGCAGTATCGTGTCGCTTTTGCCAAGGAGATGTCGAGATAATGGAAAACGTGTCGGCTAGAAATGGACTTGGGTCTTCATGGATTTTTCAATGCCAAAATAAAAGCTGCCCGTCGCAGAGCGCTAATTCAGCATTTACAACAACGGAGAAGCGAAAGTGCTTTGAAGTCAATCGGGCAACCGTCCTTGGCCTTCGAGCCACCGGTTGTGGTCACGCTGCGGCCTCAAAATTTCTTAGTTTTCTTGGTCTGGCACCCATCAGCAAGAGCTGTTGGGCTGCACAAACCAAAACTATCGAAAGGGGCGCCCGGGCTTTACTCGAGAAAGAACTAAATCGTGCAGCTCGTGGCGTGAAAGAATGGAAGTTTTCTCTGGGAGAGGTGCACTGTTCTCTCGAAGAGCTCGATGGTGCTGTGGTCGACGCTGGTGTCACGATCGATGCTTCTTGGTGCTCAAGAGGCTGGACAGCCACCGATGCTGTGATAGCAGCCATTTCAGTTGATACAGGAAAGGTGGTCGATGTCGTTCACATGAGTTCTTCTTGCGGTGAGTGCAAGAAAATGGAAAAGAAAAGGAGTGACGGGGATGTCAGCCGGCTGGAGTACCTTGCCTGGTTCAATGAGCACGAGCCAAACTGCTTTGTGAATCACGAAGGCAGTTCAGCAGTAAGTTGAAAACAAAAATATTGAAAACACGATTTTGTTAATTTTATGAGCTACAAACGTTAGAAGACTTTATTTCATTGACAACCAAAAGGAATAAAAATGCCACTGTTGTTAACCGCAGGGATTGAGGGGGGTTGGGGGGGGGGGTCAATTCTTTGTTTTGACACAAAATGTCCAACACATTATTACGGTTCATAATTTGATGAAGGTCTCCCATGTCTGATAACTAAAACCAGATATCACGTCATTTTGCCTCCAAAATATGCTTGGTTTTGGAACTTGCACATAATCTGTTACTTGATGATGCAAAGTTGTCCAAATGTTCCTTTTCTTGGAGTATATATAATGTTTGTGGGCAAAATACCGAATTTCCTGTAATAATATTTATATAATCCTCCTAAACAATGAATATTTAAAACTTTCTGGATATTGTGTCAGTAAAATACAAAAACTAAACTGGAAATGGACTGTTAAAGTGTTGTCAATTTGAGAATTTTTATGTTTTTGTAATGAACATTTATATCCTGGTCAAAATTGTATTAAAAACAAGTCACTTTGACTTCACAGAGAATGGGAGGTTAGGAGAACAAAGGGAACCATAATATTCAGTTATTATCATTGAGGGTTGCCTGTCATTCAAGTAAATACATAGAGGATATTTCATGGCGGCGCAAAGATATGAATTTTATTTTTGAGTGTTTCTTACCATGAGAAAATAAAATTTATATCCTTAAGCCACTGTGTTATTTTCTTCTTATTATATGGACAAGAGTATTTTTTCCACAAACAACAGTGTATATCGATATCCACGTTAGTGAGGATATCGAAAATACGCCACTCAAGTCCTGGATGTAGTTTCATATGAACTTTACGCATGGTCTATTTTCCATTAAAACACTCTTGTCAATATAATAAATTATATTGTGTGTGCCTGTTTGTGCATCAAGTGGATGTTATTTTTGATACATAATTTTGATGTTTTTTGATTTGGGGTGGGGAGCACAGACAGTCTAAAAATGGTTTCTGTTTATCTGTGATTTGTTAATTGTGTGCTGTTTTATTAAGAAAAATGTTTCTCTTTTTGTTTGAAGTCCATGGAAGCAGAAGGAGCAAAGATCCTTTATCAAAGATCCTTGAGATTACGGAAACTGCGGTACATACCATTCATAGGCGATGGTGACAGTAAAGCTTATACTGCTGTCAAACAAGCTCAGCCATATGGCCCTGCTGTTTTCATTCCAAAACAAGAGTGTGTGTCACATTTGACCAAGAGGGTGGGAACAGGCCTGAGAGCACTAGTGAGGGATCACAAAGGTAAATGTTTTGGCTACATATATTATACATTGCCACGCAGATGACAGTTGCCTTCAAACCTAATATAGGTTGCAGTGTAGAATATCAGCAGTCTACCTTTTTCGCTCAAGGAGAGTCAAGCAACAACACATGTTTTCGCTCAAGGAGAGTCAAGCAACAACACATGAGTGTGCACAAAAGTCACTTTCTGCATGGAGTATACAGAGTGGGTCTTTCACTCGTGCATGATTTTGGCTAGGCTATCTTTAAGTGATGAAGGAGACTGCTTGTAGTAGAGTTGTTATGAGAGTTTTAGCTTTTTAATATTTTATTAGAGCACAGAGTGTGTAGGTAGTGGATGTTATTTTGACACCAGATCTACATCAAAGAAAGTCAGACAGGGAATTATCTTAGCCTGATCCTGGCTTGGTTTGTACTAAACTGTAAAAATACTTTTTCCCCGTAATGTTTTGCTTGTCCCTGGTGGCTGCAAAATTTAAGTCCTTTTTTCACTAAAATAAATCTTTGCACCTGTTCGAAACGCATACTTTTTAAGTTTTTTATTTTGACTTCTTTTGAGAAAATCTGTATTCTCATCACATGAATGGTAACATAAAAAGAAATTTATGGCATAAAAAATATTTTGGGGTTTGGTGCACTTAGCCAAACTATTCTACTTGCATTACAGTATGTAAACAGTACAGCCAATGTGTTGTTCCAGTAAATATCCATCCTCCCCTCATGGAGTGTTCCCCCACCCCTCTGGAAATTCCAGTTTAGGTTCATACATGCCTTTAAAATTTCTGGCCTTTATGACCCCCCTCCCCCTCAGAATTTCCAATGACCCTCTGCGGTGGGGGTACGGATATTTTCTGGAAACACACAATCAGTTCAGTGTGAGACAGTCACCTACTAGACAGTAAGCCTCCTGAATATGTCTGAAATGGCTGCCATGCATATTGCATGACCCGACCTGCACTGGAGTATAACTGACATTCCCTTTGTCTTTTTGTCTTTAGGTAAAAAGTTAGCTGATGGCAAAGCATTGAATGGCACAGGGAGATTAACTAATGCAAGAATCGACACCATCCAGAACTTCTATGGGAGGTCCATCAGGGACAACAAGGGAGATGCCAAGGCAATGGCAAGAGCAACACATGCTATACTGAAACACTACTCAAGTAGCGCTGAAGTTCCACGGCACGATGACTGCCCAGAAGGTCCTTCTTCATGGTGTAGCTACCAACGTGATGTTGTTGTTGAGGTGATTCAGCCCCTATTCGATCGGTTGGGTGCCGAAACTTTCTTAATTGGATGCGAAGAGTGCTACACTCAAAACAGAAATGAGTGCTTGCACCACGTGATCTGGGGCATGGCTTCAAAAGAAGTATACAGCTCACCACAGGAGATCAGCACAGCAATAAGTCTTGGGGTGCTGCAGTTTAACCAGGGCTACGGTGCCACATATGCAGATCTTCTTCCACGCCTTGTTATCCAAGTATTTCCACAGATGGAAGAAGCATGGAAAAAATTGATGCTGAGAGGATCTACCAGTCTGATTACAGACGTTCCTCAAAAGTCAAGCAGCGACGTAAGCAGAAGCGGAAAGAAAAAATGAAGAAACAGGATGCCTTTGTACATGCAGAAGGTGTCACCTACCAATCACAGGCCTTTCATGGTGGAGAAAATGCTGCAAAAAAAGGCAAGAAAGGCAGGAAACCATCCAACAAGCCAAAGGCAAGGAAACCACCAAGCAAGACGAAGGGAAAGGGGAAGCAGAAAAGAAAACCACGCAGCAAGAAATGACACTCTATAAACATGCTACTAAAACCTGTCTCCCTTTTTTAGTGTACAGTGTGGCGAGCACAAGCGTAAGGGACATGTGCATCTTGTGCAGTGCTAAAAAGTTATTTGTTTTTTTGTTCTATGTTGCTTGGTGCCCATTAGTGAGATCAGTACATGGGAACAGGTGAAATACACACTTGCATTGTTGTTGACTTCTTGTGCTTATGACTGCGCCGATTCCTACTAGGGAATAAGTACAAGTACAAGCAAGTGCAAGGCTCACACACATCATGGCCTGATTGTGTACTGTACTTCTTTGAAGATGTTGTATTATTATTGTTGTTATTTTTTGGTGTTTACATTTTCTGCATAATCTTTTTAAATGCAAAGAGCTGTCTTGAAGATGATTAGCTAAGTTGGTTGACAAACAGTTGGTTGACAAACAGTCTACATTTTATTTGCCTCTTGAATACATATAGCGCTGACATGATCATGTCTCTTGTATATTAATTTTATAACTTGGTGGTTGGGAGGGGGGTATTGGTGACTCGTGGTACTTGAAAATTTATGCAATGTGTTTCTTCATTCAGACACCAACAAACAATTATAAGGTGATCATGGAACATTTTCTTTATTAGGATGTTGCTTCTAGTTTAGTAGGTAGCTCCATTGCCTCACAAAACTGAGTCATTGTGACTTTGTAAGCTCCCTGAAAGTAAAAAAAAGTATTTTAATAATTTTAAAAAATGCAACTGACCACTGGTTATATATTGCCCGCATTAGCTTATGCAGAAATACCGTAATTTGTGTTTATTCTCGGTTTGGTTGTTCTAAACGCTTTCTGATTTGGTTTCTCTACTTGGCGAAGTGTAGAAAATAATTTGTAGGAGCCAGTATGTTTATGAGATATCTTTTTGTGAAAATAAACATCGATGTACAAACCTCTCTAATTTCTCTTTTGATGTCACCTGGGACCAAGTGACGTATGTAGGACAGCACGGCGGTGGGAAAAGAAAATTCCGCTTCTGGTGGGCCAATCTCTTTTCGCTATTGTAAAAGATAAAATACGAGAAAAAAAATGACTGAGAAAGAAATACCTTTTTTCCCCTTTAATTCCTTTTTGGGCATTGGAGCCCATTTCGGGTGTCATGCAGACTTCGAGACCCTGCCCCAGTTACAGGGCAACGTTATTTTCCCTTTTCAAGACAAGACTCTCAGGTAGAGTGAAGCGAGAGGAACACGCGACTGCAATAGCGCGACGCGGCGCTCGTTTATTATTTTACCTCGAGTGCGAGCGGAAAGAGGCACTGTTCGAAGCAACAATCGAACCAATGTCTTGGTTATCGCTATAAGAAGGTTTAAAAAGTGAGGTCTACATTGTGCCTTGTCATGGCGAAGCCTTTATGGAGAGACGCGATTGATAGTGCGAGGATATGGAATCAAAACGATACATATCAATAGCGCGTGTGCCCAGTTACAGTAGTGGATATAGCGGTTTCTTCTTGGAGGTTTTCCGCGTTTTATATTGTCTTCCACGCTGATTTCCAGTGAGGAAGCAAAATGATTCCCATCGTAACTAAAAGAAGGTAAATCATTATTAGGGACTGAATAAAAGTAGCCGCCAGCACGTGGCACGAATTGCAATCCGGCGGACCATGATTGTTTATATTGACTAGTCTTTCGCAGAATAAAAGAATCACCGGTGAAAAATCTTTTCTTCCTCACCCAGCTAATGCCATTGCTTCCAGCATCTTTTCCTTTGCATGGACATCGGAAGGGAAACTCTCAATGACGGCGCCCGCTCGCTCATCTGCCGCGTTTGTTTTCGTTCGCTTGGACTTTCTGCGGGCCTTGGGCATCGTTAATTGACCTGGTCAGAATTTCGAAGATTAGTCACGATTGTACGTTAACTCCTACGTCGAAATTTGAACGCCGTTATGGTAAATCAAAC
>Ga0126336_10001261_pt1 | contig 12795 bp, 6 predicted proteins | sample SidCmetagenome_FD_92530 | JGI IMG/M metagenome (GOLD analysis project Ga0126336, IMG submission 92530) | Coral microbial communities from El Islote,Puerto Morelos, Mexico - Siderastrea C C metagenome | ecosystem: Host-associated > Invertebrates > Cnidaria > Coral | place: El Islote,Puerto... | reverse complement strand
TGTTTGGCAATTTCAAGATTTTCTGATTCACCGTGAGATTTGGAGGCCAAATCGTGAGACCGTGAGTTGATACCCCAAACCGTGAGTCTCACGGTGAAACCGTGAGAGTTGGCAGGTCTGTTATAAGTAATCTGGAACACTGGGGTATATTGTACATGTATCTGCAAATGGGTTGGCGCGAGCAACTGCAATGATGTCTGCTAAAGGATGTCTGTGTGAGGGAGGAGAGGAGGGTGTGGGGGTGGGATTATTTGAGGGAGGCAATCATTTCAAAGATTTTCACTGGGGGGGGGGGGATTATTTGAGGGGGGAGATTAATCAAGGGGCAGCTATTATTCGAGCAAATACGGTACCCAATGTCTATTCCCATCCCTTCACCCCTTCCCTGTGTGTATTATGCTCACCATTTATAGCAACCAGAACCACTGGAATGTCAGAGATGTACTTTCTGTACTGAGCCATTTTAGCATAGTATCCAGATAACACACTGAAACTGAGCTCATCATCCAAGCTGAAAACAAAAATGACTGCATCCACCCACTGTGTAAACTGGAAAAAAAAAGACGAAAAACACTGAAAAATAATGAAACACCAACCAAAGACTACATCATTTATACAACCACATCATATTGACTTTTAATTTAGTTTTAATCGTTATCTTGAAGATGGGAACTCTCTTTAGTTCACTGTTATCTAACATCAATCCTTCTTTTAAAGCCTCTCTGTAAATTACCTGCATTTAATCCAGTTTTGTATTTTAATATTTTTGAAGAAGAGTATCCTTTGACAGGATACAATTTTGGTTTCCTCCTGCTACTATCCTACCATGTGTGTCATTTCCATCTGTCGTTTGTTATTTTTGGTTTAAACATTTAATATTTAACATTTGCTAATTATTCTGCACAAAGTGGTTCTAACTATTGAGTCTGTTTATGGACAGAATACTTATGTGCTCTCTGACCATTTAACCCTTTAAGCACTAACAGTGACCAAAATCAAATTTCTCGTTACATTATCACCGCTTGTTCAAACATTCAAGTGATGAGAATAATTGAAACAATCACCAAGGATAAGATGTCTTGATATTTAGACAAATTCTCCTTACTACTTCAATACAAAATGTATGGAGATCAGTAAGGAGAATTTGAATTTTCATATCAGGGCTTACAGGTTGTAAAGGGTTCAATAAACCAATGTTGCAGTGCAAGGCTGTGGCTAGTGCAATTTCCAGATGTTGAAGGTTATTAAGCTATTGTGGAGGATTAGGCTAGCAGAGGCAGGATATCTGAGTTTTCTGAAGAATTTTTGTTTATTTTCCCCACCCTGCAACACACATTCACAAACCACCAGGGATAACTCAAGACTGTGTGAGTAAACAAAAGCTCCAATAAATTCACTTAATGGGGGTCAAATTACTGTGGAAAGAACAAGCCGAGAAGGAAAAAAGCTGATGATTTGAATCTGCCCCTATTTTGGGTGGCTTATTTACCTTTCAAGTACAGTGGAGCCTTGATTATCTAGATTATTTCCTGTGATCTTGATTCTTGTTTGTAACAACTTTGAGTGGAAAAAAAGAAAGTCATTTGTTCTGGCCAACAGGCCTTATTTACTCCATTTTCCAATTGAAAACTGATTGTGAACTCTATGAGAAAAGATGAAGTTGAGCATGCAGGTATTTTACCTGAAGACCGGTAAATACATGTACAGTTTCCATGGAAAATAAATAGCATGCTTGCTCGATCACCAAAATCTTGTTTCATGTTTTAGTCTGTTCTGAGTTCTCCCAAGAAATATCCATCCTTCTCGATTATATCCTCTATTTTTGGTGGTCCCACCAAGTCCGGATAATAGTGATTCAACTGACAGTACAAGCATACTGGTTGTAAATTTGACTGACAAATGCCTGAGGGTGGGGATGGTAAATCATCTCAAATGCCCCACATCAGACCTGCCTCTCCCCTCCCCCAGTGGCCTAACATTGACAGGTGCATGATTTTATCAGTGTTCAATATACCTGCAGATCAGGGGGTCCAGTCTCATTTCTGATCAACAAAAGTCGACTCTGTGCATCATAACACACTTCTTTCTTGTGACGTCCCGTGAATGAGTCCACCTTCTCATATTGACCAGTGAGATATCTGTGCAGTAACTCAGACTTACCAGAGATTGAGCTTCCAACAATACCCTAATGATATAAATTGATAAAAAGTGAAAATCAGAAAGATAACACAATTCCCAGGGGGGAGGGTACTCAAGTATGTTATTGACGAGGAGGTGCAAGTTTAAAATAAGGAACCTTGGCCTTTTTTTAATTATAAATTTTCTGGTGGACTTTTTTTGGGTAGAGAGAGTTTGGCAGGCCTTTTTTGGATGTTATAGAAACTGTGCATACCTCGGAACTCACAATTTTATGTCAAAGAATTGCATCAGTTTCTGTTACAATGTTTTTATGCAAATAAAAAGGTCCACTGATCTTTATTTTTTGAAGGGGGTGAGGGTGGGTAAGAAGGTGAAGTTGTGGGAGGCAAATATACTCACCAGTCTTAACTCACAACTGCTGTCCACTCTAAGAGTGGTAAACTCAGGGCTGTTCAGGAAGGATTCTGAAAAAAAAATATTATAAATATGTTATTATTATTATTATTATTATTATTATTGCTATTATAAATTTGTCTTGCATGGTGGCTTTCACTCTTGTTCGTCAATGCAATTGAGCCATTTTGCTGTGGACTTTGACAACATGAACAATTTCAGTGGAAAATAAAATTAAAATTCCTACAGCATTGATACCTGTGGCCAAACAACAAAACAACCAATTGCTACCAGAGCAGATTGCTCAGGGAACAGCCACTATTGTGTGAGAAATGTAGATAACAGAAACAATAAAGAAAACAAAGTTATATTTTAGTACAAGCTATACCATCATCAGGAAAAGATTACACACAAGGGAGCTATGTTAAATAGTATCTTAGTTACAATAATTATTACAGTTGGAAAACAAAAAAAAAAAAACAGAAAAGGCATTGTTCCCTGCTTGATTTAAGTCCATTGTTAAGTCCATTTTTTAAAATTTGTATTACTGTTTACTATTTTAATATTTGTAGATACTAGTGATATCGACTGTAAAGTGCTATTGATCTATTTCTTGTAAATCGCACTCTAGAAGTAATAAATTATTATTATTATTATTATTATTATTATTATTATTATTAAGCACTTGATATGATAGGCCTCTTTATACAGAAGCAAATTGTTGGTTATTTCAAGTATGAGCTCCAACTACATGTACTAACAACCAGATCTTCTATTTTCTTCAGCTACTCCAAGTGACAGGCCATTAAGTAACATAGAAAACTATACCCCTCCAATTACACCGTCAGGTTTTTTGTTGCTTGCGTGACTGTTTAGAAAGAGAATGTCCCGCTCTTATGCAACTTGTGGAATAATAAGAAATAAAGATGATGATAATAAAGTGACAATGTACATGTAATTACCACTGAATGGAGAAAATTGTTAGATGCCAAAAGCTACAAGTAAATCCATAAATCAATATCAATTAGGGTTTTTGAGGTGATCACCATTCCTAAATTACTGCAGTACTTCACATCATTATAAATAATATATTATGTGAACCAGACAGACTGAATAAATAAAAGTGAAACATATGATAGGCAAATGATAAGCTGAGTTGAAAATCCATGCAAATTAAATAAAACTATCTAGCATGGCTGTCACTAATTTTTAAAGCAGCCAGGGAAATGAAAAAAATTACTAGGAGATACAGAGTATCGGTAGTAATGCTATGGTTTAAAAGAACTATATTAGCAAGAAACATCTCTGGCTTAGGCCATCAAGACAGACCCGTATCTAGCTAGAAGTGCTACCTTCTGTTTGTTCTTTTTGTGACAATCTTTGTTCTGAAAAAAAATCAATTTACAGGGTTTTTTTATTGTTGAGCTTGGTTGTTATGGTGCTTCAAAGACCAAATATTGGTAGTTTTACTGGAAGTCAGATATTTAGAATTCTTCAGATCCTCCAACAAGGCATTGCACCTGATTGAAGCAATGTTCGGGATGTTTTTCATTTTTAAAGCACTACTTCATATTTACTGTACAAAATCAAGACAAATCTATTTCATTTACTACAGCTCCAGCTATTATATTAATTATGTAATATCATTTACACAATGTATTCAAATATATTTTGACTTTGTTTACGGCTTTTCAGCATCTACAATATAGCTTACTGCAAGACATGTAAATTAGAAATATATTGATAACAGATAATTTTTCTACGCTTCTTTAAAGGTACAATAAAGTACTTAAATTTAAATATGGGCTCACAAAAATTACCTTCACAAATACTGTACTTTCTTGTCACTTATATACAACACCAATAGTCACACATAAAACACAAAAATAATTTGAAAAAGATCTTGAGCTACACAGCAATTTCGATCAAGATTTCATTTCCTAAATAGAATAATAACAAGCTTAGTGACATTTCATACGTGTCATTCTTTTATCAACAATTTTACTGAGTTGAAGACACTCACTTTGTGAACATTGATTTGGAAAAAAAATTCCAATTTATTTGTACTTTTCTTGTTCCTGGGGATAAGAGGAATATTAAATTTTGATTTACACCACAAGAAATGCAAATAAGTGTATGATTTTAAAATAAGCAAACACAATTTGAGCCTGCAAAAATAATCTACTGTATGTCGAATAATGGTTCGCGTAATGGTGAAATTGACATCCAAAAGCCATGAAACGAACATAAATCGTGAAATGTACAAGAGAAAAACTAACGACTTCTTTAATACAACCTCTCGCTCGTCATTCAGTAAATTATTACGCTGGGTCGCGTTGAAATTTAACCCAGACTGAATTTCTAAATAAGTTTAGATGGAAGGTAAACATTTTCTTTTGTCGTGTACAAAATGTTTTAAACACAAATTTTTGCCTCGATCAAATCGTCGATGGTATCCACAAGCCACTTTCATTGAAGAATACAAAATTCCGCACGACTGACCTAGATATTCAAACACCTTGCAACAGAATAAATCTGCCTAGATTTTTGGCGCGATGCGAAGCGAACTGGAAAATCTCTGTCACGATGTGCCGAACAAACAATGAAATCTCTGGTGGATTTAGAAAATTATTAATTTCATCGATGAAGTTCAACGTACGAAGTTTGTTGGAACAAAAAATCATAAAAGTAACTATAAGGAGCAAAACAAAAACTACATGAACTGGCCTTGCGACACGAGGTCGCTTCTGAATTTGAACAGCGGGGTTCGCATTTTTTTCAAATTTCTCCAACAAAAGCTTACCTGTCCTTATAAGCTTAAGTATTAAAGCTGTCTCAGTTTTTTAGCGCTCCTCCACTGAAATTATAACGAACGTGGTTAACTGAAACATGTAAGGAGAATTCCTGAGTATTTTGTGGGATCGCTTTTGTTTACAAACTGCTATCTCTCACAAGAATGGTAAAGTCAAGTAGCTGCGTTTTGTGTTTATCCTCGAGAAATTATGGTTCCATAGCCATCTAGTAGCTGGCTGTGAACGATATCGTAAATTTCATACTCGAGAACAAAACATCGATATCCTCTTCGCTTTTTTTAGGACAAACCGAAAATAGAAATCTTTAATACCTGCTCGTTCAAAACATCGATAACTTCTGGACTTTGAGATAAATTATCCTCCCGAAAAACTTCACTTACCCTCTATCCGGTTAACGAGTTCTCTCATTTTACGCTTCAATGGAACGTTGTCTATTTCTTCGAGAAGGTCGTACAGCGCTTGAATGGTCGGGCAGACGGACTCGAATCTCTTCGCCTCCTGTCGCATAGCGATGGCCTCTAGAGAATCGGAAACCGGCATTTTTGTTCGCATACAAGTTAGAGAGCGAGAAAAACGTCCATGTCGTTGGTCGATCAATGAAATGAGGCACCTCAGCTGTTTTTGCGATAAATTTGTCACCAGTGTCACGCACGCGACGTTGCAACGAGGCTGTGTCACCTTGGCCCTGTGGAAGTGACAAAGGCTGAATCCGACTGAATCCAAATATCACAGAGATCATGAAACGAATCTCGTGAAACTTAAATTCTTGAGTGGATATTGCTGTTCCGTGGTAACCTGAGGACTGTTTACAATTATTTGCTCGTTCAGTCAACATTTCGGTCGTTCTCAATGGGCAATAGAAGTTGGTTTTTGTCTTTCGAGGGAAGAGGGGGCTGTGCATGTCCCCGACTGAGTTTCCCTTGATCGGCCTTGAGGACTTTGCTTTTCTGTAGTACGCGTGGTCCTCTGCTGGTCTTGTTTTTGTTGCAACCTTAATTTATTACTCCAGAAGTCGTAAAGTATGGAATAGACCTGCCTTAGGCAGCAGAGAATTTTAATCCGAACCTGCCATAATATTTTTCACTGAGCCTTTTCCCTCCTTTGACCCCCCTGTCAAAACTTACGTTCCCAAGCAATTTCAACAGAAAATCTGGCTATTTGCATATAAACCACCGAATCGACTCTTTCGCTCCTTAGCCCTGCCAGCAAACCAATTTTTTTTTTGGGGGGGGGGGTTTGAAAACACGGTACCGTAAACAGCAGATTACTGTGCTATGCGTAGAAGGGCAAAAGCTGGTTTATTAAAAAGTTGCCGCACTTGAAACCAAAAATGAAATGTATATTCCTCGTTCTCAAAATGTACTGGGAGACTGAAGACCTTCTTTTCAAAACTTGCCGTTTCAAAGGAAATTATTGCCGTCCGCAAGAGGGGGTCCAAATCCGCGGGGGGTGGGTCCAAATCCGCTGTGGCACCGGTTTTACATGTGCGAACCTAATGCAAATTAGCACAAATAATAGCTTTTGTTCACTTGCATTAGGTTCGGCACCATATTGAGTTCGACGATTGAACTAGGCCTAAGGGTTGGCCTAAGGAGTTTCTAAGCCTTTGAAAGGAGCTGTGTCACGAAATTTAGCCAAATTCAGCCATTAGGCGAACACGATAAAGCACGGATGGGCTAAATTGAAGAAGATAAACAGTTTTTCAAAGTTTATCTCTGTTGTTTGTTAATTTAAATATAACGCTCGTGATACATATTTGTTTGTCACGAAGCCGCGATTTTGTCACGGGCGAGTAATTGGAAAAACTAAACTAATTAGACTGAACTGCCTGAAATATTCCCCCACCCTCTCAAAAAATTCCTTTTTTAACCACAGTGCTTGATATCTTAAAGCCTGCATAACAGGCGTTGATGCGCCTTTAATTTGAATGCTTAGACGGCCATAGACATATCAAGCAGTCCCGCGGGCCCGCGTGATCTTAAATCTGACGCAAATACTTAAACCGATTATCCCACAAGCAGTTCTTTCAGCATGTTCTTGATATCAGCGACACAAACCTCATGCAAAGGTTCATGTCTGCACGCGGCTGAGGCGTGTTGAAAGTGCTGTCTGCAATTGTCATCATATAAGAAAAATCGACGGTCTCAGTTTTTAAATAGTTTTGGTCTGAAACAGGTACACGCCATTTTGTTCAATAAGATACGTACAGGATATGTTTTGCCTGTTCCTCTAAAAAGAGTAAGTACTTTTTTTTGTCTTTTTGACGGTAGAGGAGGGGGAACATTTTTACTGGTGTAAGGAGCCTTATATTGTACGAATAAACTGGCCACGATTTCCTCAAATCACGGGTTTGGAGCCACGCTATCACGCGCTGTTGTCCGAAAACCACGCCACTTAGGGTCGAAGGAGTGCCCTACTGGGGGCAAGAAGTGACACTGATAGCTGGAAAAAAAGCTGTGATAAAGACTATAATTGTATTGTTAGTTTAGGCTGAGAACTAAATAACTGTCAGCTGAGCCAGTCACAAGAGTTTTTGCTGATTGTGTTGGCTGAACCTTTCTAACTTTCAACCCAGCGATGATAGTTACCTAAAGTTAGATTTCAGTACGAGTGGGAAATTGAGGACGACTACGAGTTTTCAATTCCAGTTGCTGGCTTCACCTACCAATCTTTTTCAGTGTTTAGGACCTCTTCTCCGGTACACAACTGGTAAGCCGCACTGAACCGTCACTGTTAAGTCTCACTCGTACCCAAAGTGCTACTTGTAGTCCCATTCGTAGGTCTCTAATAAGTCTTCTGAGGAGCCAACATTCAAAAAGCTCCTGACCTTTATGCCGATCACTTAGAAGTCTAAATAATGAAACGCCAGTTGACGCCCTAAGTGGTCCCAAAAGTGCATTTGTAATCCGGCGGCCTGACTTAAACCACGACCGCCCCTGCCAATGTGGGTTGGAAGTGTCGTTCGGTTTTTTTCTCAGATGAAATTCCCAGCAGATAAAGTGCGTGCAAAGCGCATGGGAAAAGAATCGGATCATGGCTACGCTGACTTGGACTCAGTAAGATGGCCCCTTAGATATTGGACCGACAGTTGAACGTGTCAGTTGACAGTGATCAGCAAACTGTATGTTTATTCACGTTGCGATATTGTATGGAGAAATTAGACACTTCTTACTATTGGGGCTTAAGGTTAAAATACCATGATGCACTGATCTCTAAACCTAAACAATGCATAGTTTTAGCTGGCAGGGAATCTTGGGAGTCGTTTGCAAAATAACATGTCCTGCCATTTTCTGTTCTTCAAACAGGAAGAATTGCGGGACAGGAAACCTTGCAAAACAACTTCTGGATGAGTAGGGGTCGCCTGAAAACTAAACTCGTCTTGTTATACAATACAAGTACCATAATGCAGAGTGAGCTGGTCATTTCTCATGGCGACAGTTTGTCGGCTCAGCATCGTTCGGCATTTGTTTTCTTGACAAATATGATCTCTTTTGCCCTTCAAACATGTGGAACGTTGTTGAATGACGCAGAGCCTAACATAAATTTTGTTCAACAAAGTTCAGCATGTAGATATAAACTATTCAGCCTTTTTTTGAGCAGCAGTTTAAAAATTTGCTGATTAAATATAAAATACACTGTGTGTAATTGGCTTTAAGGTAAATCATGCACGCTTCAATCGTCACTCAACAATTGTTGTAACATGTTGTAACAGTTGGGGGACGCCCAATAACAAATTGGCGGATTTGCCATAAGTTGTAATTTTGTTGAACAGAGTAGAGACTCACGCTTTCAAAGATTTCCTTTCGTAGCAACATTTGACTTCAGTCGACTAGCCTATTTCAATATTTAGCATGGCATTTAATTAATACTCTGTGTGGGTCCTATGGTAATTTATTCGGCTCAACTAGTGTTGTCTGATGATGCTCAACTTTACGCTGTGTACACCCTTTATTGCATGTATGATTCATGAAAGATCTCTAAGACCCTGTGTTCAATTTTTAAGTATTTACCAAAACAAACAGACAATAGTATTAGTTCAATAAACTAGCTATTTCTGTTAAAATTGTGTCCTTATTAAATATCGTTTTGGAATGTGATGAATTAATATTGTTACTTAACGATCATTTTGCTAACTACGTTTCACCAAAGAATGCCATAAAAACAATTACAAATATGGCTTTTGTCTGGGTCTTTTATCCAGCGAGGTGGAAGTTTGCAGTCTCAACAGATTGACGCTTTGTCAATATACAGTTTAAGTCCTTTCGTCTAGCTTGAGATTAAAATGGACAACAGCGGAAATAGAAGCAAATATATTGGTTATAATCAACGACTTTGAGAGAATGAGGCCGAATAGAACCGATAAGCTGTAGGTATTGATCGATCGAACAACGTAAACTCGCCTGTTTTTTATGAAAGATATAACTCACTGCACCTGTAACAATACTATAATGTGAGAAAAAAAAAGACTAAGATTTAACGCTAAGTAGACAAGCTATTTACCTGGGAAAAATCGTCTACTTTTGCGACTTTCTAGTGCAGAATCCATTTGCCTCACAATTAACATGATTTAGAACCGGTGCAAGGTAACTGAATTGAATCTAATTTCGCTTCATAATATCTGCTTCAATAGTTTGTCGAGTTGCAGTCATGTGATGGAAATAAGAAGAAGTATTAATTCTCATCATGAAAATTGAAAGATCTCTACTGCAAATCGTTATGAGAATTTAGATCTTTATCGTAGCGCTGATCGTGGCTAGAATATTGGCACTTTATGCTAAAAAAAGGGACGGAGGGGCGATATCAACTCATCTCTGGCGGCAGATGAGAGGTTTGTGTTTGAATTATCGTGTATAAACTAACACTGATATCAATGATAGCCTACAACCTTTTACAGATAGATAGATAGCTTTATTAAGAAGTAAAATCATTGCAGCCCCCGGGCCGGGGCCAAGAAATGAAGTCTACACTCGAAGCATTTCTTGTGTGTTTTAGTGCTCCCTGAAATTTTTGCATTCCATCTCTTTTACTGACGAGTTTTCAATATTACTAACCGTGGTAACAGCGGCCGCATAAGCCGGATGTGGTTGCATGTTACCAAGGTTAAAAACATTCACGGAAACAGTCGTCGACCACTATTGAAATTTCGCCACTCAAGCGAATTATTGGGATTACTTTACTGCTAATTGAAAGGAAGTTAATGTGGAAACATTTTACACTCGAAAAGATAAAGAAGGCTAGAAACTATAATACAATTAAACACCGAAAGCTTTCCACTACTTAGTCATGTTCAGCCTCAAGATTGAACACAGTCGTTTTATGTAGAGATCTGTAGTCCGTGGGTAATCTTTATTTGGGTCCAAAAATAGTAAAGCGCGCGATGCGAGGAAAATATGTCTTGCGCGCTGGTTATTTCCGGCTTAGATGGCTGATCACGCAATGTTATTCTGTATCGTGCACTCTATTATCATGGAAGAAAAATAAAGACTACTCGGAAAAGACGTTAAGTATTTGTTATAATATCATATGAAGCCTGTAATGTTCTATAAAAATTGCTCCTCGCACGATATGTACTCGATCCACGGAGAAGCTATAAGATGGTGTTGTTACTGACGGCGGCGGCGACTAGCTCGTCGGTTAGCCTCTACTTAGAGTTCAGGCACCGGTTCCTGGAAAGCGATTAAACTATCCCCCGATTAGCAGTTAATCCACGATTAAATTCCTTATCTCTAGAATAACTAACCCAGGGATAAAAAGGCGTTCCTGAAAGCAGAGTTATTCCTCGTTTAACTATCCCTCGGTTAAACTCATACCAAACCGGTTAAACAAGTTACCAGCACATAAAAGCGCGCGAAAACGACAGAGCGGGAGAAAAAGTCGGCTCCGATACTCGTTTTACCGATCGATACCTGTTGTAGTCTATTGTCGATATTTGACCCCGGTACGATTTGCCCTTTGTCTGGCTGTGAAAAAACAAAACTTCAAACCTTTCCTCAAAGAAAACCAAAGTGGAAATCATGGTTCACTGCAAACTGATGCTGATTCGAGGTGAAATGTGAGCTATATCTGAAAATCGGTGAGTTCACCACCTCTTGACTCTTTCAGTCATCGAAACTATTTTGAGCTTTACAAAGCAAGACGTTTCTCTCGAAAAAAATGTTAACAATAAAGTAAGCTTAAGCTTACTGATTTGCGCCGAACAATTGTCGGTATCTGTTTTGTTACGTTCGCTTGGTACAGAAATTTGACATTTTGTTTTTGTTTTTAATCAGTGAAAAACCTCTGTTTCAGTGTCTGCATTGTTTGAGAACGACAACGACTTCGCTTTAATTAATCGTCCACATTTTTGTCTTATATTTACGTTATTTCAATAAAACATCTCCTTCTGCTTTTGCAAAATTGCCATAAATATTTTATTTCATTCAATAATTGTTCTGTAGAAAACCAAAAACGGTAAATTGTTCCGTGAAAAGTCGATTATTCGCGCTATCGGTCGCGATGAAAGATGGCTTCGAAATTCATGGTTTTCAGTTTCGTTTTATCATAAGCCCGGTTCATAAATTCTGCTTTGTGAAGATCTTATTTGCTGAAGCCACATTTCCAGACTTACCGTTTAGTAGAATTCTATGGAGCTAATGATGGAATTGTTTAATGGTGTTTTAAAATATATACTATATACTAAAATCGAAAACTCGACTACAAACACGATGTGCATGTTTGTGGTCCTTTTTGCTCCATCACATTTCGCTGCAGGTTTTTGCGCCAAAAACTCTGTCGATTACCACTCGAATTTGTGCAGAAAACAAAATTATTTGTTATTTAAGTTGCTGAGAGTAATTTATCTAGCATAAATTGCCTTCTTTCTTTTTCCTTACTCAATTAAACTAACAATATCGCAAAATTTAAGTCCGCCATTTTGTTTGTTTTGATCAAGTTTTTCCCCCGATTCAGGATTAGTGAGTTAATCGACCTCGCTAGGTGGATTAAATTTAACCCCTCGTTTATCACTTGGTTAGAGTTAATCGTGCTTTCAGGAACAGAATCTAACCGAAGGATAAATTTTCATCCTCGATTAGCGAGATTTAACCCTCGATTAGCGCTAATCGGCTTTCCAGGAACCGGGGCCTCAGGTGTCCGCCATTGTACTGCGTCGTCAGAGAAATACAATATAGTTTACTTTACAATGTTTCTCTTTAGTTAATTTAATAGCATTCCTTGGGGCAAGGTGTGGAGGGGGGAGGGGGTAAACGACCAAACAAATAAATTACCAGAGGGACACCCTGTGATGAGGCACGGGGTCCGGCTTGCAACTGTGTCCGTTTTCCTTGTACAGTTGAACCACCTTGTACAACCACCTCCCATAAGCGACCACCTCCCATAAGCGACCACCTCCCATAAGCGACCACCTCCCATAAGCGACCACCTCCCATAAGCGACCACCTCCCATAAGCGA
>Ga0126336_10001260_pt1 | contig 12796 bp, 4 predicted proteins | sample SidCmetagenome_FD_92530 | JGI IMG/M metagenome (GOLD analysis project Ga0126336, IMG submission 92530) | Coral microbial communities from El Islote,Puerto Morelos, Mexico - Siderastrea C C metagenome | ecosystem: Host-associated > Invertebrates > Cnidaria > Coral | place: El Islote,Puerto... | reverse complement strand
TTGTGAGAAGTTTTAAGAAAGCCCCACCCAAAAATAAAGCAAAATTTCAATAAACCCGTCCCCCCCCCCCCCCCCTCCTCTCCCCCAAACATTATGGCAAAGGAAGTGTTTTCAGGGCCTGGTGTTTCCTATAAGTAACTGACAACAATGATAGCACTGGACCAAATTTAGATTTAAATTCCACTTTTTTTTCTAAAATGAAGGCGCCTCGCTATCGTATTGATTATTTTCATGAGTTAACAGTTTCTGTGACGTGTTTGTAGGGGTATCAGAATCATCAATTGAAGATGTGTTAGTAATTTTCACTAGTTATTACAATTAAACAAGTTTCAGCGTGTACATGGGCGCCTCGTAAATGTTATGTGTTTACTGATATTGCTATAATTAACTCATCAAAAGACGCCTAACAGTCTAGGCCCGCGGTTTAAAGCCCACAAGGTAATCTTCTTTTGAACAATTAAGTTCAACTTAATCATGGTAGAAACAGGTTTATCTAAATTTGCGCGCTGAAATAACTAAGTGACGTGTACTACTACTACTAGTCAAATTTGAAACCCACTTCCTCGAAAAGGAGGGACATTTTCATGCGCGTGCGTGCACCCGTTTAATTAGAATTCGTGATCGCAGGGATTTAGTTGGCCCTGGAAGCTCTCAAAATCGTTCTACTTTTGTTGGTCAGCCCTTAAAGACAAGTACCAGAAAATTTACTCGAACAAATATCACGTTCTTTTTTTCTTTAAAGAAATGGTTTGCCACAAAAACGTTGCTTGCTAAATGAAATAAATGGAAGATAGAAAGATAGATTGTGGATACAAGATTGGTTTTATGGTTTGCTTTAGAATCGGATCTGTGAGTTCTTCGTGTCAAAGAACATTACATCCGCGCCTCTATTTCAAGATTCAACAAACATATTGACGATCACAGTCGAACCCTCGAGGGCGAAAATGTTGGCCTAGGACGCAAATATGCGCATTGTAGTTCCATGTAGTCATTCAGGTTGTATGTCATAACTATTGCAGCTCATAATTACTCCAGAATTCAATTTCGAGATAAACAATAGTAAATAGATGGTTAAATAGTAAAAGAATCCAAGAGAAGAAGGTTTCAGTTCGAGAAAGTGGAGAATTCGGGAAAACGGCTTTCAAAAGACCGGAATCTACACCAAATCCATTTAAACCAGATATTAAATGCCATAAATGAAATAACAAGACCAGAAGGTCGAAAAAAGGCCGGCCTGAATAGAGTAAACATAAGTTAATGTCTTTGTTTAAAAGTTTTTTGACATGACTCTTAACCAGCGAGGACGATTGCCGAAACACAAAGGGTAAATAATAAAAGCGTGAGTCGTTTGTCTCACGATGTAGTCACTTGAGTTGTAGATCGCGAAGTTTCAACCGCTTACTCTCCCGTTGTGCTTCGTGATCGTTGATGTCCACGCTTCGGAAATTTCAATTCCGTTGTCCCTGTTGATGTTATTAGGGTGAAGTATTATGTGGATAGCTTCCTTGACCCTACGAATGTACCTTGTTTCTAACGGATATCTCTCCTCCTTCGTGCAAAATCTCACCAGGTCACATTTAGTGCAACCAAAAGACACCACTCAAGATTCCCTGTGAATGTTGAAAAGTCTACATTGGCGAAACAGGAAGATCTATGCAGGAGAGGATCAAAGACAATGACAGGGATATACGACTCGCCCGTACCGAGACCTCCGCCGTCGCTGAACACGCCAATAAGACTGGCCACCACTCGCTTTGGAACGAGGTAAAATTTATTGATGGAGACTCATACTAATACACTCGTGGGGTCAAGGAAGCTATCCACATAATACTTCACCCTAATAACATCAACAGGGACAACTGAATTGAAATTCCTGAAGCGTGGATACTAACGATCAAGAAACACAACGGAAGACCGGTACTTCAGCTAAACGCCGAGGGAACAACTTCAAATTGGACCTCTCAGAAAACAACTTCACACCGCAACAGTGAGGATCGAAACGCACCAATCACAGCCGACCATCGTGATCCAAATGGTGACGCCCAACCAGTCGACGTTATCGCCTGATGAAGACCAGCAGTAAGCAGTGGAAGCGTCGCGATCTACAACTCAAGTGACCACATCGTGAGACAAACGATTTACACCTTTATTGTCGTATTTACCACGATAAACAATAACCCCCTTTTTTTGACACAAAATGTCAAAGTCGAGTAAAGAAAGTTCAGATAGCTGCGGTAGTACTAGACAGATGATAGTAGGGTGTTATATCCAAGGAAGAGCTTGTTAGAAATGGAGGAAAAATTACGGATCTTATCACAGAGTAAGTGTACTTATTTGCAATCATCAGTCTCAGAATTTTCATCAAGTATGGAAACTAGAAGAAGTTGGCAGTAGTTAAACGCTTGCAAATATACTTTTATCAAAAGGAAAGGATCTTCAACATAGTTTTGTAATATCACAAATCCCATTAAAATTCAAATGCTTGATTCTGGTCAACACCTCAACAGATTAGAATTGTACCAGAGGAGGTTACAATAGATGGGACAAGAAAGACCAGCCAGTTGCGTAACGGGATGCCTTCCCAGAGCCTGGACAAATGTCACAACAGCTTTGGCTGCATTCCCTTAGAGTTCGCAGGTTGGGCTCCTTGCCTCTCGACTAAGCTTTGGGCTGCGAGTAATTCCTCTCATCATTTTGCCTTAGCCTTTTGACAGCAAGGAGCCTAAAAGTGTGACCAATTTTAACTAATTCACGTTCTTTGTGCTTACATACTATCCTATTAGAAGCCGACATCTTCAGCTGCTGAATGGATAGTCTGCAGGCATGAAAAAATGTGAATTGAAACTGGTTACACTTTTGGGCTTCCTGTTGTAATGTAAATTATAGAAATGAAATTCCCGGCCAGTTCCACCACCTCCTCCTACTGTCTAAATTAATCAATTGTTTACCACAGCCTTATGAATAATTAATGATGTCCACGCATTCTGCGCGACGAATAATTATATTCATTTATCATTTCACCTGCACATACATACTTTGCAACTTTATTTTTCAACCTATTAAATTAAAAGAGTTATGTGACAATCTGTTGGTCTGATAAAATTCTTTTATTACATGCTAATAACAAACAACTTGTAGGGCTGATAGTACCACTGAGGATGAAAAGCAATCTCGTTTTCAGAGCCTGTATCCCCTGGGATCAAGATTGAATGAAAATCGGACAACTTAAATAAAATAATGAGGAGATTTTTGTTCACATCTTTACAATATCATATCTACAATGTTGCCTCACGTTTCTTCAAACTATCATTACTTGCAACTGTATGAAATTGAGATTATATCTGTACGTAAATTTTGTTTCCAATGACCTACTGCAGATGTGACATAACAAAGGAAATTGATATGGCCAAGAAGAAGATTTACAATGAAATAATAATAAACAAGGAAGAAACAGTGTATGATTCGCAGAGATTCAGAGAGTTTTGCTTTTCAGCAGGAGCAGAAAAGTTGTTTGACACTATTCTGGGTTCTAGTACGTACAAGCTCCCGGCATTCAGCAGACCGCATATGTCTTAACGGCAAATTGTGCTTGACCATGCTGTGTATCTCAAGAGCAATCAAATAAACCAAGAAGGGATTGAAATTGGACATATTATGGGGCATACCTTTTCCAGAAGAACTGTTAACAACGTTATGTACACAATGCCTGAGTCTCATTTCAAATCTTTAAAGAACTGAAGTAACAGTGGGCCAATGGCTAATAGTACTGATAATTAATGATCTCACAGCCATTCAAACAAAAAGAAGGCTACAGGAAGATAAATCGTCTGAGGAAAAAGACAACGTGTACCATCCAATGACACCAGATACAAATTTACGATCAACCAATGGACTCTTGCTAAGCAATCCTGTATGTAGTTCATATCGAACACTGGAACATGCACCGTTCTTTTACTATGGCGGCCCCTAGATTATGGAACTCCTTATCACCTCACATCAGGAATGCAAAAACTGTCCACTCTTTAAATCTTTTCTTAAAATCCATTTATTTAAGTTTGCCTTTGGTAAAAAAAAATAATAATTTAATAATCTTTTAATTGTAAAGCAAATTTCATCATTTCGTCATGGAAAATGCGCCCTACAAATTCATAAATTATTATTATTATTATTATTATTATTATTATTATTATTATTTACAGAAACTTGAAATCATTTCAGACCTGGCTTTCTTTTCTGTTCCAGACCTTGAAGACCACCTTACACAACACCATCATCAGTATCAATCATTTGCAGCTGTACCACTGGACAAGTCGATGGTGCTGTGTTTCAAGCAAACAAGCATTTATCTTTTGAATAGTCACACACATGATCTCCAGGGAGGCGTTCTTGCAACCAGCTTCTCTGGAAATGTGAGCAACTTTGTAACACATCTGGAAAGTATGGTTATGCGAGACTGGAAGTCGCGTTTACAAGGTTCAAGCATGGCAGTCTAAGGGCTGAAACAAATATTATACAAGGTTTCATTAGAAGACAAAAATTTAGGAATATGACCTCTCTTTCAAATGAAGTTTTCCCTTAATGCCCCTACTTTTCTTGGTTTTCACATTACTGCTCGTGAAAAATTCCCCAATGGTTGCATACTTTGGTTTCGCCTGTCACCATTTTAAATTTTATTGAAACCCCTGTGTACACCTGGTTCTTTCGTGTGTAGCGAGTAAAAAGCGACATTAAATCAATTTGGACTTTACGTCATTTATCACATTGGTCAGGTAAACTGTGTTTTGCATTATGTAAGTGTACACACAACCAACATAAAACAGATTTACTTTGAAACATGCATGCATGTTCATTGTTCCTTTTTCCAATTTTATTAGATGGTCGAATAGTTGTCCAATTATTGTACTGTAAAGACTTCTATGTACTACCCAGTATTATTCAACAATTTTCTTTATGGAGAACATTGATGGTCATATCGTTGAATTCCCTTTTTTACTTTTTTTTTCCAAATTTGAAATGCAGTCATTTGTCTTATTGACAACATCTCAATTTTGTACCTTAAAAACATTTGGTTACCTGTGAAACAGTGAGTTGATTTTATCCTAGTTAGAGTGACCTGATCACACCACTGTGTGTTTTTCTGCAATGCTGCAGTTATTTTATGTGACTGCGTCTTTTGGTGTATGCAAAAACACAATTAGACTGTTTGTATGTCAAAGGACGATCCTTAGTTTCCAGTTCATAATAAATTTTATCTTATAACAGAAATAGTGCATTTCCATAGGATGTACTGCAGTACATGGAGTTGCTGCAATAGCAAATCACAAATGTTATTTGTAGGATTTTGAAGAATTATAAACAAGACATTACTTATAGCAGAATCAGGCGTGAATCGATAGATAAAAAATTCCCACTAAAACACAGAGTCGTAGTGAAGCCAAAGTCGTAGTGAATTGAAACGAGACTATAAGCGTGGTAAAGATAGATGACCTTGCACAACAGACTTGAAGAACGACAAGACCAAAGACTGTTGTGAGCCACGACTTGGAAAATCCACCAAACCTTCCGAATGAAAATTCGCCAAAGGTTGTAATAAGAAAATTTCATTCTAATGTCGCCTAATGTGAACATCTTAAACTTCGATAAATCAAATGCCAAACTCACTTCTTCGGGCTTTTTTCTCGTTCTGTTTGCACTTTGAACAGAACAAGAAAAAAGCCCAAAGAAGTGGAAGAACTTCCATAAACGCCGTTCTGAGACCACGAGAATGACTTTAAGGTCCCCTCGACACTACAGTATAATAATGATATAACGTACTCTTATATAACGAAGACCCCGGCATAACGAACCATATTCGTCAGCCCAGTAATAGTAAAATGCATGGAAAAGAACGCCGATACATCGAACCCCTCATAACACATTTTTGTGTTTTTGGTTGGGAGATCTTTTGCTAAGAATGAAAACAAATACATAGTACGTGCAGGACTTTTGCCACAAAAAAATGATGGCACAGGTTTTTTGAAATCTAACCCAGAGATTGCAGGTTGATTTCATGTGGCGGCACAGAGTCTCCCAAGCTTATATAACATTTGAAATGAATTATTTTGTAACGAAGTCTGGAAATAAGCGCTCCCGGTACCGGTAAATTACATTTCAGGCTGACCCAACTGAAGTGAGAAGGCAAACCACAATGATTCTTTAATAGACTTCTTAGTTCTTTTCGTTATTAGTTGCTGAACAACTGAAAAGATCCTAGATAAATTTCACCATATCGTGAAACAAAACGTCATCAGCTCTTCACGCATTGCATGCCTATATTTACTTTGTGTTGTTGTCTAGGAAATTGAAGATTGACCTATACCTGGTACTATCACTGCCATTAAACCTTTTGTCATTAGAACATCATGTAAATAATATTTACAGGTAGTGCTTAAAATAAGATTTCAAAGGAAGTTTTTACTTGGCGGGCGGGGGGAGATGGAGGGCGAAATGGGGTGGGGGGAGGGCTCAAATATATATATATATATACGGGCCTTACTTTTGTTAACTGAGATTGTGTTTTACCAAGCAATACTTTTCATATATGAATTTCCTTTACAGTATGCTCTTTTGGAAAGTTCCTGGAAAAGATGTAAGTCCTCAAATATGTTCGCTTTCATTCTATTTGAACCGTATCCTGTGGTACGGTTGCTTGTTCCGGTTCACTTTTTAGCGCTTTGACGGAAAACCCGTACCACTGCCAGCGTTGCGTTTCTCCAATCTTGTGCAAAACCCAGTGGAAACCACACTCGCCGTATTCAATTTACCGATAGCGTGAAGTGTTCTCCAGATCCCCTGAACTAAGTGCTAAATTGAATATGTTTTAAAGAAATAGAAATACGAAATACCAATCTTCAGGATATATAATTATAATATATATTTTTTCTGGTCACACATGTATAAATGTATAAAAGATTAGCCACATAGGCCGCAAAGCGTAACCTATGTTGCTCTACAGCAATTCAACACTGAAAAAGTTGAAAATATCCCAAACCTTAACTAGTACAAACTTGAGAAATCCTATAAAAAGAATGCAAAAGGATCCAAAATCTAATGCTAGCCTAAAGCAAGCGTAAAACTAATAATATCCCCTATCTTTAATGTAACTCTTGACATCAGGGTCTCGAGCGTCACTTTGTAAGAATGGAGGGTGGGGAAGGGTAGGCTTTTGGCACCCGGAGCTGAGTTCATGTCTTTTAAATTTATAGTTTGAGCGCGGGCACATTTTGTCAAGTCCAGTCAGATATCTGGGTTGAATAATGGCTAGGTCTTCCTCGAGACACTATCCTGCATTTTTGGCTGAGGGACTATTCAGTGGACAGTCAATGATTAGCTTTGTGGTGTCCAATTGGCCCTGATATCTGCCTGGATTTGACAAAATGTGCCCGCTAGGTTTTTGCTCAAAACCTCTCTGTCGACCACAATGCAACGCGCGCCTAAACGGAGGTTTCGTGGACCACGAAACCCCAAAGTTTTGCGTCGGCATTTGAAGGCTGTGGAAATCTGCCTTCATCCAAGTCATTCCTCCGTAGAATGGATAGAGATTTTCTTATGGAGCTATGAAATTTATCAGGGAACTATTGGAGCAGTGTTGACTTAAAAAATGTTTTATTCTTCGGGTCACAAAAGCGTCATTCGGACACTCAATGTTTCGCACAGCTCTCAACCGACAAGCGAGAGCACGCGGAAAGTTTTTTATTTATACCTCATATCAGAATAATGTGACTATGGACGATCCAGTGATTTCATAGGGAAAAATAACAGAATTCTTATGGTTATGTGGAACTGAATGTGATTGAATATCAAACTGGCTATAGTAATAAATGTTTCTGTAGATCGGACGTGACTGAGTATTCAACACTCCCCGCGGGTGACAAATCGCGGTTTTGCAACCGTTAGTGATAAAATAAAGCAATGTCAATTGCTTTTACTCTACACGCCTTTCGACGTTTTAAAGTGGGGTATATTAAGGTATAAGTGCTCTTGAACATAAATGAATGAGCGAACTCATGTCCCGATACACTAAAAACCAAATGCGCTAGGTCAATTTGAAAATATTTCTCTGACTGCGTGACGTGTAATGACAGTCTACGATAAATCGTATTTTATTAGTCATCTGCAAGACTTATAAACCATAAAATTTAGCTCCTTCTATTGACAAAACGTATACACCTAACGAAGTGAACGCCTTATTTCCTTTCTTGGCTGCTAAAGGGCTCAAATCTAGCCATTTTATCACAATATTCTCTCTCCAAAGGAATCAAAACATAAACAAACGCGCGCATTGCATTGCGTCAGGAATGTAAAACAGAAAATTATTTCTATTGTATGCCTCTAGTTTTGGAAATTAAGCCCTGTAATTCATGCCTTTTCCATAATAACATTTGTGTTAAAATAAATATTTGAAGAACAGCTTGAACGTTTGAAGGCGGTGAGAGCCCACCTTCAAGCCTCAGTGATCGCTAAAATTTGAGTGGGCTTGACGTCAAAGTTAACGCTGTGACGTAGCCTGGGGACAGGGCTAACTGCCGGTTGGTGACTGGTGGTTTGTCTGTCAAAGGGAGGAGCACGGTTGCCCTGTTTTAGTTCGAGTATAGAATATTTGACATATTGACAAAGCCATCAGACTGCGATAAATGCTTCTGTAGGGACTTTAAGCAACGACGACGGCAACGCAAAGGAGAACGTCATTTAATTTGTCTATTTCGGTTCTTTTATTCTACTTCGCAATTATTCCAACTCGTGTGAATTGTCTAATGTGGCCGAACTATCTGGGAGCTGATTTCGTAGGGACGGCGCTCAAGTTCAGTTAGAGAAATAAAAATTCACCGTCTTGTGTTCCCGTTCTACCTAAACCTTAAAACTAGCCATTTCACGTTGTTGTTTTGCAGAGGACGGTAAAGAAATGTACTAAAATGTAGAACGCACGTGCAGAGCCATTGTTTTGATCATTAAAGCCTATTGTTTTTTCACGTTGTCGTTGTCGTCGCCGTCGTGGTTGCTTAAACTCCCTTGTGTCATGTTCGAAGAAGCCAAACGGACGCCTCCCCTGTAAATAATGATCATTATGTAACAAACTTCACCCTAAAAAAGAAAACATTTTTATTTTAAATAATGATCATAGGCGGTTACTATTTCATTCATGGCATTAAATATCTAGTTTAAATGGATATAGTGTAGACTCCCCGTATATGGAATCCGGTTTTCGAGAATTCCCCGCTTTCTGGCACTGAAACCTTCCGTCTCTTGGATTCTTTTACTATTTAATCATCCATTTTATCATTGCCTATCTTGGACTTCAAGTCCCCGCTTTCTGTTCGTGCGACTTCCTGTGGCCTAAATTAACTCTTCCTCTCTGAAAATGCAGTAATTTTGACATACAAACTATTGACAACAGCAAAATACAATGCTCAAGTTTGTAATCCAAGTGAAAATTTTCGCCCACGAGGGTAATCTGTGATCGTCATCAATATGTTTGATGAATCTCGAAATAAAAGCGCGTAAGTAATAACAGTATTGACAGCCAACGTGGAGAAAGCTGTTCAGAGATATTATACTGAAAGTATTATTATTCTAGAGAGCACTCTGCAAACACAAATGGATCAGCTGTGCAGTTTTGCCCTAAAAGTTGTGCTATTCACTGGCGAATAAATTGCCGTTTATCTCTATAGCGGGGTTCTAATACATCAGTTTAACTTGTCAGTTTGATTTACAGACCATACATTACAAATAATCCACGCCAGGCCGGCCGTTTTACCGATGTCCACGTAACTACATATACAGTAGATCTCGAACTGACTTGGATTTGCTCAATGTTTAGCAGCCATGAACATGTCTATTGCCCATCTCGAACTCGGTTATCTGGATCCTATAATATTCCCTCGAATTCTCCTCTATCTCGAACGAAGCGTGACTTCCCCTTACTTTAATTATCATAGCATTCAGTATTTCGAACTGCAATAATTATGATATTTAGTGAACAACAAAAGGAAACAACGTGAAAACTTATCTCACGAACATTCCCCTCTTAAATGAGCGGGAAAATAATTGACGCTTCGGTGATCACGTTCGTCTCTATTGTGGCGAACATGCTCATTGGAGGTTATTAGATGGCCAATATTGTACACAGAAATGGGGTGACCATGTTTAGTCATTTTTGGATGTTTCTTTGTTTTGCTTTATTTATTAACTACAAAATTTGTCACTACCCTCGCTATCTCGAAACCTCTCTTCCTCAGGCAGGGTTAATTTTTCCCGTTTCTCTTCAAAGTCCTAAATAGCGGCAGTTTTTAAATTGGGTCGAAAATTCAACAGACGAGAAAATAAAGTGTATCAAAATTACGTTGGAAAAGACGTTTAACAACACTCCCTCTGCTGTATCGTAGCGTGATTATTTTTTTCATCGACGGGATGTCTAATTTATGGATAACACGGCAGTCAAAGAATGAAGAATTATTTAATTTCCTGTGGCACTGTAAGTGTATTAGTTATCCTTGCTTGTTTATAAAAGACAAGACGGAGAAAGCTATTATTGTTCTTATTTGTAATATATTTTTTTCTCCTGATGAAACCTCAGCTCAGAGTATACTACCATTCATGTGAAAGCTACTAACAAAATGTAACAAGTACTCTTATGTGGTTTGCTTATTTTTCTATATACTTAGTGGGTGACCAGCCAAGCATACGAATAAGGCGAGGGCCTGGATTAAGAATGCGTCAGAATCGAAGCAGCTTTAGTCTCGCCTGATCTTGTTTTTCTTTATTTTTATTGTTTTTTTTGGCCCCCAAGCGCCTCGCCTAGTTCTGCCTCTGACATTTTACTCTTTTCGATATTAGGCGCTTTTGTGATTAAAAGAGAGGAAAAAAGTAACTGTATAAGTATAGTCTCCACACGGGCTTCTCTGTTGCTGTTGTTGTTGTTGTTTTTTTTTATTTCACATCAGCAGTCTGGGTAATATTACTTTTTTTTTCCAAAAGGGTTTTGTATTCTTCACCTAAAAGTAGATGTTTATTCGAGTGTATTCAGAATAAAACAAATACCTAACCGTGTAACAAGAGTGAAGTCCCCGGTGTTGGTTTCACAATAGACACAAGCGAAACATCTTCTATCAACCTACAAACAAAATTGCTCGACAGTCTACAATAAGCATGTTAATGTGACGTCTTAAAAGGCACAGACGAAGTCAATCCTTATTAACGTCATTCAAAGTCGTTTTTAAAGGTTTCGAATTCTTTTCAGTAACGCCCGTTAACGTCTAATCCCTCAATAGCGAGCATTTAAAGGAAAGCGCATCACCTGCTACGAACGACCGACTGACCGTTTGACGATGGCGAACTACCAGGAAGTCGTTTCTGTTAAATGAATATTTTAATATTGAGGCAGCATGAACGAAAAGCCACCTCGCAGAGGATTTTTAATTTTGTATTTCTACTTGCTCAGAAAAAAAAATCAAGGATATAATCGCAAACGGAGAGTTCCTTTTCTGCAAAAGCACACCTGATGAGGCAACAAACTAAGACAGTAGGCGGCATTTTTACATATGCTTGCAGCCACATTGCTTAATTGGGAGGACGCCTTTTAATTTTTTTCGCGCCTAAACTGAAGAAGGGACAAGCATGTATTTGCTTCAAACCTAGTGCATCTATCACTTATTAGGGGTGATGAATGACAAATTCGAGACTTTGCGAGACGCGAGACGGTCGTTCTCTTGTGCGAGCTCAAGACCCTTTCGGTTTTTAAATTGCAAGGCCGAGCTTTTAGAGTGTTCTAAATACGAGCCCCAAACTTTTTAGGACATAAAAATTCGAACCCAAGACTTTTAGACCAGTTTCGGGCAACTAGTGATGTTACCGAAGCACATCAGAACTTCGAGATTCAGCCTTGTAAAAAAAAAAAAAAAGTAAGACTCTAGGCGGCTTCGCAAAAAGATAAAGATCCTGAGACGGTTCGGTAGGAAAAAAATGGAGACTTCACGAGGGATTATGCGGAAATTCTGAGACGCAAACAATAGCTAGAAAAAAACAAAGAAAAGACAAAACAAAACAACAACAACAACAACAACAACAACAAAAACGAGACTGCGAGACACTTATGATTCCGATAAGACATCGTGGGACCCTTATATTTTTTGAAAGACCATACGCCTCCCGTACATGTTATTACTCACTAGGACGTCTATCTACTTAAGTTTTGGCGCCTGCGAGGCAGTGCGTTTTAAATTGGTCTACGCGTTGCTTAGTTATTCTGTCTAAATTTAGATAAATGGGTACCAATTATTAATACGAACTTAATTGTTTGAGAGAAGAATTATACTTCGTAGGTTTGAAATCGCGAAACAAGTCTGTTGATGTCTTTTCATTAGATAATAATCCCAATATCAAAAACGCGTATCTTTTACAATTCGCTCATCTGCACCCTGCAACTTCCTCAATGATATGTATAATTATTAGCTCATTTTCACTGATGGTACACTGTCCTACGCAAAGACGTCAGAGTTATCTCAAGGAATTAATCAATGCAGTACCAGACAATTCTATTCGAATTGGATCCGGTGCAATTATTTTCGTCAGCTTAGGTTATAATAAAACACCAGTCTCTTGAAAACACATTGTCTGCCACAACATGCTTGAGGCTAGGAGGATGAGGGAGGGGGTGGGGGGTGGTGGTGGAAGTCCTGGATTTTTTATTGTAGGGCTGCGTTGACAAAATTCAAAACTCTTAGTATGTTTGAGGTAAAAGCAGTGGACCACAGTTCAACAT
>Ga0126336_10001259_pt1 | contig 12803 bp, 5 predicted proteins | sample SidCmetagenome_FD_92530 | JGI IMG/M metagenome (GOLD analysis project Ga0126336, IMG submission 92530) | Coral microbial communities from El Islote,Puerto Morelos, Mexico - Siderastrea C C metagenome | ecosystem: Host-associated > Invertebrates > Cnidaria > Coral | place: El Islote,Puerto... | reverse complement strand
TCACCTTCGACCCAGGTCCTTCTCCAACGGTCTGACCTCCTTGAGTCTTTCCAATGACATACCAGAACGCGGTCTGTCCCAGTCTCCGGCGCTGGTCTTCCCACTCGGCCTGAGCGCGGTGTTTTTCTGCCTCGATATGGCGCCGTTTTTCGTCAAGCTGCATGCGCAAATATGCAAGTTGTGACGTCAGAGCCTGGTTTTCTTCAGCCTCACCTTGTTGTGATTCCTCAATTTCACCTAAAATGAAAACAGCGTCACGCAATGCAACAGCTTGATAATGTAACGTTGCGTTACAGATGACCATGTTTGACACAATACATCGCCGCGACAAATCTAACCAAATGTCGTATTACGTGTGAAAAGGATGCAAAAAATATTATTATTTTATTATTAATATTGTGGCTGGTACTGGACATAAAACAATTCATCGTGGCCGTAGAAGAAAGATGCAAACTTTCTATGGAAGAAAAAGCTCCTTAATTCTATGGACGAAAAGAAATCTCATTGATCCCTTAAAAAACTCCCCTCTTTGCCAAAGTTGAGTACTGTTCTACAAAACAAAACCATCCTCGGTGGGCGCCCAAGAGATCGGGATGTATTCTTTTTTTCCCTTGCGCTATTCTACTGGATGAAGAAAATCAACGGCAACCATTTTTGAATGTGTTCTATTAGAAAATGATCTCAGTTGACGAAGTGCACGATTTCAGTTGATGAAGCAACTAAGGCGCATGCTAAGAAATCTCAGAAAAAAAAGTGATCCTTAGGGAAAATCATCACGTGAACAAACCTTCAGTTTCAGATTGCAAATCAGTTACTTGATTAAGGACGTCAGCAGGATTTATCCCACAGTCCTCTGCGGCATCCATCAAACTCGCAATCTTATCCAAAACACTGCCACTGGGGCGCCACGTGGCACGTCCGCGAGTAGGTGTACTGCTTGACACGGGTATAGGTTCCTTTGATTTGAGCACCACTGTATCAGGGTCTCTAGTTGGCACTAAGTCAACATCAACTGCATGTTTATCCAGGGAAACTTGGCCATCATTAGCAGTATTTTTCGAAATGTTTTGCCGTGAACAAACTGAAGAAGTAGAGATACCATTAAGACTGACTACGTTTTCAGTATCTTTGATGACTTTCGCGGAATCTAAAGCATCCACTACCTGTTCGGCCTTGTTGTTAACAAGCTGATATTTCGAAGCGGTGGGTTGTTGTGGACCTTTCGAATCAAAGAACTCTATGACAAAAGAATCCGAGTCCGACAGCGGAAGTTTCGTTTTCTTAAAAAACTGTCGTTTTGGCTTCGGCGGCGATTGCTTTTTTCCAGAGTCCGACTTACTCGTAAGTGTGGCGTCGGTGGGTACATTCTTCGCATTTCTGCTGCTTTCAAACTGTTTGGTGTTTTCGAGTTTTGGTACAGCGCTGTTTGATATCTTCTCCAGAGCCTCGATTACAGGTATACCACGTGACAGCTCAGCCACGTGATCAAGTGTAAACGTTCTTCGGTTCTCATCTTGATTTTCGCTAGAAGACCTAGAAGGAGCTATCGTGTTAAAAGCAGTTTCCTTAACACCGGGAGAAACAATTTTTGCCAAATCCAACTCTTCGTTAGAACTATCAAAAGCATAAGAATAGCTTCGGTTTCGGGGAGACTCAAAACTCTGCAAAGAAATGTCATTATCGGAAAAAGACGAGACAAAACCGGAATCCACAGACCGCGGTCTGACGTCCTTGGACGAATAAACCGGTTGAGCAGGTTTTTCAAAAGCAATGTCGTCTAACAAGTCAGTTAGTGACGTGCCAGTCTGGAACGCTTGTTTTACGGCGATCGCAACGTCGTCGAGTGAATAAGCTTTTCGTATGGGTGGGGGGTAAGGCGACCCGTGCGATGAGGCATGAGGTGACTGTCCCTGATAAGTTAAGTTAGCCATTTCCGAATATCGCTTCCGCTTCCGGTTATCCTTTCCTGGTAGCACAACTGGAAGCTTCCCGCTCATTGCCGTTAGTGAAAATTCCGCGAGTTCATTCGTGAGTTGGTCAAGCGCCTCTATAACTGGGATTCCTGCTTTTTTGGCATCTTCCAATGTTCTGGACACGTTCTCAAGCGAGTGCGTGTATCTGTCTGGATTCTCCTTCCCATCATCGTGGTTTATAAGCTCCGAGTCGGACTTGGAGTTGAGACACACAAGATTCGTACTCTGAGTCGTACTTGGTTTGGCCACTGTTGTCACGTTTCTCAGCGTCTCCACAACCGGTATTCCCTTAGCTTTTGCATCGTCGATAGTCATTGAAACGCGCTCTAAAGAATACGTATTCCGCTCAGTTTGATGTCGATAGGGATTGCCGTCAGCTTCGTCTGATCCTCGCACAGATTCGTCACTCGTCGAAATGTTCCGAGTACTCTCCGTTCGCTGTTGATCTTTAGCCATCCCTTTAGCATTCGCTTCCAGCAAAAGCTCGCAAGCTGAGGTTAAGAAGTCCAACTTTTGAACAACACCTAAGCCTCTACCCTTGCTTTCAGTGGTGTTTGCCTTGGATGTCGTCACTTCATTGGATTTCACATGAAAACTGATCGGTGACATCATTTGTCTCTGATTTCCGTCATAAAGACGCAACTTGGTCCCCTCGCCAATTGTCTCCAGTGGACTCGCTAGCGCGTACGTCTTTCTATTAACCAGCTTTCCTTGCCTCCGAAGCACGGCGTCTGGTGTCTGTCTGACCGGGGAGTCTTTAGGAGCTGTCAGATGGCCTAACATGTCAACTACAGGGAGACCCCTTTGCTTAGCTTTCTCCAAAGTAAGACTGACTTCATCTAGAGTATAGGTACCGCGGTCTGGTATCTTAAGTCGCAATGGGCTCTTTCGCTTCTCCTTCGACAAGGACTCCAAAGCTTCGATCACAGGGACACCTGTTCGGTTGGCGTGTTCGAGTGACTTGGACACTTCATCAAGAGTGTAGGTCCCGCGTTTGCCTACACCTTCTTCATTCTCCACACTCTCACTGCTCTCCTCTTTAGTTTTTGCCAAGTTCTGCAAAGCTTCTACTACAGGAATGCCTTCCTCTGAGGCAGTCTGCAATGAACGCGAAACTTCATCTAGTGTATACGTTCCCCGTTTTTCTTCAGACGGTTGTGTTTTTGCAACGGCTTCCTTGGAAAGGTCACTCGTTCTTGATAAACGATCTAGCGTTTCAACCACAGGGACGCCGTCTTTCGCGTCGTCGCTAAGAGACGTAGACACGTCGTCAAGATCGTAGGTGCCGCGGTTTCCCGGAGTGCCAGAAAACGGTCGTCCATGGTTTGAAGGCGTTAAAAACGCTTCTTCACTCTCAAAAGTGAGACAGTCCTCAAGTTGTTCGAGAGCGTCCTCAAAAGAAGCCTCGTACTCGTCACGATGCCAGGTCGTTAGCGCACCTGCATCAGGTCTTCTAAGACCACGCGTAAACTCGTCAGCAGTGGAACCATTGCTGTCATGCGCATGAGTATGTTGCTGGGCATTGCCTTCTTGGGCTAGGTGGTTTAATGTGGCAGAGACTGGGATGCCTTTCTCTACGGCTTCCTCGATGGCGTGAGAAACAGTATCCAAGGTGTATGTTCCCCGATTCTGAGGAGGATTTGAGGGACACGTGCCTACTGAGGGAGCATCCACTGAGATATGGCGTTCCTCTTCAGACGCAAACCGATGTAGCGCATCCACGGTTGGGATGCCTTCGTCTTCAGCTTCTTCTAACGTTTGTGAAACGGTGTCCAGAGTAAAAGTTCCACGTTTTTGAGCAGAGTCCTCATCCTTTAACATGCTTGATGGCTGCAATTCTTCCTGTTTCGCGAGCTCTGATAAAACTTCAGTTGCAGGCGAACCTTTGATCTCAGCCTCTTCTAACGTCTGTGACACAGAATCCAATGTAAAGGTTCCCCGTTTCTGAACAGACGCATCAACACTCTCCACAGGTGACGTAAACGATTCTTCTTGTTTTGCGAGCTGTGATAAAACCTCTTCTGTTGGCAAACCTTCTTCAGCTCCAATTTGTAAAGAAACCGAACCCGAATCTAACGTAAAAGTTGATCGCTTTTGTGAAGATTCCTGTTTCTTGTCTGATGTTGGGTCGTTCTTTGCTAACGTATCCACAACAGCAGTTTCCTTTGGAAAATACTTTTCGATAGCGTCGTCTATCTCTCTCGAGACACTCTCCAAGGTGAATGTGCTTCGTTTTTGTGACGTTTCATCTGGGTTATCAACATTTGCGTTCTCCCTGCTTTGTTTTAATTCCTCCTCGTTGGCCAAATCGTTTAATACAAAGGCTACTTGTACGCCTTCCTCGCTTGCCCTTTCCATTGACTGTGATACGCAATCTAGCGTAAAAGTTCCTCGCTTTTGCGACGTTACATTTGAAAGCACTGAATATTGTTTGTTTTGTTTAACCTCGTCCTCTTTCGCCAGGTCGCTAAGTACATTGACTATTGGAACTCCTTCCCGACTTACAGAATCAAGCGTAAAAGTGTTCCGTTTTTGGAGTTGCTCAGTTGGTAGATCTTTTTCTTTAGGTTTTTGCCCACTATCTCCCTCACTTGCCAGTTCATTAAGCACAATGGCTGTTGGAACTCCACCCCTACTTACAGAATCAAGCGTGAAAGTATTGCGTTTCTGAAGATGTTCACTTCGCTTATCTTGCCCTTTAGTAGTCTCAATTTCCTCTCTACTGGACAGTTCGTTCTGAGTTGCCAGGTCGTTAAGTACAGTGGCTACTGAAACTCCGTCCCTGCTAACAGAATCAAGCGTGAAGGTGTTGCGCTTTTGGAGGTGTTCACTAGGCAGTTGTTGATCTTTGGTGGTTTTACATTCCCCTCTACTGCCCTGATCATTTAATGCCTTTGCGATTGCACGTCCTTGTTCAGAAGCGTCCTCTGCACTCTGTGATACTAAATCTAAAGTAAAGGTGTTTCGTTTTAGTAGGGTTGGTACTTCAGAATCACATGTCCGTTCTTGTCCACTGAGAGTTCTCTCTGCTTTAGATTCTTCTTTACAGGCAGGTTCGTTTAATGCCTTAACTGTGGCTAGATCTCGATCAGAGGCATTCTTTTTAAACTGAGACACTGAATCTAAAGAAAACGTGTTTCGTTTCTGTAGTATTGGGACTTCGAAAATACTGCGATTTTCACGATCTTCCCAGCCCACAGACTCACGATCGCTCGAAGGAAAGTCCGCAAATATTTCGTCACTCGTTGATTTTTCACCCTTATCTGAATCTGGGCAAAAAGTACTTGGAGAGTTTCCACCTTTCGAATAACCGTTATGCGCAATAATCAAGCTTCTTTCACCTCCATTTCTTCGGTGCGGTTGCGAAGGTTTTTCATTCGATTTTTGTTGGTGTCTTCGATTTGAACGCGATCTGAAGGTCTTGAACGGGGACTGCAACAGACCTGGCTCGTCCTTGGGGCGTTTTGAACGCGGTTCATCATCAAAGCTCACCTCAAACGCCACAGATTTGTCCCTTACCGCTCCGGCGTCTTTGCTGTTCACGGCTCCGAATTCCCTGTAATTCACAGGTCCGAGGTCGCTCGCTTGTCCACTGTTATTAACAGCTCCAAGGTCCCTGTTATCTACAGGATCGAGTTCCCTGTTATTTTCAGGTCCAAATTCTCTGGTTCCGAGTTCTCTATTATCTACAGGTCCGAATTCCTTGTTATTCACAGGTACAAATTCCCTGTTATTTACTGTTCCGAAATCCCTGTTATTTACGACTTGAGAGGCCCCAACACGTGTTTGGTACTTCCTTTCTAGATCTTTAGTTTTAAATCTTGACACTATGCGAGGCGGCGGACGTGGCTTGGGCGCTTTTTGAAATTCGACATCAAATGCGACACCTTTTTCGGTAGCTATCTTTGACTGTTCCTTGCCTGTCGTGACATCCACCCGTGACTTTTCTCTACCATGCGTGACACCCAAGCGTGACACACCGGCAGCTGCTGACAAGGCTGCTATTCTGTCACGGATGCTTCCACCCGCACGCGTTTCCGGCTCAGAGGGGGTCGAGCTCACATCCGCGGGGACTTCAGGCATCTCTCTTGATATATTACCATTCAATAATGACCCAGAGCTCATGACAGGGACTTGTTCTACGCTATGTGCCAATGAGGAACTAACATGCTGAGCTGCGTACGACCCCGAGTGTTCAGGCACCTCAGGTTTCCATGGAGACCCATCGGTTTGGCGCACAGTGTTTGGACGAAAGACAGTTGTTGCTACGAAATGTGGTCTTTCGTCATTGGATAGCTCATCAGGAGAGGGCTTCTTACTTGTTTCTTCCTGCATGCAAACTAAAAAATTCAATAAATGTCAGTAAAATCCACTGCACACCAAACGAGAAATTAAAGAAGGATCGTATTAGATCAAATCAATGCAATTACAACTGAAAAGGCAAACAACTCGCCGCGCATTTGCCATTGATGTTAGTTCGCTTCGTTCTTTTATTTTACATGTCATTTAAACAACAAAATCTACTGACAATTCAAAGCAAGTGGAGTGAGTTCTTCAAGTCAACGTTTTGCGTCCTGGGACCGGACGCACTAAAATTTTCATGATACATTTTTTGGATTTTGTTTGCGTAAAAATGCATGATTTCTGCGTTAATGCAATGCCTGAATTTAAACAGAACAAAGTAGCAACAGTATACAACGCGCGTTCTGCCTGCAACATTTGCCAGGAGACCAACCGGTAGATTTTTATACAATTTGTTTTTGTTCTGTACAGAAAAACCACTGATACTGCTGGGAAAAGACCTTACACCTCGAGCTTAGGCGACAAGACCGAAAGTTAGTGTGGGTAGCTGTACATCTTTTGTGATTCGGCTGTAATTTCACAGTTGTCACTACCACGGGATAGGTGAAAGTACCATAAACACTTGCCTATGTGATTTATTTTTTGTAGGGGTGAGCCATAACTTAAGTTAAAAAGTTACCCATATCACCTTGCAGTCTTATCGCGTAGTCTTTCCGACAACGTTAATTGAAAGAGCTGTATATTTATGCTCCCCTCTCTGTTGCTTCCTTCCGCTAGCCTGCGTGTAGACGTGAATTCCTCCTTCCCTGACGAAGGATGGAAAAATTTGCGTCTGCACGTGTACTAATTTCAGAATGGAATATTCTTAAAGCATTCTTTTTTCACTGGGATAAAGGTGTTTTGCACCCCGAAATCCATTGCAAAACGGTTTTGCCAATATCAAGCTAAAAATAGCAAATATCATGGGCACTATCTGTTACTCTGGAATTACTTTTAAGATCGGAAACCATTACTTCTAACGTTGTAATTTTTTTATACAAATAGAATAAGTAAAGTTCTTGAGATAATTACAGCCTTGGATACGTGCTCTCAGAATGTTGGCCTTTCGCAGCCACGTTCCTAAAAAAGTTTCTTATAAGATAAAAAGTAAGCAAGGTACGTATTCTACTAAGGAAAAGAACAACGGCGCGCTCTTAATTATATCGAGAACTTAATTGCAATGAAAACAAAATTATCGTGTTTTTGTGACAGAAAACAAAAGACATGAAATGACAATGAGGGAAAAAATTTGCCCAAGATACAAATAATTTCATTATACAAAAGCAAAGGCAATATCGCAATATAAAAAATCCACTTTCAAAAATTCGCGACCCCATAAAAACATCTCTGCCTCAATATCTAAGAGCGTTGTGGGAATGTGTCACGAATAATGAAATGGAAAATGAAATTCATTGTTTTAATATTTACAAGAAAGTGCCCAACGATCCCTAACGAGTCAAAAATGTTCTAAATGTAAACAAAAAGGAAAGTAATTTCTTGAATTTCAAAACTGCACCGAAATTGCTTCTGTAAATACCAACTAAAAGAAGAATTTACAAAAATAACAAGAATATGTGTAACACAGCGTAATATGTAAGCATACTGTGCCCATTTATAAATATTCGATATGAATCAAGAAATGATATCGGGTTCTGTCCGCTCAGGCCGATGTAAAACCTTGGCAAGGTTTTACAAGAATTACCGTGACACTGCCAACATGAAATTCCTTATCAATAAAGAAAAATTATTTTTTACTTATTAGAATTTGACACTTAGTTTAGACGGAAACATATCCAAAGAAATTCAATGCTAAAATCCGCTCCTATGTATCCGGCATGTGTACACGCATTCCAACCGAATATTTTAATATTCGAGACCTGTCTGAAGCGATTTCAAGTAGTTTTATACTGGCGAAACGCTTTCACTCCAAGAAACAAACCCTAGTTTATGAAATTTGTCATCTGCGGATGAAATCTAAAGTATATAAACCATTAAAACGAAAGCTTCTTTTATATTACACTGTACAAGGTGACTCTAACTTTTGAGTCTGTGGATGAAATCCTAAAGTGTGACCATTCAAACAAAAGCTACTGAGCAGTACTTTCCTGTGGTGCTGTTTATTATGCTGTACAAGGTGGTTCTAACTTTTGAGGCTGTGGATTTTTAAATTGTAAGTGTTACCATTCAAATGAAAGCTATTACGGAGTACTTTCTTGTGGTACCGTTCATTTTTAACCATTACGAAATATAAAATTTGGAGTTTATTTATCAATGCCTAGCCTTTGAAGTAAAAGAGTTGAGGTATAACGACAAATAAATTAATTACCTTGAATACTCTTCCACCAGGCATTAAGAGTCCCACTGTTTGATACACTCAACACATCACGGACAAGAATATAAACACGTCGGCTTCCGGTGGCCTTATGGTAAAATAATTCCCTGGGAGAAATTCGCGATCGACACCGGTTATTCCCAGCTGATTTTCGTGAATTTCACAAAGGATTTTCCTCGGCGTTAAAGCACAAAGACTGAACAGATAACAACAGTCAAACGCGGTTAAAACCAAGGCACGTCGCTCACGATAACATCACTTCTGTAAATATCTGTCGATCGATCTGTGTTCGGCTTCTAAGAGTCGGGTTCAAATGTGACTCACAATTCAAACGGCGAAAAGTTATTTCGGCAAAATGACGTTCGATTCAATCAAACAGCGACTCCTTCGTTCATTTAAAATGACATCACCATTTGGCAGAATATCAAGCGTGGTAGTTCCCTCACATCCAACGCGACGCTAAAGGTGAAGTAGCAATGCACTAAAATCCCTCACGTACTTTAAAAGGCGACTGTTCGTCAAATTGCCACTTTCGCAGTCTTATACCACTCCAGTTCGCTCACGCTGGGTTATTCGTAAAAGGCCTAAGAGATCAACTGAGTTAGAGCCGAAAAAACAACAACAGAGAACGCTCAATACACTCACAAAAATAAACCGTGCCACGACTTCAAAGATAATGTATTCAGTTCTTTACATGCAAATTACCCAGGTTGCGAGAGATGTGCAAGTATCAACAATTACCATGCTATTTCGCATACATTATTTATCAATATAGTTAAAAGACTACAGGTTTAGTAAGCAAGACTTACCTTTCTTTTGCAGGTAAAAGGGATTCCTCTTCACCCACCGTGGATGACTTGATACCGTCTTTGCCGATGATACGGACATGTGAAGACTGGGGTTAGAGGCGGTCAAGCGTGGCATAAGAGTGTTAAAATACACGCGAAAACACGGTCACGCTCGGTTATAACGCGAAACAAAAATATCTGAAATCGCACAGACACGAATGCTGTTGAAAAGCACTTTTACCTTTTCTGGACAAGACAAACGCAGTAACTAACAGACAAACTGACGACAAAGCAGTAAATCACTGTTATTTACTGTCCAATGAACGGGACAATTGTTGAGAAACGAAAATAGACATCAGGATTTCCTGAAGAGGAGTGACTAAAGACCGAAAGAACGTCGGTGATGGATGCAAAGCGAGCAAAGCTTGTCAAGTAAAATAAATAGTCTCCGCCGCACCTCGGAATTACTTCATCAGAGGGAAGATGGAGATTAGCCGCCGGATTTACGCCAGTTTATACATAAGGTTTTTCAATTTCGCTGGGAAATGGCTTTGATTTTGCCGTATTTCGTGATCGAACCAGTAAATTGGTAAAATTGGGTGTTTTTCCTACCGCCTTGTAAACACTGAACGAAAATTCAGGCGGTATGCTCTGCAAATTAATAGGAAATTGCTAACAGATTTGTTTTCACGAGAACACGTCTTCAGCAAAGCAGAAAAAGCGGAGAGGAAATCAAAACATTCACACGAAGAAAACTGAAATTCTCACATATACAGGGTAATTTGTTAGACAAGCGCGAGTAAATTTAATAGTTTATTCCCACACACGTCTCAATTTATTTTGTTAACTTAAGTTATCGCCAATTTGAACGTGTTGAATTTTGGAAAATGTACAGACGAGGATTGTTTTTTTTTTAATTTTCCTCTTTTTAATATTTATTTTTTATTTCATTTTAGAAACTACACTGCAAATGACAGTAACCATAACGCCGCACAATTTGATAAAATTATAAAAATGACGATATTTGAACATTAACTGAGATCAATGTTCTGCTCACTCAACGAGCAGAAAGAGAAAAAATTAAATTTCATAACAACCATCAGTAAGAAGGCGACGAGCTGTCGGACAGTAACCAGTCAAATTTAAAGGGTCGACTCAAATGGGAGTGTTCCAATTTGGCGAGCATTTACAAGACATCACTTGACACATCTAACCCAGACCTGCATTCAACCGTTAAAATTTCACGACCTTGGCTAACAACTAAATGCAAAATTTTCCACCGTTCATAGATCACTTTTATCATAAATACAGTTATTCAAATATCTCATCTGGTGGCAGTCAAATTTCTCTGTTAATAGGTTCATTACCTGACTTCTCAACCGCGGACAAAACTTTGGCCGTTTCGTAGCCTGCGTAGCAAGCGTTTCCGTAAGGCTTTCGCACGTTCGAGGCACTTTTCGCTTTTTTGGCCGCGCGAAAATTGGGGCGAGCGCAAAAAAGTGCGTGATGGGGGAGGGGAAGGGTTTGCTCTCGCCCGAATTTTTGCGCAGCCAAAAAGCGAAAAACGCCTCGCACAGGCGGAAAGCCCTACGGAAACGCTTGCTACGCAGGCTAGCCGTTTCGTGGTGTGTCAATATTCAAAATCTTCCCAATGAGCTTTATACTTTTCTTATAGTTACAGAGGGAGAAGATGTTTTTAAACATCAAGACTGCTCATTTTTTCAAGATCACTGGTGATTTCCTTAATTCCCATGACCTGTGCTTGAGAATACATTGAAATTCACACAGAAAGGGAGGAAGATACAGCGGTAGATGGGAGAAATGGTTTGTGCATCAAGACAATCTATTAGTAATTGTGATGATTTCCTAGATTCCCATGACCTGAATTCTTGACTATATATTGATATTATAGAGAGAAACAAGATGCTGATTGTTGGGGTTTTTAGGAATAAGACCCTGTATACAAGTTTTCTCATAGTACAAACTTTCCTTCCTGTCGTGTTTCCTTAATTGTCCAGTACCAGCCACACTTCTCACCAACCCCTCCCTGCCTTTCTTACCTTTGTCATTCAACATGACTTGCCCTCCTACCCCACTCTTAGCTGCAGTGACCCAACTGATCCTCGCTCCAGGGCTCCCGCGGCCGGACTGTCTTGGGCTGCCACGCCTTCTGAGGCTGTTTGTTGGGCTCTCCTGTGCTGTCTGTGGGAAGAAATACACAATCAGTAATCCCCGTGGAAATGAGAAGAGAGGGTGCGTTTCCTCATATCAGCGATATCCCCCTGAGCTGTAGTATTTGAGCCGTTTTGTTCGGCAATATGGTACGCCTTGCCTGTTGTTCGAAAATAACGTGTTTTACCTTCTGTTCTGAAATGTTTTCCCAATGGCCTGACCCAGGTCAGTGCAGATTTATCTTTCTCCGCGAGGGAGAAAGGTGGGGTTGGGTTTCTGAGGGCCTCCTGAGCTTCGGAGTTCAGGGCCATTTTGAAAAGAAAAGGTTATTTTTGGAGCACTTTTTGTGCAGGATTCGTTTTGATGAGACAGATTCGGTAAGGAGGAATGTTTCTGTTACAAACTTGGAGACTTCTTTTGACAGGGGAGGACTTTATGTGGAGTGCTTCTTCTGGTGGGGAGAAAATTAGTTTCGGGAGAGATGTTTGCATTTTTGTCTTGGGGGCTTCCTTTCACCCAACTAACTGGGCGGGAGACTTTTGGGTGGGCTTTTAGTATCATAGACGCTGTGGCTTTCTTAGGTCTATGGACAAGCTACAACTGGTAACTGCTGTCTTACCGATCTATCCACACTGGCACTGAGTTGCGTCGTGAGCCTCGCCGCAGCCGTCGACTCGTCCGTCCAGCTTATTCTATGTGGATTATCACTTCCGGCTCCCTCTGGACTTCCCCGGATGTTTGTAACGACAGCCGGCTGCCCAGCGACCTTGCTGCCACCGTTTGAAGACGATGTTTCTTCGTCATATCCTGGCGAGCTATTCGTAACAATATCATGATCATCAACAATTTGTCCGTCAGGCTTTTTCCGAAATGTTCGCGATCGCATGATGTTGGATGAGCCAGAGATGCGAACCTGCTCATCCTCTCCCCTTCTGGGCAAAGTTTGATTCTCACCCTCCCCTCCCCTGCTCGGGAGAGGCCTCGGAGACGCATTAAACACAAGCGGTGCTTGCTGTAGATTGGAGCGTTCTGATGTGTTACCATCATGAGAACAGTGAAGTCCATCCTGAGTTCCAAACTGACTGTCGCCTCGTTTCTTCGCAGACTTGGCGAATGTAGAAAATCTATCAGTTTGGTCATCTTGTTTCTTGTCCTGGCTAAAAGCAGTTGAGAATTGTGGTGATGGAATAGCAGTTT
>Ga0126336_10001258_pt1 | contig 12813 bp, 8 predicted proteins | sample SidCmetagenome_FD_92530 | JGI IMG/M metagenome (GOLD analysis project Ga0126336, IMG submission 92530) | Coral microbial communities from El Islote,Puerto Morelos, Mexico - Siderastrea C C metagenome | ecosystem: Host-associated > Invertebrates > Cnidaria > Coral | place: El Islote,Puerto... | reverse complement strand
AATTAATCAAAACTAAACAAGGATGGTTACGACTGAGGGAGATTAAGACGGATTACGAATGACAAACTTGAAAAAACTTGCCAGCTTTTCCAAGTTGCGTTATCCGTGACGTAGCTCCTTTAAAGTCCATAAATGCAGCCATTCATCGTTAACGTAACTGAGTGGTACTTTCTTATGGCGTTGTTTATTATGATGTGTAGGTCTTTTTCAATTTTTTTTTAGTATGAGGATAACGTTCTTTAAAATGTGACCGTCTATATAAAAGTCCTGAGCCGTTCTTTCCAGTGGTTCTCTTTAATATGCTGTAAAAGATGGTTCAGACTTTTGTATTTGCTGAAGAAATTGACTTACAATATCAAACAGTATTTTCCTATATTGCTGTTTGTTGTACTATATGCAATGGAATTAGGATTTCTTTTAGTTTTAAAGATTGGCACGCCTGGGGATAAAAGGTTAGAATAGGTTTTATTCAATAGTTTACTGCACGACTTAGGTTGGCCCCTAGTAAACAAAAAGAATCCTACTTGAAGCTGAACCCATCGTAGCATGCCTCGCTTTATGTTACACTTAAACAACAAAATCGCGGCATGAGTCTGAAGAAACTAACACATTTTGTTCAATCTATTTTAAGCAAGCTTCATTACAATTCGAATTACGAACATGCATGTTACTTGGTGTAGTTAAGGTGATTCCACCGAAAAAAAGTTGTAATGAGAATTTGTTGAAACTTTGCAAAGTTATTAATTACACCTAGTTCATTAAAAAAACAAAAAAAAGAGGGGGTCACCGTGTCCGATGCTACGCTACAGAGCTGTAGTCTAGCTTGCGACAGCAATATTAAAAAGCTATTCTTGTACCAGAGACACCCATTACTTTAATAAAGTTATTACTAGGAATAAAATATAAGCATTATTCTTGGGATATCAAAGCAATGTTACAGTAAAACGTCTTAAAGTTGCCGTAAAAATGAAACTGATGAAATAATAGGCAAATCGAGCGTCTGCACGCTTCCAGTGAAACGGCTAAAATCGGATTGCAATAGTGAATCAATCGGAATGTTTGAAAATTGAATAACGAAAACTTCTTCAAATTTGGATATATCATGTAGAGTCGTATTTTGCTTAAATAAATGGAATAAAAAAGTGGGGTCACCGAGTTCGTTTGGGAGAAAACGACCATTTATTTCTCTGAACAGCTCAGCTTTCATAGAAAACCTACCAAGTTCCGAACGTGCGCGCGCTCGTGGGCGCAAATTGCGCAAAAAAAGTAATGCGCAGAAAGGATGTGCAATGTAATAGAATGGAATAACCTCAGCTTCTTTAGTTTACAACGTTAATACTTCGACATTAGCTACGGCCATTAAGCTCCCTAGGTCAGATGTTAGACTAAACTAATTAAGTAAGTTGTTGGAGACCACAGATGCTACATGAACTCAATTTGTATTTCACTCCCAAAAAGAAAACAGCCTTGGGGCTGTGCCAGTGAATCAAAACCAATTTATCAACCAGTATGTGGTATTGTATAATTTTAAAATTCTTTTGGTAGAGCGAGAGATATAACCCTTGGCGCAACAATTGGTGCAAATCAAATCGAAGGAGCGTGGGACAAAATGATTGAAATGGCAACCTTCGCCTTCGTAAAGTAACGGTCGACGATCCTGCGACAATTTTTACTTTAGCTTCCGTGTGTATGTTTAGGTGATCAGTCAAAATAAAGGTAGGTTACCTTGAAAACGAAAATTATCGTTTGCTTGCACACGTGAGTGCCTACAAAGAAAAATGGAATTTACAACAGTGAACTATGCAGTTGAAGCCACCAGTCACACTTTTCACTAAGGACGGGGCAGAGTGTATTTCTCCTTTTGACGCGGGGAAAAGAGTTGAAATTAATACTTCTTTCGATCGGTCTTATTGTGTAGTACAAAAACACATTCAAACAGTTCTCGTAAATTAAAATTTTAATTTATCGCCTCCTGAAAACGAAGTGTTTTAAAAAGTGAAATCTCAAGAGTAAAGTTTATCAAGTTTATCAAGTTTATTCACACACACAATGTTATTGCGAAATACGCTGGCTAACAGAACCTGGCATTGGAATTTTTCTAGCTGAACACGTTTATGTGCATAGGACTTATTTGAAAAGTCTGCTTTTTTGAATTCCATCAAAATAAACAATTATGAGACCTATTGAAAGTAACTATTTTTTAATCAAGGAATTACGTCATCATTGTACACGACCCAATCGAATTCATCCCATTCCAACTTTGTTTTCAACTGGCAATCTTGCTTTTTGCAACCTCCCTTCAGACCAAGCGCAGATTCAAACCCGCCTTGAATTCTGTAATGCCATTTGAACTTTATGGCATGTGAAGGAATTCCTGGAGTGTGTCCCTTCAAAGGAAAGCTACTTAGCATTCCATTCCTATGGTGCTGTTTATTATGCTGTACAAAGTACTTCTAGCTTTTGACTTTGTGGATGAAATCCTGCAGTACGACTATTCAAATCAACGTCATTTAGTCACTGAAGGACGAATTGGTCGCTTACAACGGAGCACTTTACTATTTATGATACATCTCACGTTGAAATCAGAGAAGAAACGTGGTCGTTTATCAGAGTTCAGTCTAGAGATTCTAGATTTGTATATTAGATCTGCATACGAGATTCTTGGTCTGAACACTAGAGATATTAGATCTGTGTTTGGTCTGTTCCATTATGGAGGGTTATTTATTACGTTAGTCTCACAGACGTGAGATTTGAACACAGAGTGATCCCACAGGAGGGCGTCTTTTGCCTGCCAGACTAGCAGTAGCTGTAGTCTCTTACTAACGCAGCCGTTTTTGGCTTGACGAGCCCAAAGACGGCTGTAAAGGAGATTACAGTAGTTGTCGCAACTTCTGTTTTTACTTTGAGGGGGCATTCACTTAAAGGGACTACGTCACGCTATTTTAGTATTTTTTAGAAAGCTAAAAGTGTCTTTGCATTAATTAAAATCCAAAACTAATGGTCTAGCTTTGTTATTAAAGACTATCTTACTCCACTGAAACTGTTTCCTGCCGTCTGTTGCTGATGATGGTAAGGATGGAAATGGATTGAAACTTAAAAAATTGTGGCCCATTTTTTCAAGTTTTGATGCTATGCTCTTAAAAATCACCCCAAAAATTATTATGGTTAGCTGTCGCTGATATTGATTCATTTGATATCTTCTACATAGCATTACTGTCCGAGTAAAGGCACTAGATAATGATTTTAGCACAGAATTGACCTAAAATAGCAAAATCCTCGTGACTGGTAGCCCCTTTAAGTTGGAGTGGAGGCATTCACTTCAGCAAAGAAGTTTGCTTTATCAATACTCTAAGTGCGGATAATTAAGGAAGCTGAATTACAAGAAAGGGGCTAAAAAGTTAAGAGTCCAAAACTGCCCTAACCACTATCAACGATGAGAAGGCGATACCTTCTCTTACACAGTCAGTGACTAAAGAATAACGAAATTCAAAACTGGATAATATCCACTGTTGTTGAAAATCTTTCCTTCTTTCTTTCTTTCTTTCTCTCTCTCTCTCTCTCTCTCTCTCTCTCTCTCTCTCTCTCTCTCTCTTTCTTTCTTTCATTTTTTTCTTTCTTTCTTTCTTTCTCGACTGACTGACTGACTGACTGATTGATTGAATAAATGAATAGCTTTACTTAAGTGTCAAAGTGTTAAGCTTAATTTCTTTCCTTTTTTGGAACCCTGGGGATAAAAGTTGGCATGTGTGGCCATTCATAGTAAAATAGCTACTCAAACAGTTCTTTACCGTTGTTCTCCTTATTATGCTGTTACTGCGTAGGTTCTAACCTTAGCACCTGCTGACGAGATTGACCTTAAACCTCTTGTACTACTACTACTAATTTGGAGTTCTCTTAGTTTGAGACCTGGCTGACCTGGGTATGGTTACGTAACATCTTTTTAACAAGTCAGTTCTAACATTTACTAACAACTTTGACAAACTTGAGGTACTTCGTAACATCCCTTAGGAGACATAGAACTTCAAGTTGGAAATATTCAGGCCAAAATACTGGCGATCTTTACAGCGATTATTAATACCAAAAATTCCTTGCTTTAATAACTTCTCTTAGCAAGAGGGAACGCCCCAAAATAGAACGTTTTCTGGGTTCAATACATAGCAAGCGACCGAAAAAACTTTTGTCTCCTCATTATTAACTGCAACCATGGAGGTAAAACTTTCGCCGTCAAGCTATGAATGATCTATCATTTTGAATGCAAACCTTAAGGTAAACTGTAAGGTCCTCTGGCCATATATATAATTAGTTTCTTTTGTACCCAGCTGAGAGTTTAATTACGATCATGTTTGTTTACTTTTTCGAGGAAACTGTAATTTAGAATATTCGGAAAGTAAAGCGTTTAGGATAACTTCACAATCCGACTTTATTTTTATCTTTATTTTGCTCGTTTTTAAAATGATCAGCCTACCATAAAAAAAATAGTACAATTGCTACACCTCACAAGCGAAAAGCAAATGCAAGTTGACTTTCATACCTTTAGACCCCGGAGGCCTTAAGTAGAGCGTGGTATGACGTAGATGAAGTGGGGCTGCTGGAAATGTTTTATCTCTTCATGTAACAACATCTTGCAGTTCTATAGGCACTGAAGTTGAATTTCCACAGAGTTTTACACTAGGTAGGACGTAAGGAATAGAACATACGTGACACCAAAAACAATAAGAAATCTGTGCTCAGAAGGTGACCCGTGCGGACCGGCAAGTAAAGTACGTTTAATCAACAACGTAATTATTAAACTATTTTGTGGTTATCAGATATTCAGATGAGAAGTAAAATCTTGCGTTAGGCGTGTGTGACCTGAGAATAATCGATGGTTAGTAAGAATCTAGTGCCGGGATCTGTGCGGCAATTTCGTTTTTACAGATGCTTACCCAATTTTAACTTTGTCTGGATTGACGTACCCTAGAGATCCTGAAAGGAACATACCTAGAAATAATGCAAGTATCCCTCCCCCTGTCCCCCAAAATGTCGAAAGAAGTTTTTGCTTTTGCTTTGGCCATTTTGATAGCTTTCGGCAAAAAGTAGGAGAAAAAAAAAAGGTTTTCAGAAGGCGTGTTCTTTTTTCAGAATACGGCATAGGAATGCGGCCAAAAAGCTCTGAGTATGTATGGTTACGTAATAATAATTTGAGAAGTTAGATGTGCGGTTATGGTTTGGATATAAATCCATGAATAGATGATGTAAACTACCTAAGTTGATAAAAAGGAAAAGGGCATCGCATCTATAAGTAAACCGAAAATGATTTCGTTTCCCTGTGCACCTACTTTGGTTTGTTTTCATTAAAGCTGTTACGTAAGTAGTTTCAAAAGACGAAAGCGGTAAAAAAGGCAACACATGAATGTGAGGGTTTAAAACCTTGAGATTAAAAGAGCAGTGTACAGGCTTGCGAAATAAAAACGAATAATCAGTAATTCTAGCTTAGAAAATAATGTATATTAAATGATAAATCATGATGCTGAGCAAAATCTTCATAGGCCAGAAAAGGACTCCAGAAAACGTACAATGAATATAAGCAAAGTCGAATTTAGTTCTGCTTCTATCCCAGTTATTGCAGAATTTTAGTTTTAACTGAATTATTAACAAAGAATTGAAACAATTTTAGACTGATTTATGCACAAGTCAGCCGATAAGGGGCATTGACCAAAGAAAGAATATTGTTTGCAAAAGATTAGTCTTAATTTGTAATGTTTTCTATTTCATCCTATATAGCTTTAGGGCCCTTTGAAGACTATTATATTTTTCAATTAACTGAAACATTTGATTTTTTTTATTTTGGAGGCTTTTTGTCCTAACTAAGTACGTTAGTCTGATAGACGTTTATTGATTTGAACACAGCATGACCCCACACCAGGGCGTCTTTCGCCTTAGGCAAGCTAGCAGTAGCTGTTGACCCGCAACCTGTGAATTTGGTAATAATGTAAACTGACCCATCGCCAACTGTGCCCAGTGGCCACCTCACCCAGGTACAGCTGTTATTGTTTATGAGGGACCATTCAATTCAGTTAGAGCGACTGCGCAGATAACTGAGGCTGGCATAGCATGCTTGAAAAGGGTGTACAACTAACACTACTGCGGTTGTCTTTCTGCAGATTATTTTTAGAAAAATGAGCTATTCAAAGAACAGTTCCTGTTGAGTCCAATTTGATGATAATTGCTAGTTTAGTATGAGAAGCTTTTTTGCTAATGGTTGTTGATAATTCAAAAAACTGAATTACTAGAAAGGGCTTTAAGAAACTTTCAAAACTAAAAACAAGGCTTTATCAACGTTGTTAAGGCGACACATCTTACACCCAGTGACTTAGGAATATCAGTAATTCAAAATTTGACGTTGTGTAATGTAATTGAAAATTTTATCGAGACAATGGAATAAAAAAGGATTTCAGACCCGAAACCATTGTTTAACTCGTTTAACACTGAATGAAATTAAGTTTAAGAGGATTAAATTCCATAAGTGCAACCATTCATATAAAAGTAAGTGAGAGTCAATTTTTGTGCTACGACTGTGTATGCTGTGCGGACGAAATTCTTTGATCATTTGAAAGCTTCTCAGAGCAGTTCCCTTCAGATCATGTGGTACTCTTTAACACGCTGTACAAGTCTGCTCATGAAATCCTGAAGCCGACCATTTTGTATGAAAGCTACAGAGCAGACGTACTTACAGTTTTCCTACAATTCGCTGCACGAGTGAGGCTGATGCCTAGACAAAAAGGGATCCTACTTGAAGCTGAGAAAACCCCTCCGAAGTATGCCTCGCTTTATCCTTTTGTTACACAAACAACAAAACCGCGGCATGAGTCTGACAGAGCTAAAAAATTGTGTTCGATCTATTTTAAGCAAGCTTCATACCAACCGGAATTACAAACATGTCAATCGGTGTAGTAAACGTTTATACTTTGGTAGTCGCGACGACATTACACTTCCCAGGTCAAATGTTAGACCAACTAATTCAATAAGTTATTTGGGTCTACAGGTGCTACATGAACGCAATTTGTATCTCTTTTGCAAAAAGAAAACAGCCTTGGGGCTGTTTCAGTTTGTCAAAACCAATTAATCAGCCAGCATGTGGTGTTGTTTAATTTTAAAATTCTTTTGGTAGAGCCATAGATATAAGCCTTTGCAACAGTTGGCGTAAGACAAAATCAAAGGAGCGTGGGACAAAATGATTGAAATAGCAGCATTCCTGAAGTAAAGGTTGCCAGTCCTCAATGTGGTAACAATTTCTAGTTCAGCTTCCGCGGTGCGTGTTTAGCTGCTATAAGTGAACAGTCAAAAGCAAGGTAGGTTACGTTAAAAAAATTGACGTTATCGTTTGCTATTGCTTGTGAGCGCGTACAAAGAAAGCTGGGATTTAATGTGCCGTTGCAGCCAGTCAAACTTTTGACTTTAGAGGAGACTGAGTGTATACATCTTAATGTAATTTTTTGACGCGGAAAAAGTTAGTTGAAATTAATAGCTTGTTCCATCGGTCTTATTGTACGTATATAAGGAAAATACAAACACTTCTCTTAAATCGATATTTTACCGCCTCTGGATTACGAGAATATTTTTAAAAAGTGACATCTCAAGTTTCTGATTACATTACGAAATACGCCGGCTAAAACAACTGGCCAATGGATCTTTTTTAACTGAACGAGTGAATGTTCATAGTCACCGTCTTTGAAAAGTTTATTGCTCGTTTGCATTCCTTCACAGTCACATACGAAACCTAGAAAGAAACTGTTTTTTTAATTCAAGTTACGTAATCATTGTACACGATCGCAGTGATGTCCCGTTCCATCTTACACTGAGCCAGTATACGTGTTTTTTGCCTTATTTTCAACTGGCTTTCTTGCTTTTTGCGCTCCCCTTTCAGACCCGGTGCAGATTCAAAAACCGCCTTGAATTCTGTAATACCATTTTTAACTTTCTGGTATGTGAATAAAATCCTGCAGTGTGACCATTCAATTGAAAGCTGTTGAGCAGTACTTTCCTGTGGTGCTGTTTATTGTGCTATAAAAGGTACGTCTAGCTTTTGGCTTTGGAGGTGAAATCCTGCGGTGTGACCATTTAAATGAAAGCTCTTTAACAGCACTTTCCTGCGGTGCTCTTTTTTTTCATATGTCTTAAAAGGATTTAGAAGTTTATCCAGTCTCTCTTAACTTGCGCGCTCTTAATATGGTCCAGAAGGAGTCGATCTACTATCATTGACTGATGACTCGATAAGTTTGTTGATTTGGGTGCAGATCCGAGTATAGCCGTGGTCTTACTGTGGATGCCATTATTGTACGGTACGTTCGTTACATCATGAACACTTACTAGTTTCCTCGTTTGTTTGATCGCTTCCTGTTTACTACGTTGAACGGAAATATAGCTGTTATTACAATGTCTATTCACTGCGGTATACTAGATAATGTTGCTAATAGTTGGTGGAATCTCCTTTGAGAGATCAAGAGGTTGCACGCCGGCTGCACGAATCCACCGTGCAGTGTGCCACTAAAACATAAACGGGCAGAAGAGAGGACACGCTGAAGGACGATGGTCGCTTACAACGGAGTGGTGTCCCTGAGATATTTGTTTTAATTCATACTGCACTTTAATCATGTATCTCACCTCGAAATCAAAAACAGTTACAAAGTGCAAGTGGTAGTAGTGTATACTAGAGATCGCAGACACTGTAACTGACTGAAAACTGACGCAAACGCGGGGTTTGTATAAAGTTGAGGTCGCTTATGAGTGAAGGTCGCTCGGAAAGATTCTTTCAGTTATGTAGTTAAATCCACACGTACAAGATCGAACACGGGACTTAGACAATCCATGTAAAACTGGCTTTTCACTGTTAGCTTTATTCTTGCCAAAGTGCAAAGTTCAAACAGACGTTAAAAATTTTAACTGAAAAACAAAATGAAGAAAGGAACAAAAGAAAAGCCTGCACACTAACAAAACATATTGCCTGATAACTATCACTTAAACTGGCTATATAACCGTAAAAGGTAATAAAACCTGTTATTCGAAACACTGAACCCATTTAGTGCAAGTACCGTATGATTCGCTTGAAGAATTTAACGAAGTGGAATTTCATCGAAGCCGCAGGGATTCTGTTCATTCTGTATTTGCTCAGTAGGATGCGAGATTTGTAGGTAAAATAGGCGCATTAAAATAAATTGAATCAACTTAACTTGCATGATGGTGTAGAGAGGCAAACCTATGGAACAATCTTGACGATGTGAATTGGGGGAGGCAGAAAGTACCACGTTTGTTCCATTGCCTATACAGATTTAGTGCGACCTCTTGATAGGTCATACCAGAAAAAATACGTCTTGTAACTAAGCAACGCATTGTGACGATGACGATCTCTCATGCATTTCATCCCTTACTAAATTAATTTTTCTCTCAACACAGCGCTGACTTCAATTATGCTATAATCTCTTCCGCGCTATTAGATATCCACGAAAAAAGTAAAGGTCTGGGCTTATATTGTTTAAAACAGTTGTTTTATTGAGTTTTCCGGTCTGCGCAAACCATACAGTCTCAAAATTAAAGTTGCAACAGCCTTTAAGGAAAAAAAGATACAAGAATGTGTTTCGGATCGCTTCCTCCAGCCTCATTTACATGCGTGGAGCCAGGGCACGTGTAAGATGCTATTCACACACGGAGTTTCGCTTGGCTTCGCTTGCCGGTTTTCCTTTTGTTAACATTGGGGATTTGAATGAAGTTACTCATATCTCAGTTCAGTCTTTGTAATTATCAGTTAATCACATATATTCTGATACTGTTCACCTGTTAGTCAAATCAAGCTCTTTTGACTCTAGTTAAGGTTTTGCGCCGTTTCTAAGGCTGTGAAACAGTCTGCGTCAGACGTTCCATTCGCGTGTCACGCATCAATATTCGCATCGAAATCCTGAGCAAAAAACGAGAGTGTAAAAGAGAGACTAGCTGTTACTTAATCCCATATGGACCCTCTTTGCCTACGGATGAAATACAAGGATGAAATACAAGAAAAAGTCTAGAAAATGGAAAACGGTTCATCTCTCGTGCGATTTGTTTTTGTTTTGTTCCTTTTTGGTTTAAAGCAAACAACATGTTTACCTTCACTGATTAGTACGATCACGTCGCACGAGTGTCTGGACCAATCGCGGAACTTCATAAACGCACGATCAGAACTCTAGCTGAGTGGGGGAAAATGAACCCGACCGGAAACGACACACCGGCGGAATTCAACTGCCTAAGCAAACATAAAACAAAAACAAACAACTGTTTTCTTTGCGTACTCAATTCGCACGTACTCGTTTTGTTTACTTCACTTGTTAACTAGGATTCGATTAGGTTGTACATGACCAAATCTTGTTATACGTACAGTTATTAGATTAGAATCATCCTCAAGCAATATCAAATGACACGTTTACAAGGGATCCCGGCATTTTGTAAATTGTAATATTAATTTCCTTCATTCACAGTGTCTTCCACATTGACACGTTAATGAAGTTGAATTTAATTAAAAAAAGCGGTCTTACTCAAGTGACAACACTTTCTTATTTTGTCTTTATAAACAGGTTTTTCTTTGGGAAGTGAACATAGTTAACGTGTATTGAGAAGTTCCTTTGTGAATTTAACATACTTAGCCAAGCTGGGCCATAAAGGCCTCCCGATTGGATTATATTATAAAACCAAAACTAAAATTAACCAAGCAAAATTTGCTTATACTTGTGAACGGAAGCGACTGACAAGACACCCAATATTGGCCCGTTTTGGAGAACGTGGAGTTCACTGGAGGTCATCGTTAACCAACATTAGTGATCAACAACTAATTTCTCCGCATAATTATACTTACATACTTAAGTCAGCTGTACTTGAGATGAAAGGAATTGATCAAAATGTGGAAAATAAGGCTAACTTCCATCAAATCCCCCAACTAGCACAAGGGATTGCATAGAGAAAAACAATGCCAATGTGCATGTTGATAATGGGTGGAAATCAGACACTGCCAATTTAGTATCATAGCTTTAATCATAGAAAAATATTTTTCTAACTAGGAATTGAGAGAGAGCTTGACCTGGTTCTAAATATAAAGGTTTCACGCACGCGTTCATATTTGTTCCGAAACACTGCATGCGTTGATTGCTGTTATATCTCTTTATCACCTCTGGCGGTATTTTTATGTGACTGCTCTCATTTTGGTTACTGATGCATACAATCAGTTATGTTTAGAAGCAACTAATTAAACTTAATTTATACTTTTAGAGACGGGCTTTGTATAACTTAGCTCAGCTAGCTGATACTTTGGGGTATTAGAAGCTTACAACATATACTAGTATTACACTGAGATAAAAATTAACCAAGTAGTTAGCTTTGGACACTTTCTCGTGTTCATTGTAACTGTATATACATGTCATTTAATTGGCGGTCGAGCTCAAAGTTGTTAGAGCCCTGCAGATATAATTATATCGTGCCACGGTTGAATCGCTTGTTGACGCAAGGAGATGCAAAACGCTTCTATGAGAATTGTCAGCTCTTTCTTTAGATGTTTCGCGCGGTAGACAATCATTGCTTGTTCCACATGTTTACTTTAATTGTTGCAAAACTCTTGGACGTGATGGCTCTGTAAAGCTTTGTATTTGCAAACAAAAGAGAACCTCTTCTAAGCTTCAATTGGCCTATCCACCACTGTCTTGTTAGGTGAAGAATAGAGCGCAAAGACAAACAAAGACATTTTATAGAGAAAAGTGTTGGACCACGTAACAAGCACGCAGCAATAAGGTTTAGTGTTCTCATATTACAAAAGAAGTACAAGGTAAGAAAAAGTAAACGTTTACGTTATTTTTACAGTTATTTATCTTTTTTATCGCATGAAAGTGGCTACAAATTTAAAACAGTGTTTACGTGTCGAGGTCATTTCAGTATTTCCTGCAATTTGTTGCCAAAATTGATGGGGATGTTAACTGAATAGAATAATTCCTTTTAAACTTAACCACTGTGAGACAAATTTAATCAAATAATAGTGAATAGAAATATTAAGAAAAGCTTTACTAACGCAATCTCGTTCTACAAACGCAAAGTTCTATAGAGCTTTTTTTTCCGGGCGGAATGAAATGCAATGCAGCAAAGCCGGAGTAGCGAATGATTGCAACGGCAAGGTTTTGAATCAATATCATTTGGTGATAACCTTTATAAAAATGTTCTTCTTGGTTGGACTGACTGATCTATTAATTTTGTGATTTTAATTTGCGAATGGCCCTGATCGAGGCTCGTCTTCGAATAGAGTATCCGCCTGTGTGGATACTTGCGAAGGTTGGAATGCAGCAGAGCAAAAGAATCACTAGTTTTAACTCCCATAGTTGGTAGCCAATTTATATCAGAAAACAATCTCCGTAAAATGCCATAAATCAACTTAACTGGTCACAAGTCAGAATCACCTCGTAACGCATACGAAAAAGTACCACACGCTCAATAGCCCTCATGTGGTTACAGTAGCTTTTATTTGAATAGTTCACTAACTGGAAATTCATCCCTAGACTTACAACTGAAGCAAATAGCGCACAGCTCCATGCACAGCGAAAAAAGGCACCCCGTAACTTCTTTCAAGAGGGGTCCTGCTTTTATAGAAATGGCCACCCGTTAGGATTTCATCCACGGTAACAAATTTAAGAACCACACGGTCAGTTGACTTTACATGTTATGGAGCAAAATTAATTGCTTCTAACGATGTCGTGTTAGGTAATTGGCCTGCACAGCAACAACTGACAGAATATGAAACGGCACAAAAAAAAAAAAAAAAAAACCTTT
>Ga0126336_10001257_pt1 | contig 12813 bp, 5 predicted proteins | sample SidCmetagenome_FD_92530 | JGI IMG/M metagenome (GOLD analysis project Ga0126336, IMG submission 92530) | Coral microbial communities from El Islote,Puerto Morelos, Mexico - Siderastrea C C metagenome | ecosystem: Host-associated > Invertebrates > Cnidaria > Coral | place: El Islote,Puerto... | reverse complement strand
GTGGATTGTAAGTTTTCTCATTGGGTAACCTGTATTTCGCAGAGGAGAGAAACAACAGCTGTGTTTGCAGCTTATTAGCACGGTAAGGAACGGTGGCTTAGGAAGAGAAGAGATTGGCACTAGGATGATGATGCAATTAGTGGATTCATAGCTAGTAGAGCCTCTACTAACTATGGTGGATTGCACCATTGATACATCATAGTTCTTGAGAAGGGAGAGAAATGAGTGTTTATTTGAAGCAAGAAGTTGATTTTAATTGCATAACGACGAAGGGATTGGTCATTAATAAGGAGATCAATTAATAAGGTAGCTGTTACGAGTCTTTAAGTTAGAAAATAACTGTATATTATCACGCGATGCGTGTGGTTTGCGTGTGGTGTTAGTTGGTTTTGAGGTAATTTTGTAAGTACGTAGCCGTTCCGACTCAACTTGTTTACTTTGCATGGGGATTCCCGGGTTAGCAAACCGGATTTAAACATCACGTCACGCATATGAGATATGCCTAACGTGCCCCAGACTCTGACGATCTGCTCGAGTTCTTGTTTATCAAGCGTTATACTTTAATTCTACTGCTATGATCACTGTTTGTATTCACGGTCTAGGCACAACAGTAAATATTTCATGATCCCTTTGTAAGCATCCTCAGTTGTGAGCAAATTTATACCGACATTCACCATGATAAAAGATTAAAGATAAAGTTTGAGTGAATTTGCGTTTTTCAGCAGAAATAAACGCGATAAGAAAGATAAGCTGAATCACCAGAGTTTAAACATTTTGTCATCCAGTAACGCTATAGTCAAAATATTGTGTCACACAATCACACTTTTCGTCACACCGGTTCGCATAAATACAGGATCGCGCTAACATTTGTGAAACCTAGGGGTGGGGAGGGTCAGAACGGCCGGTTAAAATGCCCATTGGGCTTTCTCGTTTTATTAAATTTGAATAAAGCAAGATGGTGATATTTGAGGATTTTGCATTACTGACATGCAGCTAATGAGTTTCGCAGACGACAGTGACTAAATGAAGCTCGTTCCGGAGATTTCACGGAACGGCTTTACGAAAGCTCAGCTGACGAGTGTTGCTGAATTCTCAGGCTCTTAGTTTGTATGAATCACCCATAAAAACACACAGGCGAAGGTTTCCTCGATTATTATTGTTGTTCGTGGTTTCCTTTTTTTTCTGTTCTTTTTGTTTGTTTGTTCGCTGTTTTTCCTAATTTTCGATAGCCTACAGCAGGCTATCTAAGCTAATCCATCTTCTGTGTGCATCTACACGTGTGTATATACATAGCTCCCCAGCGCATCCGACCTCATCTCTCACCGGAGAATTGGGTCGTCATGAACGATCAAGGAGCACAAGACTGAAATTTGATGGTTCTCGGGAAACGAAATTGAGCGACTCTCTTGCATCCAAGATGAACGAAAGGAAAGTCCGCGATTTTTATGATGCAATCGTGCGGACAAACCTTCTAACCAAGCAATTGAAAAGGTTTGTAAGCAAGTAACTGAATCGAAGACGACCAACGGACCACCTTGAAGAACTGACCCCTATTGTCTGGAATGCAAGATCAGGTGGTGCTTTTTCTGCCATTTGACAAGGTAGTCGCGAAATACAGTGTTTGTACGAGCAATCTGAGTGTGGCAATTAAACACTGTTAAGGCATTAAACAAAAGTTATCAGTTAATGATCAATTTTCAGTAAACAGCTGTCCTGGGGGCGTGCAAGATTGTCTCCTCTGTGAATTACGATGACTGTCTCTGTAAGACCGGTGCAATCTCCCGCGTCAATGGAGTACTTCCCATTACATCTATATCCCAAAAATGTGCTCAGAACAAAAAAATCCGCTGAAATCTGGAAAGCGTCTAAATTTTGGTAGTTAGGTTAACCAAAACAACTTGAAATCGAATTTCTGTACACTGTATTCAACGTATGCATTTTTTTAACAAAATTGTGACAAAAAAGAGAACTTATAACCGAAGTTTTCAAATCATCCCAGCTTACAAATCAAACAGCACAGCACGTTAAAGCTTAAGTTGTTCATTCAAATGGGCATTTGTTGATTGCACGCTGTTTGTGGAACGCCAATTTTTTTTTCAACTGACAATATATGTCTATGGTTTATTAAATTATGATAAAGAGCTATTTGAAACTCTTGAAGCGCCAACTTGACACTGTTTTGGCTGTGAGTCTGTGGCAGTGTCACAAACATAAATAACATCCAAAGTATTTCGTATTTAATCGAGAAGAACGGGAATAGAGGTTAGCAATCAAAAATAACTGATTCGGGATTTCTTTTCTTTTTCACACCCTTGGGGTTCAAGAGATTCCCAAGAACGAGAGCTTGGTAACCGAGCCAGAAATTCAAGCCCAAAGAGGCTTTTCTAAGGTGGCCTCATATGTGGGTTCTAATTGGTTCTGAAGTATGGTTTCACATCAATGTTAATTGTAATAGTGTCTTATTTCTTTTGGCTCTGTTTGAACAGCCAGCATCCAAACATTACCGTTGTTAATTCCTGATATCGCTGTACATAGTGCATTAAAACCATGGCTAAGACGTTTGATAACACACTCTTTGTTGTCAATTGGCAATTGCCACCTATTTAATTTCAAGTCAAAAGGAACCTTTGAAGCAGGAAATGCATGAAATCACGCATAGACGTTTTTCGAAATTTAAAATTTATGACGTAAATATGGAAAGATTGCATTTACTTCGTTGCGTAAACTAGTCTGAACAATCTCCGATGTTATCTTTGGTAAAATGCTACAGCGTGAAATGAAAAAAGAGTGGTCATTCATAACAGATGTCTCGTGGATAATTATGGCTTATGGATAAAGTTGACATCTTTCTTGGACAACTCAAAACTGCTCTATTCGAAAATTCCCACAGTGGTTTACATTAGTCAAAAGTATCATTTTGAATGGAAATCTTCGTTTTAGAAACTTCTGTCCAATTTATAAAGTCGCTACTTTGAGCTAAAACTCGAAGAAAACATCTTGCAAGACTTCATACAACTAACGTCGTCTGAAACGTGTTCAAAAAAGGTCAATTTCATGATCATATCAGTTAATCCTGGTAAAACTGTTTCTCGTTGTTTTCCTCGAGCATGTATTTTTAGATCAAAATTTCGGCACTGCAGGATTCCTGTGGGTGTTATTGATACTTAAAGCGGCTTTGTGGTTTGAACCTTTGCCATCGTGAATTCCGTTAAACGTGCAGCTCAAAAAACAAATCTAACAAATGTTTCCTGCTTGCAATGAGAAAATATCAACTAGTTTGACACTAATTAGAAGAACCAAAATTTGAAAGAATGAACACACACTATCAGAACACTTGAAAAGTTGATACTCTAAATCCCCAATTAAAAACGATTTTTTTGTCTGCCATAATATGGTATGCCGGAGGCCCTGTTCTCTACCCAGAAAATGTCAGAAAGAAAAGTTAAAACATTATTTATAAAAATACAAGCATGCTATCCGATACAAATCGGAACTACGCGCAGCGCGGTCAAGATAAACAATACCCTTGGAACGTGGTAAAGACCAGCGCTATTCAGCCAGTGGGGATACCGGGGTAAATTGTAACCATCAGAGTCTAACTGCAAATTGTTTCACTTCAATTTCCATCTTTTGGTGAGCGATATCATCAGTGCAGTCACTTAAATTAGTTTCTTAGTTTGTTTGTTTGTTGGAAACAAGTTTATAAAATTGTAAACAACAGTTTGCCTGGGGCACTTTGCTGAGGGTCGGGTTTCGTTTCCACCAAAACTTGTAAAACAGGATTTTTTTCAGAATGACAACAACATCGATAACAGCGGCAACGTTGAAACGAATCAGTAGCGCGAAAATCATGCTATTTAGCTAAAACCGAAACATGCGTGTGTCCTTTTCACGCGCACGCGCGCCTTCCTCGCTTCATCCCGATAGCGGGTAAGTCAGTCATGAAAAACGTAATAAAATCAAGTTGTTTCTTAGTTTACAGAGAGGAAAGCAGAAGCAAAGCAGCCCACGAAGTGAAGACTTTGTCTAAAACGCGAGCAGAAAAAAGTGTGCCTTTGCGATACGCGTATACGCTCTTACAATGTTTTTGCAATAAGGAGGGCACACCTAGTGTAAAAGCCCCTTTCTCCCCACCCCCGCCCCCCTTTCTTTCACTGTTCCCCGCCCCTTCTACGCTTGCTATGCATACTGATAATGCCCTGACCCTAGTAGGAGGATAAAGGGAGGATTCAGCCCGGATATGGGTTTGTACGATGCCAGAGGGTATGGAGATTTCACCTTTTCTGGCGTTGAATGCGACACCATTTTTGGCCTGACAAGGGACATGAAAGGGGTGTAGCATTTTCGAGCTCCGAGCGGGCATACGTCCCCACACCCCAAAAACAAACTTCGAAGGGATACCCTAGAGGATTAAAATGAAATAAGAAACTAATACAGTGGGCAATTTCCGTCTTCTGTCGTCACAGGATAATCCCGATGTGAAAACGTCTTCAAATGATTAAGAGGCCAAGGGGAAAAATCAATCGGTCACGGTCTTGCATTTTCCTGTTGAAAGACACACTTCCGAAAAACAAAACGTCTACTTTTTCATTCCGTTTAATAAAATTTTTCTTTATCAGAGAAAACGAAATTTTTAATGGAGAAGTAGAACTTTTATCTCCTATATATCCATACTGATACATCTAAATAAAAAGCTTTTCCATCGCCGGATTTATCGATCATTAGTATAGTTGGCAAAGATGGCTTGGTGGTATTTTGAGCATTTCCTTTCAACACACAGAATACGGTATATCTCTATCGACTTATATAACTTCGGTTTAGTACTAAAATGCAACCTCTTGATCTCTGCACGAAAATGCTTGGTTCGCCCGTCACGTCCCAAGTTCATTCGGCCAGGTTGTAAACAGAAAATGTCCAGAACACTAAATTCTCACTCGTGACATAATTCAAAGCAGTTTCCGATTATCAACCGGTTATACACACTGTTATAGCCTGCGTGGGAAGGAAATAAGTAAGCAAAACGATGGGGTGCAACTTTTTTTAGCTCAACATAACGGTAACAGAGTACCTGCAGCCCCCTAAGGACGTGTGTCCCCCTGCTGCCTAAAAGAATCGCTTGTATTAAACTGAACAGATGCCTCTTCTGACATAACTTTTTAAGGGATCTCGCACTAGTATAAAACCAAATCGAAGATGAAAACTACATGTAACAAGAAAATAGACCAAAGGCATTTTGAATGAGCTGCAATTAGTTTAGTATTCTAATATAATGTTTAAACATACAGAATTACGTAACCAAAGACAAGGTGCGGAAAATCAGATTTGCAGAATACTTCAAAAATCCTCCGGTTTCAAAATTATGGCATGAGATCTGCCGGTGAGACAAAGTGCAGATTTCCAAATTTAAAAATAACCTTCGCCATGCGGGGAAAACCGTGCTTCACGTGGCGAAAGCATGCGCATAGAATATGTCATTATGATTCCTCTTGCGTTACCTACACTGAACGTGACAGAATGTTCTCAACCAATCAAAATTATCCGCGCTTTGGAAAGCGGAAACGACTCCAGAGGGCTTTAATCCGAGCAGCAAGCGATCGCGATCCCTCTCCCTTCCCACTTCCCCTCCCCTTGGCATACTGTGACAAATTATATATTCAGGCTAGGCATATGATTGCGTTTACAACGAATTTCTGTCAATGTATTTTGATTGTCTTTGTTCAATTTTTATGTTCAAAGGAGACTAAAGCATGCGAAACATTGCCCAAATAGCGACGACCTCTTACGCAAGGCCATATATGTAACTTCATACAACTCAATAATGTCACAAATGTTGTACATTTTGTACACCAGCCTCACTTGAACATTTCATACAACCGCAACTGTCACGGGAGTTGAGACTCAAAGATTTAGATTTTGCCAAGGAACAGACTTGCAAAAAGAAATTTTATACCGTGATCAAAGAAACTATTGTATTCAGCCGTTGTGTTTCCAAACCCAGTTCCAATTGGGAACACCCCCTGAACCACATGTATTAAGCATTCCGCGTTTCCTTTCTACGATCAGCCATTAACAACTGTATGAGCGGCGCGTGAAAATAAATTTTTAAGATACAAGGTATGAGTGATGTTTCTGCCATCATTGGTTAAAACATGGCGTGATATATACCAGGGATGTAAGAAACGTAACTTGGGCTTATCTGATAAGAATCGCGACAAGAAAACATGAACTGAAAACTCACTTTGCCCCTGCAATTACAGAGGTCAGTAAATGCAAGATATTCGGTTTCATTCAACCTTTTTCTTTATAGCTGCAAACAGTTAAATCGCACAAAATGAAGATTTTCCCAACATTATCGACGAGTAATTCACTTGGGCTGCTAGAGTAAATCTTTATCCAGGGATTCAATATTACAATACTTGCTCACTGTATTTCTCTCTCCCCATGAGAACTATGGAAAAGTACGGCATTCTTATTTAAGCCTATAATCACTCATCCCCTCAACGAAATACGCATCCTACGTTAAAAATAACATCCTCTGTCCGCATTTCATGAAGCCGCATCTTGTTGCAGCGGCACGAAAAAAATTTGCGTAGGGTTTTACCCTGCGTGGCGCCAAGCGAGCGGGGTTTGCCCGGACTCGAGATCGGTCCTGGTTTTTGAGCTCAGTAACTGAAGATCTCTCAAAATCGAAAAGATAATAGCAAAGGAAATGGATGCTGAGGAATAAAACAAGAAAGAAACTTTCTTACCAGTGTCGAGCTGTGTGCAATAACAAGAATAGGTTTCCGGCCTGAATAAAGCCAAGCGAAGCTTAGTCTGCACGGAGTCGCTGTAACCAAGACAGCAATTATTGGGAGAATTTCGTAAGATCAGCCTCTTAATTTTATGATCGATTACCAGATTCTCTTGACTTAACGACGCAGTAAGTGAACAAATTTTGCTCTCTGTAGCCTTTGTTCGTCTGCAAAGTATCTCCAGGCGAAAAAACTGTGCAATAAAACTTTGTCATTGCATTGAATAAAATCTTTTAACCGTGAAATATCACAGATGGACACTCACAATCACACAATCTCACAATCTTGCTCGCAATCTTTGCTCTGTGCTAATACGATTCGTTTGAAAAATAAAATAATTTTGCAGCGCAGTTTAAAAGCTTGTTTAGATTTATGAATCCGGTCATTTTGAAAACAATTCAAGAGCATCAATAATTTTTGATACTATTTGGTAAACGAAGGAATTGAGCGATAGCCATCGATGTAAATAAAGTGTGGCTTTCATTCAATCTGGTAAGCAAACTCGCAGTTCGCTTTATCGACTATTGAGGTTGTAATTGAGAACCGATAAAAAAAATTACAGCTTTTCGATAAAGGTTTTTGCATCCTAAGCATTTTGACACAGCGTTCTCAAGTTTTAAATTGAGAAGGAGAAGGCATGCAATAAGAGGTTTTCCGCCCGGGAAGGCTTTAACCTCACATATCGCCTCGAGATGATATGTATACGGCTATATGATATCTGGCAAATTATATCAGCTTCGATACGGACGTCTTTACCAGGATGCCTCTGCTGATCTCTCTCTCCACGAACTACTACAATTTTGGTATTTCAGTGGCTTCATAGCTATCTAAACTCAGCAGATTTAACGATTGTTTCAAGATTGCCTTCAGATATAAAAAGGAAAATATAAGGTTACTGCCTACACGGCGGCTGACCTACGGGTCACCCTCAACTTTCCAAAAAATATTCAGCGAAACATGGAAGAAAGCTTAGCAACATCACACAAGCAAGATAAGTAATTGTGCAAGCTTCCAAAACGGAAAATAAAATAACACGAATGCTCGAAACCCAAGTTCTTGAGGTTGGAAATATCTCACGATATCTGCATGTATCTTACAGCACCGTAAGTAGCACTTCCGAACAGTTACAGATTTTTGTGAGGTCTAACATTAGCGATCCAAGACACGTATTAACTTCTCAATTTTTCGAGACAATGTTTCCCAATCCTTTCATTAGCTTGGCTCGTTATCCCAGGCTACCGAAAATAAAACAATCAAAATTCTTACCTTGTTTGGCTGCCTTGAAGTCCAGCAAAGGCCGGCCTGCCGCAGTCGTGGAAATAAAAGCGGATATTGGTCATCTAGTTGCCCTGGTGGTGAAGCGGGCTGGTTTCCTCCAAGCCAGTTTAACCGGCTTGTCCAGTCAATAATTTCAGCCGCGCTGCCTATTGGGATACGCACGGCTGTCAGGGGTCCTTTCTTCGTAATCTTTAAAACAACACAGGCGTACTGGGCGGTAGTGCTCCCTTCACTTTACTCCAGTGATTGCTGAGAATTTGTTTGACATTCAAGTATGCCCAAGCAGGAAAGTTATCCCTCTGGAACATATAAAGTGAAATAGGATATGCGGTTTCCGTTTTTCCGCTGTTGGCGGTCAGGTTTTATGACATTTACCCGCTGTATGTGGAAGTCCTGTCCGGAAACTTTGCGGCTTTCCCCCATTCTCTTTTAGATATAAATGGACTTGCCACGCGCAAACATTCAATCACGAAATAATTTCTGACAAGTAGCGTCGACACCAAGAACTAGTTTACTTTTCATGGAAACAGTAACGTTTTTTCAGAGATTTTCGATCAAGTGTACCGCTATTGACCCTCTTGAACGTTTTCATTTGAACTTCGGACTCAGTCGGCTCGTGCTTTGAAATCGACACGCGACCGTCAGTCATCTTTCTTCGTGCCTTGTAGGGTACATTTTGAATTTCATCCCAAAAGCACCTCGTAGAGAGAGACTGCGAGTGTTCATTTTGTATAACGTTTCTCCAGGTCTATCATTTTGCACAAGAATAAATCGTATGGCTCCAGACCGTCATGACAGAAACAGCCAATTCAACTAGAGATGCGCACTTTAGTACTTCAACCTGAAAGCCACAAGCCGTTGTAGCATGACAGACAAGGTTAGACCCGCCCTCTAGGAGAGTCGAATGGCCCTCACGGCTCTGGAGTTAAAAATGTCTCCAAAGAGGAACATGTCAACGGGTTCCTTATTACGGTTGTGAAGCATAGGGCCTTTTCAGAAAGGCCTTATACACGACTACAAATAGAGAACCTGCTCACAGGCTACCAGAGAGTAGTACACAGTGCTGTGACATTGGTCTAATAATGTAGCAGAGACCGCAGAGCGGCTGGTCCCTATAAGCTGGTTGAGTCAGCTATGATTGTAAGGTGACGTCTTGATGTTGGCGCCACAGTGTAAAAGTAACTCGGGGTTACTTTATAGGTGTTGCGCACACTTTCATCCCTAACTCGATCCCAGGCCTCTTTTCTTTTGCTCGTGTTTAACCAGTCGAGAACCCAAGGGGCATGGGGTTAATGGATTAATTTGTCAATTTAACACCCTTACCTTTTCCACGTAAGAAATTTCCAGTGTTGTATATATGGGGACTCTAACTATGTGGTTCTGATGCGACTATAACAAGAAGTATTTTAGAGTGCTCACCTCCTTGTACATGTAACTTGTTACGTGGAGGGTTGGGGCGAGATAGAACGTAATTTCTCTACCGTAATTTAGGAAGGGCAACATTCCGTGTCAAACTTTTGGTTTCCTTCTATTCTACAACGAATAGACAACAAAGAGGCACAAAAATACAATCTCCACAGTTTGGCCAGAATCATGCGCAGGCGCACCGCCAAATTACCCCGGTTATGCGGGTGAAGGGGCAGCCCTTTTGGGGGTCTCCTGGAGAAAAAGAGGAGGCCAATTACTGTTTTCGCGTCTTCCCAGAAAACAAAAATCGCGTACATCTAATGAAATGTAACAAGAAATAATGAATTATGAGCAATGGACGCACTACAAGATCTCCGCGGATTGCTTAGAGCCTTATGCCTGCGCACAGGCCTGTAGGCACACTACTCGTGAAGTGGCAGCCAAGACAGTTCTTTCGTCCTAGTAACTAGCGAAGGATTCTGATACAAATCCTTATGTGGCCTGGATATCACGTATGTTTAGGAAGTTGTTAACTTAACCCTATCCAGACCATTGCTTTCTTAGTCTTTTAAGCCCCCCACCCCCGGGGGAGGGGCACTAGACCCGCCTCCTTATCCACGAGAACATTTAAGCTGACTACGAAATTTAGAAGGTAGGTAGTACGTCCAGAAATGTTTCCTTTGAAGTCCACAACATGAGCTGGTGACCTTACATGACGTACGAATTAAGTTCTCAGATTTCCAAAAAAAAAATAAATAAAACGAAAAGCTCCAAAATTGACAAAAAGTGACCCAAATTAATCAAAGAATAAAAAGCAAACTGGGGCGACAAACATGACAAAACAACGCATGTAAAAAAAATGATTTTAACTTAACGTTTCGTATGCTTCAACATACATTTTTAGAAGTGACCTTTGGGCTAAATTACAAATAAATTCAAATGTAAAGTGAAAGACTGATAATATTAACAAACAGACTTCCGCTTGAAATCTGCGAAATAACCAAAATCTAGCTGGTGAAGAAAAAGTTTCTCACTGCCAACGTTTTCATTTAAGGCAGGTTATCGAATGTATATCTAAGACCAGGTTCAAACGTCGCGCTTTCGTCCTGTGGAACTCAATTGGATCAAAAGAAGCCGCCTTATTATCCGTTTTGTTTCAAATGAGTTCGACACGACGAAAGTGCGACGTTTGAACCGGGTGTAAACGTCCAGTCGTAAAAGAACATTAGAATGAACTAAAATGTAACAGTTACTTCAAGAAAATCATAATTTCCCATCAAGAAGAGAAAAGATAAGCCTGTCAAAATATGTTTCCCTTGGCAACGTCAAATGTTATGGACAACGACATGTCAACCGAAATTAAGTTGCCACTGAAATCACTTTTACGCAAAGTCAGTCTAAGGCGTTAATAATAGTCTGATTTCATTCAAGTATCTTCCAGCATCCATCTTTTAAAAAGCTTCAGGAACATTATAATGCTGAAATAAAAAGAAAAAAGCCATTGATGTAAGAATACAGTTGAGTATATAGAACGGGGTAAAAAGGGTCTTAACCCAGCTCGTTTCCCGGGACCTTTTCCTGTCTTTAAAATAAATAAATAAATAAATAAATAAATCACTTTATTTAGGTGTTAACGGTATTTAGCACAGAATGCTAATTGAGGACACCTCCAAGATCGAATTGGAATTTGGATGTGTTGACTTTTTAGGAGAGGGGAAAACTGCAGTACTCAGAGAAAAACCTCTCGGAGCAAGGACGAGAACCAACAACAAACTCAACCCACGTGTGACGGCAAGTTCGTAATGTCAGACCCGGGCCACATTGGTGGCAGGCGAGTGCTCTCACCACTGCCCCATCCCTGCTCCCCCCTCTGCTTTGTTATCGAATATTATGGGCTCCTAATGTATCTCAATTTCTCTCTATTTCCCTGAAAACCAGGAGTCGCCAGTCCTCAAGGATGACACGATAACTAAAGGATCATCGCGCACCGCGTAAACCCGGCGTCAAATTTGAAAAGTATATTGTTTCTCAACTGACCTCCTCTCATTTTGCAGACAAAATTGAATTTTGTGTTACATGGGTAGTCATTCCACTGCCTGCTCATGCTGTTGTGCATGGCGCACTCTTCGGCAACGCCTGAAGTTCCACCGTTGTTGGGTTCACCACGTGACCAATTGAGGTATGTTATGCGGCTCCTGTTTAAAGAACAACATTAGAAATATAAAGTACAGTCGAACCTTTTCAATAGGAACACGGAATGGATAGGACTAGAGTTATATGAATGGTGACATCCTCTGGTCCAAGCGAACCTTCCGTAAAAGAGGTGTCTTTTTTGTGGAGGGTAATTTGAATACAAATAAAAGAATATTATATGAGCCCTATTTTTGTAAAGGGGTATAGTTTTTTTGCAGTTTTTGTGAAGAATCTCTAAAGGGGTCAATCGATAGGTATAGACTGTTTTTGTTTAGCCTAAGAGGTGGAAAGATTTCTGGGTTATGGTCTGGAATCAAACGAATAGCGTATAAAAAGACATTCAAGTCTGTGCAGGAGGCAAGGCAATCTCGTTCCCAGAGTCCTCAGGCTGCTTGGTCAGCGGGCGGTCGCCAGGAGAGACTCTGGGGTAATGGAATTGTTACCACAGGAATCCTGCGTTTAACGGTTCTTAGTTTTGTTACTGTGAACAGCCTTAAACAGCATTAAAAAAATCAAAATTTTTCCATTACCCCAGAGTCTCTCCCGGCGACCTCCCGCTGACCAAAAAGCCTGAGGACTCTGAGAACGGGATTGGAGGCAGGGTAAAAATGATTTTTTCATATTATTCGTACCCATCTGACCATTCCCACTCCTGTTTTTTGCGAAGTCCAATCCAAACACTGGATGAAGTGATAGTTCTGATGAAACTCTGTTCCTCTTTACTATTGATACTGGCAAGATGGGATTTTTTCTCCCTACAGAAATCCTCTGCTTCCTTCCAAGTCAAGTATTTTTTGCTAATTGGAAAGTAACAATATGGAACCCTATTCACAAAGAACGAGCGCCATCTTGGATAGCATCCTGTAGACGAAGCTGCAACAAAAAACAAAACAAAAACAAAAATAACACGTAAGTGTAGGAGTAGGTTGGCTTAACTCCCAATAGCGTGTAACCACAGCGTTGTTAGCAACAAATTCCAAATTTTTTTGGCAAAATGTTAAACGAGGGGCGGTTGATTGCTGAATAGCTTTCAGTTGAAGGATCGTTTTAAACACCTGATGAATGACATCTTTCACGACATATTTTGATCGGTGACCAAAAAGCGCAGGGGGGGGGGGGGGGGGGACCCCCATAAAAAAAG
>Ga0126336_10001256_pt1 | contig 12818 bp, 14 predicted proteins | sample SidCmetagenome_FD_92530 | JGI IMG/M metagenome (GOLD analysis project Ga0126336, IMG submission 92530) | Coral microbial communities from El Islote,Puerto Morelos, Mexico - Siderastrea C C metagenome | ecosystem: Host-associated > Invertebrates > Cnidaria > Coral | place: El Islote,Puerto... | reverse complement strand
GAATATTTGTCGTTTTGCATTAGCTGCATCTGACGTCACAAGCTTCATGTTGTGTTTGGTGTCTGTATTGACACTGGCTGCAATAAGTGTGGACAGACTTCACGCCCTCTCTTTAGGGCTAAGATACAGACAAGTTGTGGCATTGAGGGAAACGTGTTTAGCAGTATTTTCTTTTTGGTTTGTCTCTACTGCTGCTTTAGCAATGCGCCTTTGGGGTTACCGTATATCATAATGGTATGGCTATACAGTTTTGTCAATTTGTCTAGTAACATCAATTTATTGTTACACAAAGATTTTTCTCACGCTTCGTCATCATCGAATTCTAGTTCAAGGCAACTTTCAAGCCGAACAGCAAAGCCAAACTGAATTCCACTGAATGTTGCGCGATACAGAGAGGCGGTGTCCAGTGCACTGTGGTTGCACTGAGACCGCAAACAGTGAAATACACATTCATAAAACGTTGCTGCCCATCAAATAACTTTGTTCGCCAGTGTACCTTGTCTCTCAAATTGAAAGTTCAGTAATCGTGTATCGCTTATTTCATGGGTCATATTTCAGTACATGAACAAGTTGTTCACTTGACTATCTTTGGAAACCAAACAACCGGGTGACGAACTTAAGCGAGCGTCTTTACCGTGTAATTAAGAACAGAACTTCTGTGATAAAATTCCGACTTCAGTAAATTCACACAGATTGGAGAAGAACCCTAGCTAAGACTAGGATCTTACATATAAACAGTTATCACACCTCTTTGTGTTCAGGGTACTTTCTGGTTTAGATTTAAAATGCCATTTGCTGAAAGTTACCTTGTAGAAGGAGCCACAACACTCAAAAGACGTACAGAGGAAAACTGTCTTCTTTTTGAACGTAACACTCTTGTTGTAAACGTAATGATGCAACCGAAAAAGTACAGATTGTCAAAAGTTAAACAAATTGACATCTGATTCATGAAAACACACGCATTCCTCTTTGGGTTAAGTACATATTTCATTTGCAATTTTTGCTTTACAAGAAAAATAATGGGACAAACCGTTTGGCAACAGCTCTCGAAGGCTCTAATTTATGACATAGTTAAGTTTCTTGTGATTGATAGTGATTTTGGAATGCGAAATTGTTCACTATTATTTTTGATGGCACATAGAAAGGTTATTGTGTCATCCACTAAAAAGGTCCCACAGCACCTCAAAGGGCAACACAGAAAGTTTAATGGGGGTGACGAAAATATTGAATGCCTTTTATTAAATAGGTCTCCCTGTGCTTCATCAAAGGCAAACTCTTTGAAGGTCGAGAACAAAATTACCTCTCGTGTCATTTTTCACCACAAGCGTCCTTCGTATTTTGTAACCTCGAGTTACATTTTCTTTTAGTCATTACGTTTATTCGATATATTAGCTTTCCATGATTTATGACGCAAATGCGTTAGCATTTGACCAACTCAAGCAAAACTTCCGTATCAGAACATAACAAAAGAAAAGAATATTTTGTCATTTGCCCTTCTCTTAAAAAATTAAAAATCATTCTACTTTGTTCTATCTTGAAAAGCTGATCGGCTGATTGCACTTATCCTCCAGTTATGGAGGATAAAGTTAAATTTTTTTTTCACAATTAAAGATGCAGCACGTCGGCTATGGTGTGGTGTTATTTATATATTGCCACTTGTTTTCATGTTAATTACTTAATCTACTGTGCATGCTATTACTTAAGCTACAGGAAATGACGTATGTCAAAAGCAAAGAATGAACAGTGTAAATAATTATAAATAAAAAATGTAAAAAAAATGATACTTGGGGCAAATGAATAGTGCCAAAGAAAATACAAGTTTACTAGAAAGTCAACCGAAGATGACAAAAGAAAAATACCTCCTACTTAGCGTTCTTCCAGTTGTTGTCCTTTAAACCGCCTTTGACGTGATCCCATGAGAAACATGAACAGATGACAAACACAGAGAACAAGACAAGTCACGAACGATAAGATATTCAATAAATTCTGGCCGTCAATTTGACCAACAGAAACATCAGAACATTAGAATATTGTAGTAGTCAATCGCAGTTCAAAAATCATTGGAAAATGCGTTTGAACAGTAAGTTTGACTAACACGTGTTATATTCCTTCCGGCTCTCTCTCTCTCATCTTCATTTCCAAGGAAATAAAGAGAGAGTAGCAGAATAATATTGTGTTCGTTCATACTTATTTAATCAGCTGCGTGTCAAGTCAGGAAATGTACGGCAGACATCACGAAAGGATCGGAGCTAAATTAACATGTTCCGTTTTGGTATTTTAAAATTTATCCATCCTTATAGAGACGCGATATAAGTAAACTCCACAAGGGCTATCACTGCTGTAAAATGGCGATAATAAACTTTACTGGCAATGCAAGCCATAAGACATACGAAGAACTGTTTTGCTTAGCAGAGGTAACGGGAGGTATACACAACCAGCTGAAATGCCTTTCAGTGTTAAATATTTTTCTGTCCATCACTGCATTTCTGGGGAATACTCTGATCCTAGTCGCCCTTCAGAAGGTGTCTTCACTTCATCCGCCGTCCAGACTCTTGCTTCGTAACCTGGCGACAACTGATCTCTGTATTGGTATCATTGCTGAGCCTCTTGCCGTTATTTATTGGTTGTCTGCGGTGAACGAACGATGGGATATTTGTCGCTTTGCCGTAGTTGCATCTTCAATAAGAAGCTATATGTTGTGTTTGGTGTCTGTCTTGATACTGGCTGCAATAAGTGTGAACAGACTCCTTGTCCTCTCTTTAGGGCTACGATACAGACAAGTTGTGACCTTGAGGCGAACGTGTTTACCAGTATTTGCTTTTTGGTTTGTCTCTACTGTCGCTTTCACAATGCATCTTTGGGATTACCGTATATCATATTGGTATGGCTATATAGTTATATAATTGTGTGTGGTAACATCAATTTATTCTTACACAAAGATGTTTCTGACGCTTCGTCCTCATGAAACACTAGTTCAGGACATTTTCGAGCCGAACAACAGTGCCAAACAATTCCAATGAACGTTTCGCGATACAGATTAAAGGTGGTGTCCAGTCCACTGCACTGCAGTTGACATTGGCTGTTTGTTATTTACCATTCTATATAGTAAGTTCTCAGTTGATTTTTCAAAGTACACTTTCTTCATCTTTGCATCTCGCTTGGGAATTTTCAGCAACTTTAGTTTACGTAAACTCATCAATAAACCCGATTCTTTGCAGCCAAGGGCTGAATTATGTTAAGAGTTACAATACCTAAGAAAGGGGAAAAGTCTAAAATTAAAATTGGTAATTCCTTTTGTTAGAACGCCAGGTCTTGAGGGTGCTATATTCCAACTTTAACTTGTATCTGAAGTATCGGTAGCAATAAAATATCATTTTTTCACCAGAAAACGTTTCTTACCTCTCTTCGATTCCCTCTGGAGATGAAAAAAGCCTACAGCCCCCAAACTTTGTTAAAACTATAATTCTAGGAATCTAGCACAGTGGGATGCTGGTGATATATTCGGACAAGGGAGAAAACGGCAATCGAGAGATTCATTGAACGAGAATGATATTCGATAATATACCTCACAATATAGGAAAGTTGAACGTTAATTCGTTAGTCTCACGATGGAATCGCCTTGAGTTGTTGATCGCAATATGTTTAAAAACACAGAAAGGAAATTTGACTCTCATTTTATACCCCAAACTTAACATATGAAGAAAAAATGAGCAAACGTAGGGTATTCTTGCACGACTTTTTCTTTCCAGGGAATATCTTTTGGATATCGTTTAAAACGAAAATGTTACTGACTGTCTAAACTGCTAATTGAACCTTAATATTTCATTTATGGTGTGTAAAATATAAGGTTATATTGAATGAGACTCAGACACCCTGCTTTTCGCTATCACTTCGAATCCTCTATTTACGTGCAAATCGCAAACGACTTTTTTAGTTAATTCAGTCCACAACGCAAATATATGCATCTTACAATTGGCCGAACGGCCAAATGGATCTCTCCCTTCAGTTATGAATTCATGAATTCAGTGGTCCAACCTCGCTTGCCTTGCAGTTTCGCGGATGGAGTATATGCACCAGCTCGAACGGGTTGTTTGTCCGCCGGAGAAGGGTTCCGAGGACAAAAGGCCCATCAGCGAGCAGCAGTTGCGAAATGTTATCGCGAGGAAAATGAGCAAAATGTTGGACCAGTTCCAGGAAGAACTGCGCTCTTCATATCGATCAGCACCAACCGCAGGTCGGAGTAATTACTGTCCTTCATGCGCGGTAGAGCTCGTCGTCAATTGTCAGGAGTTCCTTTATGAATACCCGGAGTGCCATATGGTGATCAACGCCGATGACATTCAAGACGTGAGTTCGGTCAGACCCCCAAAGAACCCGACGCTAGTGTACACTGGGTTCATTTAAAAAATGTTCTAAAAAAATGTGGAATTTACGACATGTTTAACGATGATCAGATACGCTTTCTGGGAAACGTTATTGAACAATTTCAGATGTATACCGGTAATTCAGTGAACTACGTTAGCTTTCTGCACAATTATTTTGAAAAGGTTTCTTCTAAAGACGGGCCACGTAAAAACGAAATTCGCGAACTTCTATCTCTTCACCTCCCTAAATTACCAAAAACCGAGCAACGGGCAAAAGAAAAGTTTGATGGATCGTGGAGAACCCAGTGACCTCTTACCAGGGAGCAAACAGTTTGCTGTATTTGGCATTTAGCCTTGAGGGTATTTCCATACAGTGGTCACTGATAAAATTATTAATCATTTTTAATCTGTCGAGGAACGCTTATTCCTTGAAAGGTTCACCTCTGAGGTAAAATCGAATTTCGTCAAGGATTTGTTTGTACTCGATCCTTGCAAAATTTGCTTTCTCAACCTTTCATATTTCTTGAAGGTTGCCTCCTCTTTGACAATGAGACCGGCCCCTGTTAAAGTTGCAATGACAACTGGATTCAGGGTTATGCCACCTGCCACCGCAGCGCTGACAATTAATTTGCCAGCAGAAATGTCGCAAATCAAATTTTTTCGTTGGTAGCTGCGGTATAGCTTTTCGTGTAATGTTTCTTGTAGTAGTAGGCATAAAGATTTTTCAGCATTTCAACAGTCCCCTTGGAAAGAGTTGTGTCGATGTGGTTGAAGTCGAATATATTTCGCCTTGTGTCGCTCATCGTAATATATAATATCAAAAAATTTACTATAAGAAAATCAAGCGCTTGATAATCGAGCCATAGCTTTTCCAAGCGTCGATATTCAAGTCTAATGCCAAAAGGCCGGAAGAAGGCACCTTAAAAAACCACCCACCCCTCTGTGAAGAGAAAACCCTTGATGAGCCCAGATTTTCAGTGAAAAAGTTTTTTGGAGAGGAAAAGATTTTCAAAGATACTCTTTTGTGTGAAGTTATGCTGACATGACCACCCTGCAAAGAAATGATTTCGGCGCCGTTCAACGTAAATCTGTTGTCCCCTTTTTTCGAATCCAAAAAGCCGTTTATGTGGTGAACGGCACTATGCAGTAGGTGTCCGTTGTATTCAGGTCTGTTTGCATCACCATTTTACCATTTTCAGTAACCTAGATTGTGTCATAAACACTCGAGTCCACATCATTTTGTGATCCCTTGACGCCATAAAAAATCATATAACCTATTCCCTGCGTGGGGCTAGTTGCAGTGCTCTGACAATGCATGTCAATGTAGATGTATTCGGGCGGGGTTATGCTCCACTTATGTAAGTGAACGATGGATCTGGTGTATTTGACAAACAGCTTGGTGACTTGTTGATTAATATTTAGTGAAGTGGAAACGACACTCACTGATAAATTTGTTGTGCTTGGAGGGAAAAATTCAATGGCCAAAGTGTACTCGCCTTATGGAAGTTTAAACATGTTGAATCCAATTCGAGAAGAGTAATTATTTTGAGCGTTTTTCCCCATTGTGAAGCTGTATGCTTTTTCGTTTACAGTGTGGGGGAAACCTGAGAAGTCAACTATGCCAGTGACTCTTATGTTGTTTTCGCTGGATGACTCGTCGGTCCATGAGATACCTGAAAACGTCTTTTTTATTGGTTGAGCTGGTGATGTGGGACTCCTGGATTTTTGTGTCGATGTAACTTCTTAGCCCTAAAATTACATCCCCTTTGGCGGTGTTCACCTTATTGCTAACATAGCCGACATTAGCTGCAACTTTTATGTTTTTGTCATCGGTTTTCAAATTAATTATTCCTTTATCATTCAAGTCCAAATTAGCAGTCATACTATTGCTGCCATCAACCTTGACATATTTTTTTGCTTCCACATTAATTCTGTCGTTGAGATACTCAACACACGTGGCGTCTCTCGGATTTGATGGAAGATCAAGATTGGTAATAGAGTGGTTTTTCAGGTCGATGTCAGCTGCTTTATCCAGCTTGGTGGTTAGTTGAGTGTCGACATATATTTTGTTTGTCGCCTGATTTGCCCCTCTGGGGCCAGGGTCTTTGACGTTGTAGATGGTATTGTCATTCATATTTATCGCATTTTCCATTTTTCCTCTTTCTTTTTTTGCGAGAAAGGTTTCTCACTGGTTTGCATAGCTTATAGCTTTATCCAGATCCCCTTGAACAGGATACGGGTTGCTTTTCAACCCCAAAATCTCGTACTTATCTTGCATATTGATGTCAGCGTTTTCGTCCAACTTTGTCGCTAGTAAAGTAGGATCTCCACCTGCGCCAGTGGGGTCTTGCGGCCCTTTCAAGCCTTGAGACCTTGTGTGCCACGTGGGCCTTCCAAGCCTCGGGGTCCTGGATCACCTTTGTCTCCTTTTTCACCCTTATCACCCTTATTGCCTTTTTCTCCTTTTTCACCCTTATCACCCTTATCGCCTTTTTCTCCTCTATCCCTTTTGGGCCGGTCTGTCCGTGGTCGCCAGCCGGTCCTTCCGCACCTTGGGGGCCTGTTGGGCCATGAGCACCATGGGGCCCAGTTGGGCCTTGGGATCCTGGTGGCCCCTGCGGGCCTGTTTCGCCTTTCGGTCCAGGGGGCCCTTGTGGCCCTGGCGGTCCTGGAGGCCCACTTGCACCTGTACCACTCCCAGTTTCATCGATCGTGCTGTTTAGGTAGCCCATTGTATATATCTTCATTAAAATTTTTTTCATCAATTTCTGTGGTTTGTCATAGTAAAAGAAGGAATGTTTTTTGTCGGTTGCGCTGTCCAGCAGTTGGTGATCCACCCCAAGCTCGTCCTCGATTCGCTTGCTTTCTTTCGGAAGAAATGCAAAAATGCAAAAATGGCTACAGTTGTCGCGGATGTTTTTTGGTACCTTGTAAAAGGTTTGAGTGAGATAAATAACGCTGCAGTTTTGGTGCCGCCCGTTTGATGAAATAGTTGATGATGGCGTTTTGGTTGCTTTCACAAACCAAGTCGTCAAAGACAACAACCTTTTGGTTGTCCACCGGAAGCTCTTCAAGTGGAATAATCACATCCCCTCGCGCCTCGAGGACCTCGTAACCAACTTTGGGGTCGATTTTTTTGGCAAAGTCCTGTAAAAGCGCCCGATATTTGTTTTGGTGGAGGTTTTTTGAAAAAAGGTAGACTTTGTCATATTCCAGAGACTCGTAAAGCATATGCAGCAGGATGTTTGTTTTTCCAGAATAACTTGGCCCACAAATTAACATCCGGAAAACATCAGTGGGCATGCAAGGGTGTCCTTGCTTGTAGTCAGTTGTCGTAAGAAAGTTAGGATCATAATTCGGAATCTTCATTTTTTATTGAAGTGGAAACATAAGGCTGCTGAAAAGTCAGCGGTCGATCAGCAAACACATGAGATGCTTCAAAAATTCAAAATGAACAAAATTGGGAAGGAGTTTGGCCAGCTTGTAGGAGAGGAACTTTTTGAAACGATTACGAAAAGGCTTGAAAAGAGCACCCCTAAGCAAGAGAAAGCGGAGGTAGACGAAACTCCTGGTTATGGTATGGATGAGTTAGGCAGAATTAATCCGATTGGTGATGACTTTAGACCGGACACACCAACACCAACACCAACACCAGCATCATCATCACCCCACCATCACCACTGCCACCACTTCCTGATGTTGATGTTGATGGTGATGGTAAGTTTCCCCAACCACTCCCACCGCTGGAAGAAACTTCCATACGCAAAACGTGGGGGGACCCTGGGCCGGTTTAGTACGAATATCCACATGAATCAACCCTGCTGCAAACGGTCAATCAGCTGATCACGAAATACGGAAATGACCCCCACAACAAAGTGAAAAGTAAAGAATCTAGATTATTCGGTTATTCTATAGAGGACCTTAAAAGGATAAGAGATGGGATTTATGAAAAAAGAAGGGCAACTTAATCTCTTTCGAAACAGCTTCAGGAAGGAAAGCAGAGACTAAAGCCTCCACCTCCACGTAAAAGTAAAGAATCTCCTCTAAGCCCCCTGGAAAAGGCTGTAATAAGCCGAAGACCTAATATCGAGCGGTCAGACGGTGAAGATGACTTTCCTCAACAAAACTGGGAAACAGAAGGGAGTGGTTTGATGAACGTGTTCCCTGACGAAATAATCAATCAACTTTGGGTGTGCTTGGGTTCGATCAAGGCTGGAAACAGTTCAATAAGACTTCAACACCAGTTTATTTCTCTGCTTGATTCACTTGTTGAAAACGGTGTAATCAGTGAAAAACACGGGGAGCTCGTGTTTCTCTCCGCCAGATTGGCGAAAACGCTAACCGAACTGTGAGAACCTCGTCTGTTTTCCATAACACTTCTCCGCAATGTGCTTTCACGCTTATCATCATGCTTTGCAAGGTCTATATTCTGTAGAATATTTGGGCAATATTGTCTCAAGTAAAATAGCCTTCAAGTCGTATAAACCAGGCCCACCTGAATTTTTTACCTCAGACATTCGCTTGGACTGTACTGGGAAACATACAACATTGTGCCACAGGACCACCAACTCCTGGATATGCTGGTATTCATTGGGCAGCCGCTACCAGTTATAAATGACGGCCAGGAAGTGGTACCAGCTGTCCAGGAACAGGACTGCTTTCTGTGCGAGGATAAACCATTCATACAAATGAAACTAAGAGAACGTGAAGGAGCAAGTGCTAACAGGCCGTTTGACGTCACACCCAGTCAGCAGGTTTGACGGACAGTTCTCTACCTACGTCATGTAACACACAATAGTGTATACCCTTTTTGATTATCTGTGATTGGTACAATAGAGCGATTTTCATTCGAGTGCCGAAAGTAATTCGCATCACTACGCTTAGTAATTGGTCAAAAATCTCGCTCCACCTTCTCGGCCAATCAGAAGTAAAAACAAAACCAATTGTGGCTCGCTCACACGTGTTGTTGTTGTTTTGTTTTGTTTTTTCGCGCTTCACGCCGACTACGTGTATTTATTTCGAGTTTTGATTGGTTCACTGGATTGTCTGTGTCCTTTGTGATTGGCCAGAGTGATTACTTTGGTTTTGGTTTTGCGACACTCAACTGAAAATTGCTCTAATGAGCATGTGCGGTTAGTTCGCAGTCGTTAGAGTTTTGAAATCACTGGCTGTGTTAGTGGCATCTCACGAAACATTTTGAGAACGTCCAAAAACATACTTAGATTACTGAAAACGATAATTCTTGGTTCAATTTTTTAGGGCAGGACAAGGCTACTTAACGTAAGGTTAAGCTAATCTAGGAATTTTATCATTTCTTCTCTTTTTGTTAATTGGCAGTAAACAACGCTTTACAAAAGGTAAAATTAAAAAACCAAAGACCTCGGCTTTAGAACAAAAGAGCTCGGTACTTGAGAATTGAATGGAGTAGAAAACGGTTGCAATATTGACAAGCATTTGGACAAAGTTTGGCTCGAACTTACAGCTGAAAAAGCTTGGAAATATTTAGAAAAACCAGTGTTCTTTATCTTGGTAGGGTATGGATTCCCTCCATTTGAAAGTAATTTCATACATCTTTTAAAAATTGGCTTTGCATGTAAATATAAATAAATTCCCTTGGTTGTTTTCAGGTGATTCCTGCAAAGGGTCACTCGGCTGCCAAGGTATCGTTCTATCCTTACACGGATAAGCCATTTGGAGAAGTGTGCACGGCATATGCTGCGGCTTACATGAGCTTAGATCAACAGATACGTGACACGGACCACATCGATTGGTTTATAACCCTTGATAGTAGGCTTGGAAGTAATATCGTCAACACGGCTGAAAAAAAAAGAAACCTTTGAGGAGGGGAATGCCTATGAAATCGTGATCTTGTCGAGGACGTGGTCTTGTCTGATCGCAAACGCTCGCACACGCACGCTCTCATTGACAGCGTGCGCTTCCATAAAATTTGAACCTAAGCTAGTAGAGTGTTTCAAGATGTTTTACCGCGCGCTGATAGTAGCCGATGCAAGTTCAAGAGCTGTCTTTTAAAGACAAGCTTTATTAGCAGTAAAATGAACATGGTTGGAAAACTCCTTTCCATATGAAAGGTTTCACGCTAGAACTCGTTTTGAAGTTGAGGTATCTCGGTGTATAGCCTGCGAACACAGATGTATTTACGGCTACGACAGCCGCAAATACGTCTGCGTTCGCAGGCTTCTCGGTGTATCGAGTACACTTGTGCAGTACGTAATTGAGACACCACTTACTCGCCCTGCAGTTTGCTTGTGGCGGCTAACATTTATTTACTGCTGTTTGCTTGCAGTTAGCATTTATAGTTTGGTTGGGCGACTGTTTTTTTTTGGCATCCATGTTGACTTACCATGAAGTACCTGCCGATCGTACCGTAACTTATTAGATGTGTGACTTTTCTATTCATGCATGTTTCAGCTCCTTGAAGTGCCTGGACGCGTAACTCGATCACACGGAGTGGAGTTACATCCCTTCCGCCTAGACATAACAGCTAACACTGATCCTGCCCTGTAAGTTTTACAGCGAAAGGGTAGACAGTTCACAGTCTCGCTATTTTTCAACGCAAAAGTATACACGAGAGAAACAGCGAGCGATACAGAAAAAGGGTTTTTTCTCTCTTGTTCAAGCTTAATTTGTGATCATTAAGTTCATAATAATATTTTGGGTCAATCACAGCCTTGGCCGTTTGATCAAATATGAATACTAAGTATATGAAGACTCGATTTAGATTATAGTTTTTTATTTATTGTTTTTATTTGGAGTGATGGAAGCATCAAAGGAGATTCGACAAATCCCAATTGCTGACTAATTTACTTTCTAAACGACGCATTACCACAGTTTTTTGAACTGAGTAACTATCCCTTTTATTTAAAATAATTTCTTCTCAGGGTCTTGATAGTATCGAATGTTAAAGTTAGGTTTTTGTATTACTCCAATTGTTTTCTTTGTTTTCTCTGCTACAGACTTTCCCTCGAAATGGAGGAAGATAAAGGCACTGAATTCATTACAGCAGCGTCTGATTTGGTTAGTTTAAGTATTTGTGACCATTTGTGTGTTAACTGAATATTAGTGTTTTTAATATATGTTTGCTGCAACAGGCCTAGGAGGACCCGTTGGGGGGAGGGAGGATGGGGGTGGGTGGAAGAGTGTTGCAATTTACACCTTTCTTGTTGAAAAAATGAATGAGTTCGCTCTCCCTCTTTTAACGCAAGAAAAATCGCCTCTTCCATCCGTAACAATGCGTTGATATTGGAAGGACGAATTGGAAATTTTTCCACTTCAATATTTCTAATTTGCTTACCCTTTCAGCTCTACTCTAGGAGCTCTTCTCTTGACAAACAAGTTTTCCCAATTGCTTACTGTGTGGAAATAAAATGCAACTTTTTTGTTGTGTCATAAAACCAACAGCACAAAAACTCTTCGTTCTAACAATTCATTTCAACTGTTCTAACACTGCTCCCTAATTGTCGCCAGCTGCATGGGGCAACCCCGCTGGTCCATCGGTTTGTACTAGGAAACACCACAGTAACACCGCTAACCATGAGGTTTGAAGCGAAGGCGACTTTTAAGATCATCTCCACCGAGCCGAATCCGTCAGCCAAGACGTCGAAGGCCCAGACCCACGGCAGCATCACGGTCAAACCCGCTAAGACATTAGAGGTAAGCATGATCTGGTGAAATGCGACACTGACTTCGTGATATAAAGATATGAATTCTGCTTACCGAGTTGCATACATTTCTTATACACTAGTGAAGAGAATTTAATTCATCTCCAAACTCGACGAATGTAGCCTAATTGAGTCGCTCCAAACTCTGTAAATGTTGTTTATGTTGAAGTAAATTAAATTGCAAATGCAACTTTTATTGGTATTTAGTTGTTTTAAATTGGTTTTTGGAAAGCCAATTCAAAGGCGTCACAGAAAATCTGTTGGAAATATAATTTACTTCAGGTAGTATGGTGACTTGCCAACGAAAACAGAGCTCTGAAACAGCTTGGATTAGTAGAATTCTATTTGAACCGAAATAGTTTTCTGTGGAAAATGTTTGTGTAACTTTTCTTTTCGCTTCAATTACAGCTAAAGGTTGGGTTTTCCTTGTCGGAGGAACTTGTTCGTAAAGTGGACGACGTCTCTGCGGCAAAAGAACAAGCCGATGGAACGCTGTTCATTACCTCAGAAGACGGCGACAGAAAACTTGTCTTCCAACAAGACCTTAAAGTTGAATTTTCCATTAAAACTACGCAGGTAATTAGAGATATCATTCTGAATGCCGTCGAGCATTGACCGCTTGCCATATGTGAGAGTATGGAGCATAGAGTGTTAGTAGTAAGGTGGGCTCGTATGGCCGATTTCCTGGCTTCTGATTGGTCGAGAGCGATCACGTGCCAGAGGAACTTCCGGTGACGTCATAAGTCACTTCCGGTAGAAGACCACTGACCAGGGT
>Ga0126336_10001255_pt1 | contig 12822 bp, 7 predicted proteins | sample SidCmetagenome_FD_92530 | JGI IMG/M metagenome (GOLD analysis project Ga0126336, IMG submission 92530) | Coral microbial communities from El Islote,Puerto Morelos, Mexico - Siderastrea C C metagenome | ecosystem: Host-associated > Invertebrates > Cnidaria > Coral | place: El Islote,Puerto... | reverse complement strand
TTACCTGATAAAACTGCATTACTGAGTTCCAGCTATCCTGAGGGAAACTTCGGAGGGAACCAGCTACTAGACAGTTCGATTAGTCTTTCGCCCCTATACCCAAATTTGACGATCGATTTGCACCTCAGAATCGCTACGAGCCTCCACCAGAGTTTCCTCTGGCTTCACCCTATTCAGGTATAGTTCACCATCTTTCGGGTCCCAACAGACACGCTCTTACTCAAACCTTCCTAAGAGTAGGATAGGTCGGTCGACGATGGAAAATTACAGAATTTTTTCCAGATTTTCTTGCAGATAAGCTGCACCCCCGATTTTGGGCAAAGTTTTAGGGTAAAAAGGTGCGGCTTATACGCCAGTGTTTACGGTAACCGAATACACAAAGCTGATTCCTTGGCAAGTGAGAGACGAGAAAACCCCAAGATCCGGAAAAGACCAAGGAACAATCCACCTTCAGTTTGTGATTTTGGGCAACAGGTGCTGATTTGGTATACTGAGGGAAAAAACACGTAGTAGGTCTATCTTAACAGCAAGAATCCTCAACAGAAAATTAAAACCTGCAAATACAAAGTTCAATTTACATATCCAGATGGAAAAAGAAACAATGGTAGAAACTATTTTAATGTCTGAGAGAAGAAACTGGACCACTTTGCAGAAGATTGGCCGGCCAAGAAAATTTCTTTGCGGGTGGAGAGCATGTTGAAATTAAACCTCTTGAAAATGACAAATGAAGATCTTGCAGTTAATGTTTTAAAAAAACTGAACATGGCGGACGACTTTCACATGCTTGAATGACATGGTGGGGAATGCACTTTCAAAAATGGGGGAAATATCAACAAGAGGCTAAAAAAACAGGAAATTTTGTGAAAAACACCTGTGTCTATTTTGATAGACAATTTTTTTCCTCCAATGTCATTGCCTACCTTGAATTTGCTTTCAGTTTTGTACGAGTGCTTTAAGGAAAGTAACTAATTGTCAGTGTTATGGAAGTATTTTATCATGGAGAGCTACCTAAAACTAGTGAGAGGAGGCTGCTCTGAGAGATCTGGTTCTGGAGGGTATCCAGGAAATCACCTTCATACCTCACAAGTCTCCGCCAACGATAAAGGCCTTCGAAGCCGAGTATTTACATGCCAAAAAGTTGCCCTTTGGGGCCCAACTCCTCAAGGTTGGTTTGCTTGAGAAATTGGCCATCGAACTGATGATGTATCTTGAGTTTCTGGCTTCGTATCTTTACAAAAGCAAATTAAAGGTGCAAATTGACCTCAGTGCAGTCGGGCATGCTCCACAGATTTGGATCCACCACATCAAGCAATGGTTCAAGAGCATTGGGAAAGTTTTAGATGAGGGACAATGCCAGCACTACTCGGAATGGCTGGACAATTTTATCACTGGAAGCAGTTAAGCGGGACCCAGAAGCGCTGAGCTTCTTTGGGCAACATACCTGACAAACCTGCTTTTACCCCACCAGGACACATCAAGAGAACAATAATGTAAAAGTAAGGAAGCTTCATTTTGCAAAATTTTTGTATCAAATCGCACTTGGTGCGTTACAAAACTTTTTAGCGGATGGCTTCTTGTACGTTCAATTTTTACACGCATCCTTGGGATGAAGTCTTTTGAAGACATTTCTTTTAAAAGCTTGTTGCTTCAAGGAAATGACCTGAAGATTACCCAACGGCAGTTATAGAAGAAATTAGGGTGTTTAGAGCAAAGAAATCCTTGTTCGAGAACAGACTGTATTGCCAGGGTCATTTTTGTTTCCAAGGACAACGATTGATTCTTAAGGATTTCTTCCACTTCAACCATTGGTAAATTACATTTTTGACTGAGGATTGACTTCGAAAGAATTTTTTAACTGAGCGATTCCACGTTTACAATAGCTTTCTTGGAATGTTAACAAAAAAACAGTGCAGAAATATGGTAGTTCTTGGTACGACTGTCGAAATGGCGTCAAGTTAAGCCGAATTGTACTCAAGGCATTTTGCTTTCCCAGGACACCATACATGCATGCAAGTGCTATTTTGAATAATTTTTTCATACCTATGGGCTTGTTGTCCCTTTCTCTCTGTTTGTCTTTTCATGGAATTCGTATTCAAGTTAAAATAAGTGATCTGATTTTGCAATTGCATTTATTAAGTTAATCATGGCGAGAAAATGCGTGTATAAACTTTCAAGATTTTGTCTTTGTAGGTTTTGTTTATTGTTTTATCTCGCTAAATGGTGAAAATAATTCAAAAAATTAGTAATAGAAACTTCTAGACTGAGTTAGTGTTGTTTCTCAAGCCAGTTTGCTTTCCTTTGGTACTGCACATTGGGTAGTTTGAATGCAAAAAATCGTTCAGCCATCTTAGTGCAAATCATTGCTAACTTTTTCAGTTGACGGAATACTTACTATATTATTTGCGTTAACTTGTAGTAGAGAATGGTATTTCTCTTCGATTCTAATGATTTAACTTAGAACTGCCAATTCACTAAAAACACAATATTTTTTAAATGTAAATGCTTGGTTTTGCATTTGCATTTCAATGGATTCCTCGTTTTGTTTTGCACTATGCTTTGATCTCCATTTGGCTCTTTATGTAAAAACTGTTCTACTTGTTATACATCTATCTCAGACACTCTCCTCCCCTGCCTTTTGTTTTCTCATGAGGGAAATTATACTGGCACATTGTTGAGACACGTTTTCCTCCTACAAGCTCGGTATCAGAATTTGGAAAAAAAGTTTTCCATTGTTTTCCAATGAAACGATTGTAAACAACACTAGGCAATTCTTCGTTCATCGAAAAAATAAATAAACTCCACGCTGAATTTCTTTGAATTTGTATGGCAAATTAGCACATAACTTTGTGAAACACCTGGTAGCTAGCTTGCCTTGCCCGATGGCACTAATGCTGATACCAGAAACCTTGGCACGTGTGATGTCATAATGAAAATGGTCAATTGAAGCTCAAGGAGAAAACAAACTTGTCCATAATCTATGGACTCCATCCCCACGAAGGGGTAATCATGCTTCCAGCCGATGAAGTTGATCAACGAGGAACACAAAAAAGGACACCGTAAAATGTAACAGCATAATCTAATTTATGCGGCGCCATCGATCCAGACAATAGGAGCACGTGCTCATCAGGCAGGAAGTATTGGTTTTCTTGGTATAAAGATCTACCTCACTCAATGCCAGTCTATTTTCCTCTAGAGCATCACGGGTTCATTGAATTCGCCTGTGCTCTCCACGTCAATTATGGGGTAAAGATAGTTTGTCCACGCATGGTCTCAATATTTGAAGGTTGTTTTAAAACCCCTCCCCTCGCCTTTTTCTAGCACCGTCACAGTTCTTGGAATTGCTCCAATGACGTTTTTTTAGATGATGGTGTTCACCTCAACCCTCTAGGAAATTACAAGTTATATAAAAAGTTGCAGGGAACGGCGCTGAAGGCATTGTCTCTTTTGCACACCCTCCCTTAGTTTTTTCCCCTGGTGGTGGGTCTCTCTATTTCGTTTTCTTTTCGATTTGAATTCATTTTATTTGTTATGTTCAGTGCCTTTTTCCCACTGTTTCCAAAGTTCTTATGAGTGTATAACCTCCTGGCCGCTTGTTCGTTCAGGCAAGGCCCAATGCACTTGACTTTGGGCTAGTGGTTTCAGTCTGAACTATGCTTTGACTTCCACTTTGGTTGTCAGTGGTGGCAAGCACTTCATTTTGTAGTGGTTTCAGTTTGAGCTACATTTTGACTTCCGTTTTTGGCTGTCGGTAGTTGCAGGCACTTCATTTTGATATGAGATCCACCTCTCCCTCCCCCCCCCCCTTTGCCTACACAATACGAATAACTTGAATTGGATCAATTTACACATTATTTTGTAGGCCATCTTTGATGCTATTCTAGCTTTGTTTTCAATGGTTTCAGTTGATTTCTTTGCTTTCCAGTTGATTTCTTTTTTAAGCACTTGTTATACCATCTACAAGCAACACAACCACCGTCTCTCGCAAGTGTAAATGTGTCACATGTTCTTCCGTGGCTAGTTCAAAGAGTACAATAATTTTTAGCTTTTGGTGTGGCCTTTCTTGGCCCCACCTGGAGTATGTTCGTTGTTTCTTATGTTAGTGACAATTTTTTAGTGGTAATTTTTCAATGAAAATGTAATTCACGCAGATATTATTCAAAGTGAATATTAATCCCATTAATATGAATCTAGACCTTGAAGACCTTGAATGGACTATTCATGGGAACAAGCAAACCGCAACTTTCCTTGTGGTAGGAAGAACATAGTTACCACAAGGGACAGCCACCTAGGAATAAAAAAGGCACTTTGGCACTTTTATACACTCATAGCCATCTGGCATTATTCTTCAGAGGTACATGGAGCGCTCTATAGCATACAGCTGTTTTGTTAGTTCCTGCCTCATAATGGCAGCCACAAACGATAGTGAAGTAATGAAGTGTATTGCAAAATGCACAGGATGCAATGAACCAAAAAGACAAGGAAATCCCTCCTCCAGAAGCAGATTGTGAAAAAACGAGCAAGGGTCACAGTGGAGCAAACAATTCCTGATGAAATTAGGTTGGGCAACTACGTTGAATCGGCAACTAAGCTTCATTGCTGTAGGGGGGGGGGGTATTTCAACCACAACAAAACGCTAGCAATGTTAGCCGCAAGGCGTTGGACCCCCCTAGTGGGCCAATCATTGGGTTATTATCCACAGCGACAACCAAGCAGCTGTACAAATTCTCAACAAAGGGACAACAGCCAGTGAGCTGATCATGGATGAACTGCGTAACCTTTTTTGGCTCTCTGCAGCCTACAATTTCCACATTAGTGCCATATACATTGAAGGCACTCGTAACACCATTGCAATCTCTCAACATGATCTGCCGCATCCGCATTCCTTTTATGCTCTTTCACAGGAACCTTCACTGGGTTTGGGCCATAATGATTATCGATTGTAATTGTTGTTATAGAAAAATGTTGTATAATTGTAAGTGTAGGGTTATTACGAATGAACTGCTTGAACACAACATTGTTGTGCTGTCTGTTTCAGGGTTTAGGTGAATATTAATCCCATTGATATGAATCTAGTGCAACAATTATTTAGCTTTTGGTGTGGCCTTTCTTTGCCCCACCAGGAGTATGTTCGTTAAGTTTGTAATGTTAGTGACAGGCAATGTTGCAATGAAAATGTAATTCGCGCAGATATTGTTTGAAGTGAATATTAATCCAATTAATATGAATCTAGGCTTTGAATGTACTTTTCATGTTGGGAACAGGCAAACGGCAACTTTCCTTGTGGTAGGAAGGACATAGTTATCACAAGGGACATCCGCCTAGGAATAAACAAGGCACTTTTACACACTCATAACCATACAGCATTATTTGTCTGAGTTATATGGAGTGCTCTATATCATACAGCTGTTTTGTTAGTTCTTGCTTCCCCACCCACCCACTTCCATGGGCAGTTTTTATTTCTGTGTTGTAATTCCGTGATTTGTGCTGGGGACCTTAATGATTATCAGTTGTAATTGTTGTTATAGAAAAATGTATGATTGTAAGTGTAGGATTATTATGAATAAACAGCCTGAACCAAACGTTGTGGTGTCTGTACTTCCACCATCAACAGTTATTTTCTACAATTGATTTTCGAAGCGCTGTTGGCAAGATCAGGATATCTTCTCTTCTATTTTATACATCACCTTCATCAGATATTATGGACCTATGTGATCAGTATGATACTGTTTACCCCTTGATTTTAGATAAGCATGCACCTCTACGTGCTTGGGTCACCACTCTCCGGCCTCATGCCCCTTGGAATAAAAATGACATTAGAGAACAGAAATCAATTTATCGCAACCTTAAAAGGCGCTGGAGTCATAACGGTCTTGTATCATCGGATCATCAATCCTGTGTTGATCATTATCTTTGGATAACTACTCCAATCTTATCTGTGATGCTGCTAGCCATAACCAGACCCTCTTTCGCTCCATCAACCGCCTTCTCCATAGGAAGCCCGAGAAAAGTCTTAACTGTCATTTGGATACCTTCTCACCTACCTCGACCGTCTAACTATCAAAAGTTCCTCACACTGTTGTGTCTAAATCCTGCAGCTTGGATCCTTTCCCCTGCCACCTCTTTGAAAGAACACCTCGACTTGCTTCTACCAACACTATGCAAGATTGTGAACTTGTCGCTGCAATCTGGTGATCTGCCTTCTTCTCTGAAAACTGTCATCTTATCGCCACTGCTCAAGAAACCTCTGGATCACGAAAGTCCTTGATAATAATAGGCCTATCGCAAATCTCAAGGCTGTTACTAAAATTATCGAGAAAGTTGTGGCTGTTCGTCTCCAAGACTACCTTGAATCCAACCAACTTAGTGCATCTCTACAATCAGCCTATAAGCGATTTCCTAGTTGTGAAACCGCCTTTACTCATGTTTACAGCGCCATTTTACTTGCCATTGATATCGTCACTGCGTTATACTCTTGCTTCTTGACCTGTTTGCTGCTTTTGACACTGTTGATCACAATATTCTGCTTAAAAGACTTCCTCTAAGTTTTCAATCTGTGGTAATGCCCTTGCCTGCTTTCGCTCCTACCTTAAAAATTGCAAACAATTTACTTAAATCAATGGGGAAAAATCACAGTCTTGCGAACTCAAACGTGGGGTGCCTCAAGGCTCTGTCCTCGGGCCCGTCCTGTACCTACTTGATACTGCACCACTGGCTGACATTCTACAATACCACGAGATGCAATTTCATTTCTTATGCTTATGATACTCAGTTATAAAGGACATTCCTTTTAGCCTTGCCAGACCTACCCCAATGTGTAAGAGAAATTAGGAAACTAGAGAAATGGAGCTTCTCCCAGTTTATTTTTGCCTTTTAAGGGCAAAATGTTTGCTCAAAATATGACTCTGAGGGTAGCATGATTGATTGCGGTTACCATGGCAATGACATGGATTTCCAGTAAAAATTTTACAATGATATAGGGCAATTATTTGAAAACTTACCAAACACACGTTTATAAAAGTCAAAATACTTCAACATCAAGTTTTAGAAACTAGAGAAATGGAGCTTCTCCCTGGGGAATTTTTGTTTCAATTGGTTTACATTCACCCGAGAACCAGACCAGTTTATTCTTGCTTTTTGAAGGCAAACTGTTTGCTCAAAATTAACTTGAGGGTAGCATGATTGATTGCGGTTACCATGGCAACGACACATCTGCTGACCTTTATATGGCTGTTTTCGTTCATCCCCCCAGGTAACCTAACTTCACACAAAAAATGAAGGGGGGTTAAAATTTTTCATTTCCAACCTTTCCACATTTTCTCAGAGAACTGCTCTTACATGTAACGTTACTCTTGTGTCTTGACCAGTGCACAAAAGAGTGGAGGCATTGGAAGGTGCATCTATTATTGGAAGTCAATGGAAGAGCTGCTGCCACAACAGTGATCTGCCGAAATTTACCGCAACAAAAAAAACACACCATAGTGGTAACATTCCTGACTACTTATCAACTGAGCGAGGTCTTTACAGGAAAGCTGTTTATCATACAGCATTTGTTTGGCCCAAAATGATTCAAATGGAAGTGGTTACTTCAAATCCAGTTATGCCTGTGTGTGCATAATTCGCCTTGCATCAATGGAGATCTGTTCAGTCACGTTACCAAACCCATAAAATTATTTACCAAAGTAAACTAAAGAATATTTTGTCAAAAAATGTGCACTCTTCTTATAGGTCCTCTCGATCATGTTTAATACAGAAAGCAAGGTTTAAAGAATTACAGTGTAACTAGCACATGCTAGTAACTAACAAAGTTATTTATCTAAACAATGCCAAAATAAGTTTTTACAGGTTTTTGTCTCATTAAATTGAAATGTTCGACACTAATGAGTTCTGAAAGTTGTTTGCATATAGTAAAAATATAGATAGACAGATGAAAGGACACCAAATTAATTGTATTGCATGAATTGGTGAGTTACGGTTTGTCAGTGCAATTTGGCCTGAAAAGACTGAGCGGAAGAAAATCGGCTTTAATGTTTAAAAATCTGTTGAGCAAAACAGATTTTATAAATCAAGTCCATCAGAAGAATCCGTGCAGGTTATCCACTTGGGATGATTTGCTAACAGATGCGCAGGTTATAAACTATAGTTTTTATTGTTAAATAGAGGCGGGTTCATCAATCAGCTTTTTTGTGGCACGTAGGTTGTCGACTTGTGGCTGAAACTTAACTTTAGTCACTTTTGAATCATCACGATCACTGAAAACTCGAAACAACAAGGAGAAAAAAATCGCTAGAGTTACCTGGAGTCGCCAACGGTATTGAGACGTCTACAGAACATGTATCATACACACATCTCCCTCAAATCGTGGGCAATCAGTTAAAGAAATCTGGGGAAAGAGGAAAGACCAGAAAAGAGTACATGGCAGTTTTGCAGTCTTACCCACTCGACGAGACACAAGAATCTCCAGTTTCTCAGGGAGAAGCGGCACCATGCCGAGCTAGTGCCGAGAGAAAACGGGTAAGTATTTATTTCAGTTCAGTTTAGCATTGAATGTTCTTCCGTGTTGCACATAATTTAATAAACATTACAATTTTCGTGTCGTAATTCACAGATCACAGAGTCGTCTACAGCAACGAAGACTCCAGAAGACCAGAACTGGCAAGGAAAACAAAAAACAAAAAGAGAAACAGAAAGGAAAGGTCTGTACCTCATTGATAAAAGGTAAATTAAATTTTTATGTTGACTCCTTCAGACAATCAAAACACCTTAAAAGTAGAGAGAAATTAAGCAAGAAAATGAAGTTTCAATTTATCTTGTCTTTTCTAGACTGCGAGCAGTCATTTATTTTACTTATGGACAGTGGGCTGCACGACTTTTGATCGTGAAGCCCACTTTTTGATCGCAAGAGGCGATCGGCGAGAAAAACTTCGCCACTCTCGCACCATTCTCGATCAATCATTGCGCACTTTGAAGAAAAATGACGACTCCTCAAAGATAAGAAGGTGCATCTTTATAAGGTATCCAGTTGTTTCGCTACAAAGTCGTTTTTCTAAAATTCGATTCGCTTTGTCATCTTATTTCATTTTGTGTGATCTGTTAATTCAAACCATTGTAGGAATCATTGCTCAGCCACTGAAGAAAAATCTCATACGTGTTTTTCAACGAGTTTTCCGATAAGACCAAGAGAGAGTTACTTCTCCTTCACGCTGTCCAACTTAAAGTATTGCCTTTAAGTCAACAATACAAGTTCAACAATCGTTCACAAGAAGCAGATGAGTTGATTGATGCTTACACAACAGCACTTTGCACCCTTGCCGAAACCTGCCAATTTGGTTTGTTAAAACATGATCTAATTCAAGATCGTTTAGTCTGTGGCATCAGGGACAATGGTCAGAGGAAAAAGCTTCTCCAGGGACCAAAATTTACTCTGGAAAAATGCCTTGATACCTGCCAAGCGAAGCGACTAAATTGCAAGTCCAAGACATGTCAAGTCAAAGCAAGGAATCAGGTGAAGTCAACGTGCTCAAATCATCAGACATTTTCAAGGGACGTGGAAAAATGGAAGGAAAGTTACACCTGAAAGTAAATGAATCAGTCCCTCCAGTTATCATGCTTCCCCACAGAGTACCAGTGGCACTGGAAGAAAATTTGAAAGAAGAAATTGACCGTCTTGTCAGTGTTGGTGTCTCAGAGAAAGTAGAAGAACTAACTAAGTGGGTGTCCAGTGCAGTGGTCACAGCAAAATCGAATGGGAAAGTCAGTGTTTGCACCGACCCCAGACCCCTGAATGGGGCACTAAGTCGAAGCCACTATCCCTTGCCTGTCATTGATGACATTCTTCCTAAACTTGGGAAAGCACGAGTCTTTTCCAAAGCAGAACCTGGAAGATGGCTCTCTCCAGATAGAATTAGATGATGAGTCAAGCCGCCTAACCACGTTTCAGACTCCATGGGGCCGACATTGGTGGTTAACAATGCCTTATGGGATCAGCCCTGCACCTAATACTTTCAGCAAAAGCTGGATCAAAACCTGCAAACCTGGTGTCTACAGAATAGCAGATGATCTACTGATTACTGGTCAAGGTGACACCAAGGAAGAAGCAGACAAGGATCATGATGCAAACCTTGCACGTCTACTTCAAAGATGCAGAAAGAGGAACATCAAATTAAACAAAGCAAAGTTCGACTAAAAATGCAGCCAAGTACCATTCATTGGGCATATGTTAAGCAATGAAGGAGTCAAACCTGACCCAAGAAGATGGAAGCCATCATGAACATGGAAACCCCCACTGAAGGCCAGGGTGTACGGAATCTCACTAGCATGATCAAGTACCTTTTGAGGTTCCTCAGTGACCTGTCAGAATTATGTCAGCCTCTCCGCAACCTTGCACACAAGGATGTCAAGTGGCAGTGGATCCAGGAACAAGAAGATGCCTTCCAGTCTCTCAAAACCGCTGTTACACAAGCCCCAGTCCTTAACTATTTCAGTCCACAAGCTCAAACTGAAGGACAAGTGATACATCTCAAAATGGCCTCAGATTTGTTTTAATGCAAGAGGGTCATTATCATTACACGTTTGGAAGCCGAGTGATTTTGTGGACCGACCACAAACCTCTGGTATCAATTTACAAGAAGCCTCTTGCTTCAGCACCAAAGCCTCTACAGAGACTATTGCTTCGACTCCAGCAGTATGATGTTGACTTGAAGTACAAACCTGGTTCTGTACTTAGCTGATACCTTATCAAGAGTGTCTTTAAAGAACATCACTCAGTCTAAAGCAGAGGAGGAAATTGAGTCCATTTATGCAACTGACTTTCTCCCTATCTCAGAGCCTCAGCTAAAAGAAATTCAAGCAGAAACAGCTTGAGACGATCGTCCGGGTGAGTGTAGTCCTGACAAGGACTGTTTGAGGTGACATTGACTGACGTTTCAACAACCTGAATCATCAGTAGATGTGTTAAGTCTATGGTCATTGTCCTGATTGGTCGATGATCTCGTGATGTTATTAGTCATTTGTCTTTGCTAGTCCAAGGAACCATTTGGTGAGACTGCTGAAACCAGTCCTGTTGTGCAACCCTAACACAACCAGACCAACACATCACCCACAACAGCTGAACCAACCAGACCCAAAAGCTACAGGTCAACCAGCCCAAAACACCCCTGTTGATCTCCCCAAGCAAATAGAGCCGGTAACTGTATCCCCAAGCCAGGAGCCATCTTCCACAACAAAGCCAACCGCAGTTGTGACAGGGAGCAGACGAGTCTCAAGGGCCCCACAGTACTTACAGGACTTTGTTACAGTCAGGTAAGGACTTTGGAACATTACCCTTGACTAAGCTGTTTTATTGTTCTCGTGCGAAGTTCAGGGACGCAAAGTTAAGGGACTGTTATGCATTATTTCAGTAACTCTATTATTACAGAGTTCTGAGACAGTGACATTATTCGTTTCAGTTCGTCATAACAGCCTTTTAAGTAAACACTGCATTTAGCTTATATTTCTTTTTTTTATTTTTCCCGAAAAAAAAGGAAAGGTGTGACGTCATGCTAGTCACGTGACGTTTTTACCACGTGCTTGCCGTGTTGAATTAAACATGGCGTTGTTGTTGTTATAAGACTGTTTGCAGTCTTATTTCTCGCCTTGTTTATGCTCTCAAATAGCATAAGGTTATATTGATGTTGCATGATTTACGTCACTTCCTTTGTGATTTCATTTCATTTCAATGTTTGTTTGATGTCGCGCAGTACTATTATTATAAGCTATTGGATCAGTTTTCAGTGTGCTTAACATTAATAACTAAGTAATAACTAAGTATTATATTCATAAATGATTTTAGCAAACTGCTTTTCTTAAAATCCTTAACTCCATGTACCCTGGTTGTGGTTCTAATTAAAATTATATCAGAGAAAATGACAACAGTTTGACAAAATCGTTTTTGCAGACTCCAAAAGAACGAAGTCAAAGAATGTCCAGGATGGAATGAAAAAGTGCTGAGATGGTGCCTGGATGCAGCTAAAGAAAGTGGACTAGGGCCTGGAGATTATGTGGGCGGCTTTGCAATTGACGAGATGAAAATCCAGGTATTTACTCAACCTTGAATAATTAAAATATCTTAGGAATGTTGTGGTATGACCAATCATATATCCCTAAACACAACCAATATTGTTTTCATAAAAAAGAATGTACTAGACGTAAATAAGTTAACTGCTCCAAATACTGATAAATAATGGCAAACAATGTTTACAGAAATTTTTAATTCTGTAAACTTAGGAAATAAATAAAATTTATTTCAAAACTTTTTCCTCCCTATTTGTTAAAGGAAAACCTTGAAATGACAACTGAAGGTGGCAAGCACAAGCTAGTAGGCTTTGTCGACTTGGGAAAGATTCATGATCTTCAGAGGGATTTGTCAGGTAAAAATTGCAATGATTTGAAATAATATTAAAATCTTAAAAAAGCAAACTTCAACAAAGTATTTATCATAAAGATATAGAGGAAGTTGACTTTAAAATATGTCACTTATAGGAAGGCAAATACTAAATTGGAAAATGTATAGGTCTGCAGTGCTTATTTGAAACATTGTTATGGACAACTTACTAAATATTAAAAAATCATTGTGTTATGAACAATATTATAACAAAAACAGTTCTATTTTTTACCAGGTCAAGGCAGTGAACCTGAGCTGGCAACCCATGTATTGCAATTTATATTTTCATAAGCGACGGTGACCTCAGGTTTCCAGTTGCAAAGTGGCCATCAGGGAACTGCACCCCAAGTGATCTTTACCATCTTTTCTGGAAAGGGGTCCTACGAATGTTAGAAATTGGATTT
>Ga0126336_10001254_pt1 | contig 12822 bp, 7 predicted proteins | sample SidCmetagenome_FD_92530 | JGI IMG/M metagenome (GOLD analysis project Ga0126336, IMG submission 92530) | Coral microbial communities from El Islote,Puerto Morelos, Mexico - Siderastrea C C metagenome | ecosystem: Host-associated > Invertebrates > Cnidaria > Coral | place: El Islote,Puerto... | reverse complement strand
ACTGTTGGGTATTTAGTTTTGAAACATCTGTAATAACAGCTAACCTTTATTTTAATTTCTTCCGTAATCATGTGCTAAATTGTATGATTCATCTAGTTATGTTAAGGATACAACTTAAGAATTGTAGAATTTAAGTGCTTCTTTTAGTTTAATTTTGTCCATAATAAAAATGGCTATCATTACAGTTCAAGGTATTTTTGCAATAAAATGAGATAAAAATTAATATTCATATCTTATAAATATTCATACATGACGTCATCACCAATGAATATTAATGATATCAATAGCAATTATCATATATTAATATTCATTAGCATTAAACTCAGAATCAGAATCAGGTTGACCACCTCTTAGGGACTCGGAATCAGATTCAGAATCGGGTTCCTAAGAAATGGCAATCTGATTCTGAGTCTAATGCTAATATATTAATGCATATTAATATATGCTAATCACTGATGACGTCGTTTGTTAATATTCATTGGCGATGGCGTCATGTATGAATATTAATTTATGCTTATGTGTCTTACGCATATTTCATCATCCAAGATAAATTTTTTTAAAAATCTATTCCAGTTCAATTATCAGACAGCACTACAAATAGGTTTTCCAACGCTTTTATTCTCCTCCTTTTTTTCTCGTAAATAAACTACAATTCAGGTTTTTTACATACAATATAACTAACACTGGAAACAAGCTCTAATGCCTTTTATTTCTCTACAGTTTCAGGTTAAATTTTTATAAGCAAAATTTTCTCAATAATTCAATGGGTAACTTGGAAAAAACTGAGAAAACCAAACTATAAACCCACTATGCATTGACGCCGAGGATCCATTTTATAAATCGACTTTTCGGCAAGTAAGCATTAACCAATTTCTCTAATTCTTGTTATCCTAAATTCGGAATGTTCAAATTTTACAACACTTTAAGCTTTAGAGTAATCGAAGGAAACGATTTAGAAATACAAGCGCTATTTCAAAACCTGTTTATTTTAGAAAAATGCGAATATTTCCATCAAATTAAGATATATATACAATTTTGGAATTGAGCTCGATAGGTTTCAAGACTCCAAGACAATGTGTTCTGTGAAAAAGTTTCCAAAAAAAAAAAAAACGACAGGAGAGAAATTGCTGCACAGTTGTTGCCTTCAGAATATTATGCTTGTGTATTTCTACTCTGTTTAAAATTCGGAAAAGATTGCAAGCTCCCAGTAAAACCAACAACAAAATAACGAATAGCATGTTTACAGTGCGTAATCTGAATACATTCAATTTTGTTTGACTTGAGTGGAAACTACCTAGCATATATAAAAACGAGCTCACCTAGTTTCAGGCGTGTAACTTTGACAAAACCCGGCGAATTTGGCTCTTCAAGTTGGCTACTTCATGTCTTCCATCCTAAAACCGCTTTGAAACCCACGCTTTCCGTAAATTATTCAAACCTACCGCGTTCTGGGAATTATTTGCCACTTGGGAATCACAGACCATGTACAATTAAACAATAATGCACATGAGTGTATTTTTCTTTTTAATTTGTGTTGCAACGTTGAACAAAAGTCGAAAAACACCGAAACATACCATTTAAAATGTCTCAATAATTGTGGGTAATAGTCAAGGGAGAAAAAATGGGAAGTCATACCATAAAACGACGTTTTAGTTTTACTACTTAACATATTTTTGTTACTGACTTGGCGTGATCTTGGCATTTTAATTGTCCACGACCTCGTGAAACCCAAGTGGCAAACAAATCCCAGAATTTACGGAACAAGAGGGTCTTCCAAGCGTTTATAAAATGGAAGAAGTGAAGTAGCCAATTAGAACCAAATTCAAAGGGTATTTTCAAGGTATTCGCCTGAAACTTGTGAGGTCCTTTGTATGTACACTGGATTTCATCACATTTAGAATAAGGCGAAAACAAAACGGTAGTCTCCTCACAAGCGGATAGAAATGATTATCTTGTGTTTCACAAATTACGTACTATAAAGTTGCTGTTCGTCATTTTCGTATAGGTTTTACTGAGAGTTAGCTTTTGAAAAATATGTGCGATCTTCAGTGTTTTTGCAACAGCTGAGGCAAATACTATGAAGTGAAAAATCAGCAATCAACTGTGCAGCAAGTTCTATGCAGCCGATTTTGTGTAAACCTGCTCATAAAAAAATTGGAGAACTTTTTGAACAAACATCGCTCGTATCTCTTAATCGTTCACTTCGTTTACCGTAAAACCTAAAGCTCTGTAGAAACTGAACATACCTTATTAAGAAGACCTGAAATCGCATTATAAAGTGGTGCCTCCACGTCAAAAAATGTCCGTTCACATAATCTTTAAAACACCCACGATCAACTCGCCATATGTTGTGTGCCATGAAGTAATCAATTCCGTTTTCAACGAAATTGTTTCTCAGTAGGAATTCACTTACAATGTAGCAAAATACTTATTTTGTCGAAATTAATCTGTGCAGTCAACTAAGACTTCTATTCCGTTCTATGGCTCTTAACTTGTGCAGGGAACAATGAATTATTTCATGTTCTGTTTGTTTAGCAGGACAAAAGAAGTAAATGCACACAGTGCGTGAAAGTTGATCTTGGGTTTTTCAAACTGAACCAAAGAATATTTCATGGAACCGGGCAGGGATACCTATTTCATGCCAGCTAGACTATCGCAAGTGATGATTTCGTTGTCCTTTTGCCCTCACAATTGCTTACTTTGCTGTAAACAGACTTGGTCTCACCAAGCCTATAATGGTGCAAATTTACTTTTATACACATAGAACTCGCCAAATGTTTAGCCACTGTTTTTGCCTTTGTCCAGAAATGCCAGTAACGGCGTTTTGGGAGAGTTTGAGGAAATTTCGCGAATTTGCCATTTTCACGGTGCTTTTTCAATCAAATCCATTGTTTTTTCTTCGCCCAAACTTTGGCCAAGTCTTGCTAAATCTGTCATTTTTACTAAATTTATATTTTTCACCATTAACGTGTCTGATTTCGTCAAAAGCTTTGGTGAAATTTTATTAATCCTAAAATTGTGCCAAATTTGTTATTTTTGTCTAATTTATCATATTCTTCGGTCTCTTTGAGCCAACCAGTTGCATGAAGTCATAAAAATTGGTTAGTCCCTATTTGGGAAATTTCGTCATATCCGTTAAATTACAGCTAGCCATTCTCATGAATTCTGTCGTTTCTGTTAGTCTTGAAATTTCAACAAACTTAGTAAAATTAATTTTTATTTTTGTCATTGGTCATATAGGCATGTTACGTCACGTTGTCAAGATTGTACGAAATACTTTGCAAACATCTGGCAACTTGGAACCGCTTCCATATGTTTTAATTATACTGCTTTAGGAATTCGTTGTTATGAAACTTCACACCTCGCGAGACTTGGGATGAGAGTACCTAGTGTAGCTCGACGTAAACATTTACGGGGCCATTGTGCCCTTTTCGCTAAATTTGCATTTTTTGTCAGATTTTTTTTCGAGAATTTTGAATAAACTAACCAGAAACGTACTTGTCGAATTTTCTCAGATCCCTGTACTTTCATTAAGCGCATGCCTATTGTCGTAAAATTTGTGAAGTCGGTCATTCCGCCGCTAAAATTTTTGGCTCCATTTCTGGACCCTGAGCAACCCAAGCAAAGAGTAAAACATTTATTTCGATTTTCTTTAAACAAATGAGCCAACACTGCTTATTTGGTTATCCCAGAACAAACGACAACCAAGAAATCAGTCACTTGTGATAGTCTGGCCACAGGTATACTATCTTCTGCTTGTTTGGTGGACTGCGCGTTTAAGTGGCTGCGTTGATTATCAAATTATCTTTCGGTCTTTCTAACCTTACTTATAAAACGAAATAAAACACAAACTAATTGGGCGCGTCGTTAATGTGCTGGCGTCGGGTCTAGTTTAAGTACTTCAGAGGTCTGTGCGTCCATTTTTTCATAAATGTTTTGTCCATAACAACAGCCACTCGTCCTTTGTCAGCGGGGAGTACGACGATGTCTTTGTTGCTTTTCAGTCGTTTCAGTACTGGTCATTCGCCTTTAGTCAAGTTACTGTCAGGTAGAGAGGCTGATTGTATAGCAGAATCTATTCCAATTCTCGTGATGTCATCCGTGGTTGATTCCGATAGCCCCCTTTGACGAGACAGAATTAACACTAGATACAATGGCCTCGGTCGGTATACGTCTAGGCGTAACTGATTGTTTTAGTCCGTAGGAGAGTACCTGTTTTTCAGTCTTGTCTAGGGGACGAGAAGACATATTCTTGACCAAATTGTCGTCTAGCTATCTTTTGTCGTTTTCTTTGTCTTTAGTACGTTGTGTTGAACCAGAGTTGCTGTCGTATTCGTCTGACGTTGTTTACGTAACTCATGTAGTCGTTAGGAACTCGTTTAATCTTCCACCCAAAGGAACGTAACACTGAAAATAGTTTGAACTCACGAGTCATACCGTAAGTCGGTGAAGTACAATCGTCGTTATAAGTCGTTTGTAAGCTGCAAGTAGGTGTTGGCAACGCCGGGTTCAGTGGTGTTTGTTCTGAACTAGGAAAACAGCTTTCCAGGGTTATTCGTTGAAAGTAGTAGTCGGTACTGTAGGTAACACATTTAGCAGAGTCCCAGTCGATTTTGTGGTTTGTAACGTTACGTTTATAGTTCCCGTAAGTGTTGTGTTTAATAAAGTTCCCGCTGGAGTGCAATTGTTCTTGTTGAAAACGTTGTCTAATTAACAGCGGAAAGATTCCTTTGTTAGGAGAACACGTCACAAAGGAAAATTATTCTTAAACGCTAACAAATATAAACTGAAAGTTCGTCAGAGCTTTCGGGATGTATCCAGATCCCTTTTTCAATGACGAAATCAGTGTTGTGCAGCTACAGAAACGCTCAGTCCCTTGTTTGTTTTTAACATACTCCATTCACACCGCGTCAAACCAGGTGAAAAATACTGAAATCAGTGACAGAAAACAAAAGGATGACCTTCACACTACAGTTTCTAATCGCCCACGCTTCGACAGTTGAAGAGCTCGGTAGGAAAAGGTTAAAAGAGACATCAGTTTGGCCGAAAGCGGAAAAAAGTAAAAAGATAAGTGTTCTCATGTGAGCTTGTTTCTTGAGGCTAAATAAACGTTGATCCATATCTACACTTGTTTGGTTAAACTCTAAATTTCTATCGCTTTTGCAAAGCCTTTTCTACGCTTCCTTACTCTGTGTGCCAGAGGCTAAAACCTGTCAGCCTTCAGCCAATCTCCTACCCAGCGTCTTCAGTCTTCTTGGTCAGCGGGTGGTCGCCGGAAAAGACTCTGGGGTAATGACATTGTTAGTCCAGAGACTCTCCCGGCGACCACACGCTGACCAAGAAGAATGAGGATTCTGGGTAGGAGCTGGTGAAAGAACGCGACAGAAACCCCTGATCCCCAGGACCGAGTTGATGGAAAGCCAATCAACGCTAACACTGAATTTAAAGCCGACCAAAGTTTTAGCCTGAGAAAACAGCCGACGTTTCGCGAGGTCGCCACTTGAGCCTTCGCAAAACGACGTCTGAGTAACGAGCACGGAAATTCCATACTGATGACGTGCCACTAACCAGATCTAGGTAGTGCTTCTGATTGGTTGAAACGCGAGGGCTCAAGTGCCGACCTCGCGAAACGTCGGCTGTTTTCCCAGGCTACCAAAGTTTCTGTTGTGCTTGTTTGTATGCGTTTTCACTGCAAATTTTAAGCGACTACTCGAGAGCAGTCAAAGTCAAATTGCCGAGCGAAAATAATGCACTGTTCTAATGTGCACTGGTATTCACATCCTTAGGCTATAAAACTGGAATCAAACTAAGGCTAATCCTATGCTAAAACTGTGATTGGTCAGAAATAAATTTGTGTCATTCAATGAATTAAATAATTGCTCTGTTTGGTCAGAATTAATTGAGTGTATTTCAAGTACTTCACCGATTGCATTATCTTTGAAACAGACAACAAATTTTTTTCCCTCTAAATGAAGAGAAAAGTTTTGATACAAATAAATTTCTTATCTTTGTTTTTAAGCATCATAAACGGTACACGAGAAGTGAAACGTCATGAGAAGCGGTAACTGTGAAACTCCTCGCTCCGATTTTAAAGTCGACAATTATCTGATTGGAATCTGACTGGATAATTTTGACAGCTAGACGTTTCCCAGAGAGCTCAACTTTGGGTGCTATTTTAGGGGCGGCAACAAGAAAACAACAGTGTGGAAACAGGTGCCCCCCTCTTCTTCATCTCACACTTCGTGTGAAGTTATTCGTGAATAACTTCCCCCCTTCGTCATCTTTTTCCCCGAAGGCTAGAGTAATATACTTGCCAAAGTTGTCGTTTCAGTCTTCAACTGTGATCTACCGAAAAACTTGTAGGCAATTATTGTTTGTTCTCAACTTTTTTGGCCATAATATTCCAACTCAGAGATTCAGCTGTCAAACTTGGTTTAATCTGGTGTGAACAGAGTATGATCATTAGAGAGTCCATAGTTAAACACACCAAAACATGATTTTAACATCTTAACTTAAACATACTATTTGAAGGGAAATATTCCACTGTTCCACCTCTATCCAGTTTTCTGCTTTTGCCTAAAAGAAAAAGTGAAATAAGTATTTTACTAATTCTGTCTCCATATCTTCAAGTACCTTCAACTGTGACCTACTGAAAAACTTGTAGGCAATTATTGTTTGTTGTCAACCTTTTTTGTCATAATAGTCCAACTCAGAGTTACTAAACAGTCAGCTGTCAAACATGGCTAAATTTGGTGTGAACAGTATCACTAGAGAGCCCTTCGTTACACACACTAAAACATGATTTTACCGTCCTAACTTAAACTTACATTTTGAAGAGAAATATTCCATTGTTCCACCTCTATCCAATTGGCACTTTCGCCTGAAAGAAAAAGTGAAATGTACATGTATATTTAATACTAATTCTGTCTCCATCTTTAAGTATCAAATTAACCCTTTAAGCCCTGATATAAAATGTACATTCTTCTTACTGTTCTCCACACATTACTGGAACAAGTAAGGAGGACTTTGTCTAAATATCAAGATACCCTATCCCTGGTCATCAGGTCCTTTATTCTTTGTCACTTGAATGTTTGGACAAGTACATGTAGTGATGATGCAAAGAGAAATTTCATTTTCGTCACGGTTAGGGTTCAAAGGGTTGATGCATGAACATGCTGGGCTGATAATTTGCCCAAACAATCTAATTAAGGACCTTGTTTTAAATGAACCCTAAAACAGGATTAATACTAGTAACAACTACATACTAAACATACATGTCCCCTCCCCTAACAAAAATAGGCTTTCCTATGACATGGTACACTTCCCCTCCCCCAAACCCCTCCCTTCAAACAAATATTTAGCAGCTCACATAAGCACTTCTTTTCCATTTGTTTGTAACAGAACTTTTAATACTGTAGTATTTCTTGTCCAGATAAACTACGGATCTTAAGTTTTGCATTTTGCTGTTTCTGCTAGCTGTTGCATGTCAAGGTAAGAAATTAGGTAAGAAATTAGCATAAAATGCTCTAATGTTCTATAATTCGGTTCTTCATGTTTGTACATTGTAATAACCTCCTAAGAGATGCAGTAACCCTGGAAAATCTATTAGATTTCCTTCATCTTGAAATATTTTCACGGTACATATACTAATTTTACAGTCATGTTTGATACCATGCTTGTCTTTTTACCATTTATCATGATGACATTATGATGATTACGCTCTTCAGCAAAAATGTTGTACATCATGAGCAAGGTAAAAAGAGTAACTTGTTACAGGTTGCTAAAAAATATGTGATAGTTAACCCTCTAAGACACATTATTTACCGTGAATTTTTTCAAACTTACTACCATGGTTGAGAAAACTCTCATTATTAATTGACATTTTTGTTAACTAAAGACACCAAATGACACCGAACAAAAATGTTGAACTACCGATGTCAAACTGAAAACACCTCGACATAACATCACATTAGATGTAATGTAATATTTCCATAAGCTATATGAGCCCAGAAGACATACCATAAGTCAGTGAAGTGTGATAATCTGGGTGAGTGTAGTCCTGAGAAGGACTGTTTGTGATGATATTGACTGACGTTTCGACAACCCTTAGTGGAAGTCATCTCTAAACTCTAATGATGGCTTCTGCTTAGCTTGTCGAAAAATCAGTCCTTCTCAGGACTACACTCACCCTGACAATCACACTGCACCGATGTATGACTAAACAAAGTTGAAATACACATTAACCTGTTTAATATTTATATGATGGTGAAGTATGATTGTTTGGGTGTGTGTAATCCTCAGAAGGACAATTTGTTATAATATGGATTGATGTTTCAACAACCTGACTTCTGCTCATACTTCACTAACTTATGATAAATTATGACTCTTGGGATCAAACCTTTTGCAATCTGTTCAGCTTATGGGCAAGTTCCTTATGGCCCCAGTGGTGTCTGTTTAGTAACTTACAACCTGACAACCTTACAATCCGACAACCTCACAAACTGACAACCTTACATTACATGACAGCCTTACAACCTGACAACCTGACAGCCTACAATGTAACAAACTGACATTACCTTGCAACCTGATAGTCTGACAGCCTGACAGCCTCACAACCTAACCACCTTGCAGCCTGACAGCCTCACAAACTGACAGCCTGACAACCTTACAACCTGACAACCTGAAAACCTTGCAATCTGACAACCTTACAGCCTGAAAACCTTACAGTGTTACATGCAGCCTGATAACCTTACAAACTGACAGCCTTACAACTGGACAACCTTACAGCCATACAAGCTGAGAACCTTACAACGGTTACCATAACACCTGAAAGTCTGACAACCCTGCAACCTGAGAACCTGACAGCGTGACAACCTGACAACCTTGCAACCTGACAGCCATACAACTGGACAACCTGACAGCCTTACACCCTTACAACCCGACAACCCAACAACCTTACATCCTTACAGCCTGACAACCTGACAGCATTATAGCCTGACAATCTTTTAACCTGACAACCTGACATCCTTACAACCTGAAAGCCTGACAACCGTACAATCTGATAAGCTGACAGCCCGACAGCCTGAGAAAAATTACAGCCCTACAACTTGACAGCCTGACAAACTGACAACCTAAAAGCCTGACAAGCCTGGTGGCCTTACAACCTGACAGCCTGACTGTAAGGTTGTATGGCTGTCAGTTTGTAATGTTGTAAGGCAGTGTCAGGTTGTCAGGCTGTAAGGTTGTCAGGTGGTCAGCCTGTCTGGCTGTCAGATTTTTAGGCTGTCAGGCTGCAAGGTTGTCAGGCTTACAGGCTACCAGGTTGTCAGTCTGCAGGTTAATATTGCCAGTCTGTCAGGCTGTCAGGTTGTCAGGTTCTTAGGTTGTCCAGCTAGCAGTTTGGCAGGTTATTATGCTGTATTCCTGTCAGGCTGTCACGCTGTAAGGTTGTTAGGTTGTAAGGTTTTCAGGTTGTCAGCCTGTCAGGTTGTCAGACTGTCAGGCTGTAACATTGTCAGATTGTCAAGCAGTGAGGCTGTAAGGATGTCAGGTTTTCAGATTATCAGGCTGTCAGGTTGTCAATATTTCTGGTTGTCAGACTGTCGGGCTGTGAGTTTGTCAGGCTTTCAGGTTGTCAAGCTGTGAGGCTGTAAGTTTGCCAGGTTGGCAGGCTGTCAGGTTGTCAGGCTGTCAGGTTACCAGGCTGTCAGGTTGTCAGGGTGTAAGTTTTCAGGATGTCAGGTTGTGACGCAGTCAGGTTGTGAGGTGGTAAGATTGTCAGGGTGTCAGGTTGTCAGGTTGTCAAGCTGTGAGGCTGTAAGGTTGTCAGGTTGTAAGAATGTTAGGCTGTAAGGTTGTCAGGTTGTCGGACTGTAAGGTTGTCAGGTTTTTTTTAGGTTGTAAGGCTGTCAGGCCACAAAGTTGTCACATTACCAGGCTGTCAGGCTGTCAGGTTGTTAGGTTGTAGGGCTGTCAGGCTGTCAGGCAGTAAGATTGTCAGGTTGCTGGCTGTCAGGTTGTCAGGTTGTCAGGCTGTCAGATTTTCAGGATGTCAAGTTTTGATGCAGTCTGCTTGTGGAGTGGTAAGATTATCAGGATGTCAGGTTGTCTGGCTGTCAGGTTGTCAAGTTGTCAGACTTTCAGGTTGTAAAGGCTGTCAGGCTGTCAGGTTGTAAGGTTATCAGGATGTCAGGCTGTCAGGCTGTAAGGTTGTAAGATTGTCAGGTTTTATATATTAAGGTTTTGGGGCTGTCAGGATGCCAGGCTATCAGCTTGTCAGCCTGTCAGGTTGTAAGGTTGTCAGATGGTAAGACTGTGTTCTGCAATGACAATTTAAATCTAACAAAGAACACTTTTACTAGAGTACATGTATATGATTATCGAATTAATCAAACAATTAAAGCAAAGCAATCAAGAGTTTCTTTGGTTTAGTTCAATTTTGTCTGACTGTTCAAAACCTGAACACTGTTAACTGAACAGAACCCCATATAGCAAGCACAATTACAGTGTATGCCTATAAGAATGACTGGTATGTGTAGCACATAGAAATTCCATTGCCGGTATGTTTTTACATGACATTATTACAAGCCAATACTAAATCTTTATCGTTCCCATTTTAAAGGCACCTTAATAAATAATAGTTACAGTAGAGTTCTTTCCAACTGACCAATCAAGAGCCCCAAATCGTATTTGATTGATGTGATTCCTAAACTTTTTGGATTGTGACACAAAGATAAATTACCGGTATATAATCACGAGGACAAGGATTTGTATGGGAATTCAACAAATAATTTCTAGGGTCAAATAAATGCTGGGTCAACATGGTTAAGGTAACAGCGTTCACTTGAAGTCCAGCATTTAATAATTATTTGAAATAAGTTTCAAATTTTGAATGGTTAACAGTTTTATTTAGCATGATTCAGGCTGAACTAAGGCCGGACAATTTTTCGGTTCCTAGTATTTACAGGCTACAGGCCAATGTCATGCTCTTCTCCGGTTCTTGTTATGTTCTCTTTCACCCTAATGGGGAGATTAAAATGTCAGGCTCCTGTCTTGCTAGTTCCCGCTAATTTTCAGGCTCCATGACATGCTCGTGTCACGCTCTTTCCCACTCTGTCTGGTTCGCGTATTTTCTGCTCTTGTCCTGCTGATGTCTGGCTAGAACATCAGGCCAGAGTGAGGTTCTAGTCAGGCTGGACATTTTCGTATGGGTTGAACCTTTATGTTACTGATTCTCATCGAAAATGTTCTAGATGGCAATTCAAAAGGGTTCAATGAGCCACTATGGTACTTTGGCTCAATATAGTTTGCTCATTCCAAACACAGGAAGCTCTCGCGGGCGTAATGTACTCTACACTCTAGATGCTAATTATAAGCACCCAATTTTTCCATCTTGTTTTCAATTTTATGGACTATGGACAAAAATGGTGATATTTTATTTCTGTTTTACTTACACACCTTGCTAAATATTATTTTGCTACAATTTTAGTGAACCAGGAGCATTAAAGACCAAAAAACTAAGCCTATCAAAAATGATGAAAAAATGAATACCCTTTTTTAATAAACATCGGGCCCCAAATAAACTCTGGATTCAAATAAACGACAGGTCCGCATCTATGAGGTCCAGTTTGAAATAAATGCTCCCAGCTTTAAATCAAGAAAATATGGTATGCTGGAACAAGATTCTTGCAATGATTTATTCGATTTAATTCACCATTCTTAGGTATAAAATTATTCAGCTTTATGTTTTTCCACTCTACAACATGTGTAACCCGGTGTACATGCAAGTAATGCGCCAATCAATTCGAAAGTTCAACATCCCCCCCGGACAACCCCCGGGTATTTGAACTTTTAAAGATTGGCTTGTTCAAATTCTCTCCCCTTGGGGCAAAAAGCCATTCAAATGTCCCACCAATTAGCACTGAAATACCTCTCCTGAAAGACAAATTTCGTCTTCAATCAAACACTTTACACACTTTTCAGAGAGACCTGCACTGACTTTAGACGCATATAACTTTTTGCATAAGCAAGCTAAACCCATCAAACTTGGTGACTTTTCCTAAAATTTATCTGGGAACAATTTGGCATAGCAAGTGCTTGTCCATGGGATCAAGTTTGATGTTACCATGGCAACCACTTTTTGACAGGCTGTTTTTTCAGAATTATAAATTTTCACCTTTTCATCAAAAATTATAACTTTTCTGAGGTAAGTTTTACATTTTTATATCACTTTCGTGTTCTTTTATTGATTTTGGTTACTTTTTGGTCAATTTTGGCACATTTCAAAGGTTCTGGAAAAATCAAGAAATCCATGATGGCGATCCAAGATGGCCACCATTTTAGAACCTGACGTAATGGTTACGTCATATGACATCATTAGCTTATGTTGCAGACCTCAAATGAAACATCCCTGGACGTATTATCTGCTCTCCAAGTTTCGTTGCCATAGCTTTTATATTCCTAGAGTTAAGAAGTGGGGGCTGAATCAGCCCCCCCACCCCTGGTCCCAGAAGACCAAAAAAAGCCCGGTGTGAATAGGGTTAAAGACCCTTTTGAAAGAGTTTTCTACTAGCAAAGGCGAAATTCTATCTTGGTAATCCGTCAAACCCTGCAAAAACCGAAAAAACGTACAGGCGTATTATGTCAGAACAAAAGATAAATCCGGTTCAAATTCCCCACCCTTCCAACGCAACGTTCAAATTCCCTCCTCCCCGTGCACAATGCACAGTCAAATGCCCGGGATATGCCTGATTGGGGGGGGGGGGGGGGGGGGGGGGGTGTGTTTTTTTTTTTTTGTGGGGTTCTGCACTTTTTTGTTTTTTT
>Ga0126336_10001253_pt1 | contig 12824 bp, 10 predicted proteins | sample SidCmetagenome_FD_92530 | JGI IMG/M metagenome (GOLD analysis project Ga0126336, IMG submission 92530) | Coral microbial communities from El Islote,Puerto Morelos, Mexico - Siderastrea C C metagenome | ecosystem: Host-associated > Invertebrates > Cnidaria > Coral | place: El Islote,Puerto... | reverse complement strand
TTTTGACTTCCTCTTCAGACATGTCGTCATCATTCAAATCCAGGTCATCATCCCAGTCCACGTCTTTATCATCCACACTAGGTACCAGTACTCCGCTGGATGAACTAGAGCTGTGACCCGACCCAGTGCCAATATCTTTGGAGCCAGCTATGGGAAAGCAAAGAAATATTAGTTTACATAACACAAAGCTGCCATCTGGGGCCAGCATTTAGTCTTTTCTGAGACTGATCCTCAGTCGGCTATGGGAAAAGAGGATGTTCCTCAGTGTGGTCCTTGATTACATGCCCACAGGGGCTTGTCTTCAGTTAGCCTGTTCCAGGCTCTAGGATAGTGGGGAAAGCGCAATTTGAGAAAACAAGCGCGAAAAACGCGTGGAGAATGGGAAGAGAAGAGGCCACCACTCCCTTTTCTCCAGATCCCGCGCGTCGTATTTTCGCATTCCCTTTCTAATTTTTGCACCGTCCCTACTATGTGAGAGCCCGGAACAGGCTCGTCTTCAGCATTCTAAAGCGATAAAGCAACTACAGCTTATTACTGCATTTAAATGCTGCACTAATAGCCATGGGCCGCATTGTTCAGACACACCGCAAGACTTCTCTTACGCGAAAAGACCCACGAAAAGTACGATTCGGTTTGGTCCAACAGAGGTAGACTTTCCCTCTGATCAAGTGCAAGAAAGGTACCCAAAAAATAACTACAAACAAAAAGCTTAATTTAGGTACCTGACCAAGTGAGAAAGTCATGCCCAAAGGACAGTTACGTTTTCTTCGTGATTTGCAGTTGCATAAAATTTAAGTTCAGAATTGAAAACTTGTCAAGGTTGGTTTTGTGCAAAAAATCCCCTAAACGTCACAATTAACTGGCTTCAAAGCAATGTACATGGGAAAAAATAATTGAATTCATTTTTTTTCTTTGATATTCCCTTAGGTCGACAACAGTAAAGCAGTCTAATTCTGCAAGAGAAATACCAGACAGTGATTACGTATCAGGACGGCACCTAGAAACTGTTAGAGTTGCAGACTGTTAAATGACATGCACAATTTTCTACCAATACAAGTTCCCCTGAACTGCATACTATACCTTCTTTTTTGAGCTCCTCCTCACTAACTTTGGACCATGAGCTGTCAACAGACCCACTAGAGTTGACACGCTTGTGGGAAGCTGTTTGAAGTCCGCCATCAGATGCTTTGTCACTTGATCTATCTTCTGTTAGCGTTTGCGATGGCTCAGACGGGGACGTACCCTGATATTGTAAGTCAGACGTTTCTTGATTATCCAGTTGAGTTTCTGGTGTTTGTTCAGTTGTCTGAGCCATCGACTCAGGTGAATCTTCTACCGAATGCTGCTTGCCTTTCACCTCCAATCTTTTCCCTTCGCTTAACTTGTCATTTGGACCCTGAAGTTTGTTCGCTTCTGTCTCAGAAACAGATTTTTCATGTTTTTCCACAGCTGCAGTATGCTGTCCAGCTAGCTCAGTTAGCTCTGTCTTAACTTCACCAGGAGTCTCTTTCACCAGCTCTTTGCTGCTTGCTTCTGTCAAATCATCTTTAACAGGAGCTATAACCTTGCCTTTTTCACTAGCAACATGTTTATCTATGTCAACTCCTGCCTCTTCAGTATCCCATAAATCTGTCCAAGAGACGATTGCAAAATCAACTGAATTCAAGGAAAATTCCAGCTTCATTATTTTCAACTAATAAATGCGAAAATTAAAAGCACCACAGGAAGGGGCAGCTCAACAGCTTTACTGGAAGGATCTCAATTTAGGATTTTATCCACAGACTCAGAAGTTAAAACAATCTTGTACAGTCCTATAAAAAGTACCATAGTAAAGTACTCCTCAATAGCTTTCAGAAGAATGATCTCACTTTAGGATTACTAACTTGTACAGCCCTATAAACAGCACCAGAAGAAAGTTCTGCTCAGTAGAGGGCACAGGTACAGTGGGTTTTCCTCTACATACTCAGAAGTTGGAACTGCTACAATGCAAAACTGAAGGTTTAGATGCACAGGAGCAAAATGCCTTAACTGCGACTATTCAATTAATGAAAGCTTGCAATCAGTGCTTAGTGGTGGTACTTTTTATTCCATTGTACATGATGGCCTTAACTTTATGTTTGAGCACAAATGCCTAAGTGTGACAATCTAATGAAAGTTATTAAGAAGTACATGTACTTCCCTGTGGTGTTGTTTATTACGCTGTATAAGTCGGTTCTAACTTTTGAACCTGTGGATGAATTCCTAAGGTGTGACGGTTCAAATGTAAGCTACAGTGTATTGGAGAGTGCCTATATTGTATTTAGGTGTTGTAACATTAGCAGAGTTGTAATGATTGATTTACAAACCATCATCTCCCCATTCAAGTTCTTCATCCTGGGCTTGGTTTGCCCTAGCAACAAGGGCAGCCCTTCTCTTTTCCTCCTGTCAGACATTTCAACAAAAATTCAACTCAACTGTGATTTTTTCTTTGTGTAAAATATTGAAAGCATCACATTCACAGGAGCTCACCAGAAAAATAAACAACTTTGCAATGATCTTAGGGTGTTGCCTAACAGAAGTGTGGTAGCAGCCAGAGCACCCAAGAAAAAATTAAATAATGTCTTTATTAGGAATTACTGGCAGACCCATTTCATGAATAAATGGGTGTGCACTTTTAACAGGGACACCAGTGTCAGAAGATATGAATTCTGGAGACTTCTTCCCTTTATGTTGCACAAACAAATTGGCACAATGGGAATACAGGAGACTGAGTGCCACTGTATGCATTTTGTCAAGGATTTTCATTGGTTGATCTAGAGTACAAAAATTAGATGGTCGCTTGTATGACCATTGTTGAATAATTTTATCGTTCTCAGTAATGAGTTCCTGTAAAAACAGACATTTTTGGATCATACAGTGTACCTGTGGCTAGATGACCCAAAGTCAATTTTCAGTAACAAAGCGCTGTTTCAGCCACGAGGGAAGGTCAAAACGGATAAAAAGATGCATTTTCAGATTTATCTGGATTAGTATTGGAAGATACCAAGTGCTTCAAGCTCAAAAAATTTGTTTTGAACATTCATTTTTGCTGCTGACAGGCAATTAAGGTACATTGAGAAATTAAATGTGGCACCTGTTGAAGTTGATGGACTTTATAGAAATATCTCTGCCAAAAAAGGACATGGGTCATAGCACTTGGAACCTGAAAAACAAATTCTTACAATATGTAACACAATACTGGCAAACAAATAGCGAGGGTAACAATACAACAGTTCATGTACATATTCAGTGTACCTGTTTGAAGCTGATGACTTACTCTATGTACACATTTTCAGCCCAAACCATACAACTTAGGTTCAAGTTACTTCAGCTGATTGAACAAATTAATGTTTGACTATGTTCATTTGCCTACAACAGGTTACAGCACTATAGTGTAAACATACATACCAACTTGGCATAGAGGGCCCTTATTTCAGGCACATTTACAAGCAGCTCAGATATTTCTCCCTTGTATTGGTCAGGGTCAAATGTTTGACACCAATCCTCATACATCCCTAGATGCCCTACAAACATTGAACAGCACATCATTATGAGCTTATTAATGTGATAAATATATCTTCTTAGACGGTTTAGCGTGTAGTATCCTGGGATATTTTTACGAGTCACGCCGTATTTTGGCGAGCCCGTAGGGCAAGTCAAAATACAAGAGACGAGTAAAAATATCCCACGATACTACACACTAAACCGTCTAATAAGGGATTTATTATTCACCTTAGCATTTTAAAAAAATTGTGGAAATGGTCCGCTTATAAACTGAGTTGCGTGACAAACTAACGTGACTTCTAAGCAGCGAGTGAGCAGGCCAGCGGGGCCAGGTTTCACGCACTTGATGTGAGTTTGTTGTTGATTGGTCAAAAACGAAAACTTGTCAAACCTGTCAATCAAGCAAAGCGTCGCGATTTTATTTCAAACTTGCAAGGAAAACAAAGATGGAATGAGGCAAAACTGAATTATTTTGTGGTTTACAATGAGATTAACAACAATGTTCTTGGTCACCAAGTAAAACTACAAAAAGAAAGAACTCAACAGAACAAACAGAACTCGAAAGTCAAGTCAAACAAAGTTAAACAGCAACTTGTTAACAATCCAATGCACTTCAAGCTCAGTCATCTTCGTCCGAATCAATAACCATGCGTAGTTTTTGGAAGAGATAGCGGTGGAGATTTCTGACCGACAACGATTGTGCATTTGTTGAAGACAGCTCCTGAGAAAAGATGGGTTCCGTTTCCTGCCTTTGACAAACAAATGACGTAAAAGATTGTTAAGTTCCACAGCGGGAATTTCTTCAATGGCCCTTGCTTCTTTAACGGACTCACACCATCGTTTCCATATATTGAGGTCAGTTTTTGTCTTCTTTGTTGTATTCACGTTTCAATTTTCTTCAATAAATAAAGAAATTTCATGTTGTCTAGGTCATTGCTTGTCTCTAGGAACTCGTTTTCGTTAAAAACCTCAAAATGTGGTAAGCATTCATTGTTTTCTTCGGGAAAAAAACGAGTGTTTCAGCCATTTTTCCATTGTTCACCTTGTAAGCCTAATGCCTGATGTGACATTTGTAGAAAACCTGTCAAACCGGTCTTCTGGAGTACAAATACCATGGGATATTTGTACTCGTTTTGGGTGTTATTTGTACTCTACTGAATGCAGTTGAATAATAATACAAAATAATTATTAAAGGAGAAGGCCACTCCAGAAACCATATATTTCTTTGTACTCACCAGTAAAAAGGCCACACTAAGTTGAGTTACTGACAGTTGTTTGAGCTTCTATAGTGCATCCGATCCCAAAGAAATTCCTCTCCAAAGAAGCAAAAAAATTCATCATCGGGCACCGCCATTTTGGATAATGCTTAGGATCCTGGCCGCTTATTCATGACGTCAATTTGTCCCAATTGAAGTGGCATGAAGCTCAAACGCAGCTCGCCAATTTCAAGTGCATAGCTTTTCGGTTGCTATCATTTCTTTTTTGGCGGTGCCCTTGTGAACTGAAAAGGGAGCTTAAGCAACCACGATGGCAACGCCAAGGAAAACGTCACTTTAAAAATGACTTCCAAATATTTCAAACTTGTTCGCGATAGTTTCAACTCATTCAATCTGTCATTGCACCCAACTTGTCAGCTCCAAAATGTTTGTTTGTGTTCCGATACAATGGCTGCACTCAAACCATATTGTTTCGAACCAGAACGTGCCGGTTTCCGAGGACGATGAAAGTGAAGATGATTAAATGAAGGAACGGTTAAAAGGTACATTTTGGTACACTTGTGAAAGATGTGAAGTGATGCAGAGTCAGAAAGCAAAGATAGAAGGTACACTTCGAACGAGTAAGAGTCATAATTATTAAAGAAGAAATTTGTTTTCATTTGTACATTGTTTTCAAAATTAAAATGTGGCTTAAATCGAGCCACAGTAGGTTTGTGCTCTTAATCTGAATTGTCTGTATTTATTTTAATTTACTACCTGCGGTGAAATATGCAGGTATTTCTTGCATCACAGAATATGAGGACTTCTCTCTTGTGTGCTTAAATTCTTCTTCGGGTATTTCCACCCAGGAGTTGGTTTCAAAGCAGTCAGCATGAAAATGCTCTTTAAAAACGTAGACATTTTCCAGTTTTTTGGGAAAGCCAAATCGCTCCTCATGGTGAAGCTGGTCGAGCCACTGATTTGCTAGGTCTGAATTTCATTTCTTTCCCTATCTTTTTCAGACATAATTATTGTTACAGTCTGGGACTGTGTTAGCAAACACGACGGTGACGGCTGATGAGAACATCGCAAAACAAAAGGTTTAATTTGCAAAACAATGACTCTGCACGTGCCATACAGATTTTGGTACATTTCTTAGCTGTCCTCTGCAAAACAACAACGTGAAATGACCAAATTCAAAGTTTTGAGAAGAACGTTTACACACGGCAGTGTATTTTCTTTTTTCTACCTGAACTGTAACGCCGTCCTTACAGAGTCAGCTCCCGGATTGTTCGGCTACATTACACAGATTGAACGAGTTGAAACTATCGCGAACAAGTTTGAAATATTTGAAAGTCATTTTTAAAGTGACGTTTTCTTTGGCGTTGCCGTCGTGGTTGCTTAAGCTCCCTTTTCAGTTCACAACGGCACCGCGAAAAGAAATGAGAGCAACCAAAAAGCTAGGCACTTGAAATTGGCCAGCTGCGTTTGAGCTTCACGCCAATTTCAATTAGAACAAACTGAAGTCACGAATAAGCGACCAGGCTCCTAAGCGCTATCCAAAATGGCGGCGCCCGATGACGAATTTTTTGCTTCTTGGAGAGGAATTTCATTGGGATCAGATGCACTATGGAAGCTCAAACAACTGTCAGTAACTCAACTCAATGTGGCCTTTTAATTGGTGAGTACAAAAAATATACAGTTTCTGGAGTGACCGTCTCCTTTAAGTCATTATTGCACAGGATATGTAACGGTACAATCTTGGACAGAACTACAATTGAGACAAACACAATTTGCACAGCCATGTATTTCTCAACTTCCCCACATGGAAACACACATAAGTTGAAAGAAATGTTTTCCCTACCACCCCCCCCCACCCTTCCCCTGAACCAATGTTGTTTTAATTAGAGGACTTTAAAGGACTAACAATTCAGTGGAGGGGGGGGAGGGGGACAGGGGGCAAGCCCGGGAGAAAGGGGGGCAGGAGGTGCACGGGAGGCGGGAAAAGAGAGGGCGGGAAGCGGGATTCTCAAGGTGGTGGGAAGCAGGAGAAATTTAAAAATTATGCAACATTAGACAATATTTTGCAATCGGAAAAAGCACAAAGAGGCGAGAGCCAACAAACATCCTGTGATATACAAGTGCTACATTTGTACATGTATATCAAAGGATGTTTCCATACTTCTGTTTCCACGAGTAAATGGCAGAAAAATAAAATGATGTGTACCAGTGCAAGCAAAAACATTATTCAGCGCTAATGATTTAAAATCTAATTAAGAAAATAGAAATTTATAAAGCAAACATTAATCTTATCAGGACATACCATCTGGTTCTGAGCAAAATGTGGTTGGATCTGTCCTAATCTCATGAAGTCGAGCCTTTCAAAATAATTTATTACGCAACACTTCAAGTTAGTAAGGCACACATTACGAGCATATTATTCAAATACTTTCTGTTTTTAAAAACAAAATACTTATGGAGTCAATCTTGTACCCAGAATCCTCAGGGTTCTTGGTCAACAGGTGGTCGCCAGGAGAGATTAGGGTAATGGGATTATTACTGCAGGAATCCTGCGGTTAACGGTTCTTAGTTTTGTTTCTGTGGACAGAGATGAACAGCCAATCAAAAAAATCAAATCTTTTCCATTACCCCAGAGTCTCTCCCAGCAACCACCCGCTGACCAAGAAGCCTGAAGACTCTAAGTGTGAGATTGCTATGGAGTTAAAAGAAAAAGGACATTTACAAAATACCTGCATTCTGTCAAAGACTGGCTCAGGGCCGTCAGAGGTGGCTGCTGTGGCAGCAGTAGCTACATGAGAAATGTTCTCCCTTAGACTGTTGGACAGGGTCCCAAGAAATTTGGACACACCTACATGTAAAGGGGAAAAAGGAAGACCTTAAATGATAACTATGGTATGCATGTAGTAAAAGGCCAATCTTTGTTTACATCGGCAGTCTTTGTTCTCTACACTTTCTTAAAATCACTCAAAGTTAAATCAAGCTTGGCAAACAGTTAGTATTAATATAGAAAATACAAGAACAAAATGTTAAAAATTGAAGGAACTACCCCTTTTTGAATGTATGGCTTATATGGCCATGTTTACTACAACAGATGTAGGCTAGCCTAAATTAAAGTGGAGCTGCAAGACTATTCAAAGCCACTCAAAGAGAGTTAATTAGGGTGCTCTGCAAAGAAAAAGGGGGAGAGAAAAAAGTAGAAGACCCTGAGGAAGAAGAAGAACCACTACAATCATGTAGATGTTATTACAGTACTTTAAATTCCAAGGAAAAACGTAAAGATTCAAGAAAAGAAAGAAATAGAAAGAAGAAGGAAAAGAAAAACATATCACCTACAGGAATTGAATGCCAAGCCTGGTTGATTAACTAAAATTTTTTTCATTGTGAGTTAAGCCAGACTGTGCCAGATAGCAAGCCACTCATCCATTTTGCATGTTAAATAGTTAAAAATAGGAACTCTGTAAATGGTTTGAACCCAGGAGTCATATCATAATTCGGTGACCTATGATCGTCGGGGTGAGTGTGGCCCTGAGAAGGACTGTTTGTGGTGACATTGACTTGTGTCTGACTCTGCTGATGACTTCCGCTCAGGTTGTCAAACATCTGTCAATTTCACCACAAACAGTCCCTTTCAGGATCACACTGACCCGGGTGATAATAAGTGTACTTCACTGACTTATAAAATAGGAGCTATGGATCAGAGCAATGTACATTTAATACTACTACAGCCACTCATGGCACTAAGATAGGAGGAACCATGGTCAATTGGTTAGGTCATCAGATGGTCTGGGTTGAAGTTTTGCTCTGGCCACTAGCTAGAGTTGTTTCTCAGTAGATCTGAGTGCAACATTCCTCAGCCATGTTTGTAAAATACCGGTAGTTAACTTGTTTACCCCCACCAACATGGTTATGTTCAATTTATAGTATTTGTCATTGTCCATGAAAAATCCCTATGAGGAGTGGTCATTTAGTTACTTACAATGTATTTATTGAACCAGCCAACCACCCAATGCTCTGAAAATGAAATAAATAATAAGTACACGATGAAAATTCTCTGAAAAAAATTTGCGAGCCCCAGCAGGAATCATGTACTTATTAGTTATTTCATTTTCAATGTATTTATTTATTTATTTATTCATCCATTCATTTGTTTATTTATTTATTTATTTACCTTATTTAAGATGGAAAACATCACTTTTAATTGCCCTAAAGTGATGCACTGAGCTATCACTTAAATTAAGATTATTTTAACCTTACAACATGCGTACACAAACCTTGCTTCAAACGAGCTGATGTCCCAATCTCTGTTTCCTCCTCCTCTACCTTTTAAACAATAAACAAGCAACAGAAAGAAGCTTGAACTTCTTTACAACAAATGCATTAAAATCTATGCCACTTGAATAAACTTAGAAGTGTTTCATTTAAAGGGACAATTTCCCACCGAAATATTGAAATTTTGCTCTATAAATACACCTACATTGTCAATTGGATAAAAAGATTTTACAAAATGAAACAAAACAAGTAGTTTTGAGACTAAGTTAAGGATTACAAGGATGATGGTGTACGGCCATTCATCAAATTTGTTTTTGTGACAGGTGGTCCAGAAACGAACAGTACAATAATTAATTCCACAGGAACACTAAGTTTTTAGTGATAATAATGCTATTATTTTATTCTCTGTGTTATACATTTATTTCACTTCTGCCTAGCTTTTCATCGCAAAAGCAAGCTTATGGCGATACTTACATGTAAGATTATAAGATATATAAAATAATAAGCAAAGACAGTGTCCCTTTTTAAATCAAATCAAATAATGTACACTCAAGTACACTAAACAACTGACCTGTTTTGCTGGCCATTACAGTTGTCAAGAGGTGGCAGCTTACTAAGATATGGAAGAGGTTTCCGACCCGAGTTCCAAATAATCCATCCTTTCGAACAAAATCTCACATTCCAAATAACTAGACGAAACTCTCTGTGATCACGATAAGTCAAATATAATTACTGGAATAGGTCATGTACATGATGTGGTTTGAATTTGTTTTCAGTGCTTTATTTTGTATGGTTTAAGGACTTTACTCTGAGCCTCCACCTCCACAAAGCTCTGGATATGCCATTGTTATGTGCAAATGCATGGGACTAAAGGTCGATCAGGGAGGTTGCGGTATACCAATATTCTTCTCCGTTACCCTGACTCTTACTGGGTCTAGATTCCAGTAAATTAAGGTTGATTCACTTATTATCACAGCTGCTCTTTGTAATATAAAACAGATAAACGGTGCATACATTCAAGTACCTTGAGACTATCTTTAACAGCATTAGCAGTATCAGCCACCACTGCTGACGTGTCATGTTGGATGGTGCAAACAAATTCTGAAAGGTCCTGCTTCACCATGTTCACAGCTTCAGCAGACTGATAAACACAAGCAATCACTGACTAAGACAAGGTATCACATTTCACAGAAAATAATTCAGCAGTCATTACACTTGAAGTCCACTTCACCATCATTCATGATACTGTGGTTAGTGACTTCAAACTCACAGTTGGACTAGGTACATCCCATTAAGTATAATTTTTTGTTACCCCGCAATCAGGACAGGGTATAGTAATACTTGTTTTTTTTTTTATTTCGTGGTCACTTGCCCCAGACATCTGGTTTTCGCTCAGCCAAACAAATACTCGCGCGTCTTTTGCTACACAGGCTACAGCTTGTATCTTGAGTGACTGTAATATGTTTACACCCCTTGAGGGGTGGGAGAACAATGGCGGGGTATAATGCCCCTTGGGCTTTTCTTGTTTTTCAGGAAACTATGATTACTGGGTATGTAGACATAATGAAGGTTTTAGTTGAAAGCGAGCACAACAGAAAAGAATACTCTTAATTGACCAGAGATTCTTGGGAGTCTGGTACATGTAACTGACATGATTTAGTTCTCATTCTGAATCCTTTCTACTTGGTTGTCTCAAAGAATCCTTGAGCAACAAACACAGGATATCTGGGCATCTTCAAATGTTTCTCAATAGCTTGTTGTATTTCAACTAATTCATTGTTACTTCCAGCAAGAAAACAATTCCAATTTCCCATGAACTGAAAAAGATTCATTTTGCTTGAACACTAATTTGTACATGCTTTCTGACAATTTTACTCTACAGAGTAAGCATCCCTCAAAATTTTTCACAACTGGGATGGCAGTTGTTTACTGTTTACAAAGAGAAACTGGTTGGTTATGGTTTATGTAAATGGCAAGCAAAACTCCTGAGCCCTCCTGAACTCAAGACTGGTGTGCTCCGTTTGCACAATCCACTATAATAGAACTGGTAGAAAAAAGCAAATTACAGGTAGACTTCCATTTTTCCATTCAGATACTCTAGTTGGGAATGGGCGGTTCCAGCAAATATCCATACCATACCACGGACGGCCTTTCGGAATTCCGAGGGCAAGGGGGGAGTTTTAGATCCTGGATTTCCACAGGAGACAGACAAGAGTGTACTCCTTGGAAAAGCTAATTTTATGGACTTTTAAAATCAGTTCACAAATAAAGCACGAACTGAAGACGCTATGTACGGGGGGGATACTTACGATTGGAATTCCGAAGGCATGGGGGGGTTTTAGATCCGGGATTTCCACAGGAGACAGACAAGAGTGTACTCCTTGGAAAAGCTAATTTTATGGACTTTTAAAATCAGTTCACAAATAAAGCACGAACTCAAGACACTACTGACTACCGCGTAAGCAGGATACAAGACAAGCATCGATCAATCAGACATGTGTTCGTGTTCATTTGCAGAAGAAAACCGACAAAACATGGGTTCTACATCAAGCTCCAGAGGCCTTGACGTTGATGAATTTCTTATCAGATTAATAAAATATGAAAAATGTATGTTTCTCACCACTTGTATATTTCTTGCACTCCCGTCACATGAACGGCAAAAACTCGCGTTTGGGAAATGGCCCATTATGAGACTTGACAACTTTTTTTTGACGCTGTTTAATTCCAGAAATGCCGCACATTTTGTATATCTTTGAAGGCAGTTTCTGTATAAATACATCCAAAACATTTTTCGAATTTTTGTAGGACTTCAATATTTCCTCAATACATGTATTTTGACCGAGGACGCCATTTTTGAAGTTCGTGGGATTGGCCGCAACTGCTCACCCCGATGGCTCAAATTCAAGATGGCGGAAACGAAAATACACTCGATCGTAATATCTTCCGAGTGCACACACGTACATCACACGACATTCTTATTTTAATGTTCTGTACCAGTTTGGGGCAATGTCAAGTTAATGTAGGTTGCATCTGTTGAACAGTGGTAAGGAGAAAAATTTTTAATTTTTTTAAAATTTTCATTCCAGAATTTCCAGAGTCACAATGATTCCCTCTATAACCAGCTGTACTGAACAGAAGTAGAGCCATTTGAAATAATTTTCCGTAAAATAAGCCAAATTGGGCCTATTAGCGAACCCTGCAGGTAATTCCGAAGGGTTTGACAAAAAAATGGAAAATCGAACGGGAGGGGAGGTTTACGATTATGGAAATCCGACGGCATGGGGGGATAACGCATTTTGGAAATTCCGAAGGCAGGGGGGAGTTAAAATATGGAAGCCGTCCGTTGTATGGTATGGATATTTCATGGAATTGCCCAATTTTGGACTACCTTTCTAGACAATCTGCCTTACCATTAACATCCCAAGAGATATAATTTTATATTTCGAGGTTTTTGAGGCCAACACTTGCCATCTTAAGACAAAAACAAAGCCATAGGAGGGTTCTTAAAATAGCAAGTGAAAAGGATAATATTATGCGCCGATCAATTCGAAACTTCAACATCCCCCCCCCGGGCATACCCCGGGCATTTGACTGTGCATCGTGCCCAGGGAGGGGGGAATTTGAACGTTGTGTTGAAAGGGTGGGGAATTTGAACCGGATTTATCTTTTGTTCTGACGTAATACGCCCGAGAGTTTTTCGGTTTTTGCAGGGTATGACGGGTTTCCAAGATAGAATTTCGCCTTTGTTAGTTAATAACTCTTTCAAAAGAAGTTTGAAGGTGTCATTACGGCATATCTCACTCTGAAAAGCGTGAA
>Ga0126336_10001252_pt1 | contig 12829 bp, 11 predicted proteins | sample SidCmetagenome_FD_92530 | JGI IMG/M metagenome (GOLD analysis project Ga0126336, IMG submission 92530) | Coral microbial communities from El Islote,Puerto Morelos, Mexico - Siderastrea C C metagenome | ecosystem: Host-associated > Invertebrates > Cnidaria > Coral | place: El Islote,Puerto... | reverse complement strand
AGTTTACAATACGTACCCACCAACAGGACATTTTTGTTTTCGAATGGTTTGAAGTCCTTGTAGGCGTGACTGTGAATCTTCAGCCCTGTAAACTCGTCCATCCCAGGAAAGCTGGGCCATGAGGGCTCCGAGTGGTGACCGACACACAGCATGACAGCATCATACACTTCTTTCTTCACTTCTTCAGGATCCTCGCTGTTTTGATCTTGATAGAGGATTTCCCATTTTCCGCTCTCTTCGAAATCAGTCGCTTTCCTGAGAGTTCAACGACCTTTGTACGAAATCGAATGCATTTGTTCAGATCAAACGCTTCCGCGTACAAATGAAGATACTTCACGATCCAGTCGTGGCGCATGTAAGGTGGGTATTCCTTTGGGATTGGAAAATCCGAAAAGCACATCATTTCCTTGCTGGTGTTGATCACAGTTGACTTGTAAACAGAGCTATGCCGTTCTTCCTCGGTGAAATACCACAAGCCACCGATTGAGTCTTCTTGCTCGAAACACACCGGTTCCAATCCTTCGTCTTTGCAGCATTTTATGCAAGTAAGGCCACTAGCTCCAGCTCCTATTACTGCAACTCTCATCTTCAACAAAGAAAGAGACGAAACGGGAAAAAGCTCTCTGAAAAAAAAAGTAATCTGAGAGCTGACTCCAGTAAATAGTCATGTCATGTAAAATGCACCAAGAGTCCCATGTCACGCAACATTTCTCAGAGCCTCAGAGCGTTGCGTTACAAAAGAAGATTGCGGATTGTGACTCCGAATCGTTTGTCCTCGGAATCGACGTAGGAACAACCTCGATCAAAGTATCCCTGTTGCGAAATAGCACTAGAGATGTTGTTGAAAGTTTTAGATGTGAAACAGGGGCAAATATTTGCGCTGACGAACTGAGCTTCGCGGAGCAAGATTTTTGGTTGTTTACAGCATGCTCTTGGTGAACTCTCGTCGCATAATCTGGCCAAAGTGAGCAATGTTGGAATATGTGGACAAATGCATGGGTGTGTGATGTGGAAAGGACAGTCTTGCATGACATGGAACACATCAGAATCTTACGAATATTTTAAATCCAGCGACAATGTTTCTCGTTTAATTACTTGGGAGGATAGAAGATGTACTAATGAGTTTTTGGCGACGCTTCCCGGTACACGCACAAATGTTGCTATTTCTACTGGTTTTGGATGTGCTAGTCTTTTCTGGCTTCGAAAAAACCATCCTAGTCTTTTGGAACGTTTCGACTGTGCTGGGACGATCATGGATTTTATCGTGTGTGTTTTGTGTCAAATGGACAAGCCTTTTATGTCTCCACACAATGCTGTCAGCTGGGGATATTTTAATGTTCATAACATGATGTGGGAGTTAGAGATGTGAGTTAATTAGCCATCTCCCTTTATTGCGGAGTTTTTGCACCTGTCTTTAACATCGAGTTTCTTCAAACATTTATAATAATCATTTAAAAAATAAAGTATTAAAAAATAATAGTAATTTAGTAAATAAATTAATTATTTGTTTTATTCATTTGCCACAAAAAAAATCAAGCACATTACAATTATAAGCTAAGGTTATAAAAGTGGCAAGGAGGTCTTTACTAGCCAAATGTCTGTCTCCAGGAGCGTGCAACCAGAGGATTGGTAAGTTAAAGTCTGTGTCAAGCCAAGCGGCCCATTTCGCCGATGCTTACCCGGTTTCTGTAGCATTAAGCAACTAGGAGTATTTTTACTCCCCCGTGGATGCAAAGGGTGACCAGAGAAAGATTTCTAAAAATTTCGGCTAGTCTTTACTAATTATGTTTTTGGTGAAAATGTTCTTTCATTTTTTCCAACCACATCCAAGAATGAACAGTTACAAACTGTACAAATCAAGGGTGAAGCTAATCGTATTACTTTATGTGAACCAGCCCAGCATACCATTATAATACCACTTTATTCCATCCATGCCCTTTTATGGGATCCTGGCCTGGAGGCCTGCAACAGCACTTTAAGGTAAATTCCCAACACAACACTCATAGAACATCAAAAACCGTTTGAAAACAACCTGCAGGATGATTTGGTTAAATTATTTTTTTTGTTAATTAGTTATACATATAGAGCCATATCAGGTGCCAATTTATTGTTTTAAACCATTTTTTAAATAAATGTTTCTTCTTTTCTGCCATTTATAGCCTAAAAGGTGCAAAATTCCCAACCCATCTCCTGCCAGTGGTGGTAGAGTCAGATACTGTGGCTGGTAAACTTCAAAAGCCTTTCTGCAATATTCCTTCTGGAACACCTGTGGGGGTGGGACTGGGGGACTTCCAGTGCTCAATGCTCGCGAGTTTATCACAGCAGAGTGATGCAGGTGATATATATACCGGTATATTTTTTTACATTAATGTTAACAATGAAATAGTACGCATTTGAAGGTTTATTCTTGAAACATGGTCGCCATGTTTAACTACATGTGAACAAGACTTGGTCTAGTCCTCCACGGCTGATCTACAACACATGTGGATACTACGACAAAAAACATACGTGTTATAACTTATGATCATAGTTAATCAAGGGAAATGGTTATGAAACCCGACAAACATCAAATAAGCAAACAAACATTCAAAGATTTATGTTTGAAGGTCAACAACGGTACACATCTTTTGTTTTGAACTCATACACTATGCACACATTTCAAAATAGCAATGTTTCTATTGGTTAGTTACATGAACACACATTATTTTACCACCTATGGTATTTTGTCAGGTGAACAAAAACAAATAACAAAGAACTTTATCAGGCTTCATAACCATTTCTCTTAAATAACTACCAGTAGATGAAAAATTCTGACTCACTTTTCTGACATATTTGTCATTCTCAGTTCTTAATATTGGCACTTCCTGTCAGCTTGCCGTTGTCATTTCTAATACTGCCAGTGTGGGAGAATCTCCAAGCCAAGCTACAAACATTACAAATGAAGCAGTGCAAATTCTTCCATTCTTTCAAGGAAGAAGGGTCATTACAGCTGCATCACTTTCAGGTATTGTAGCCAGATACTAACACAATAGTCTTTACTGAAACCCCCACAGTGACTGTAAACATGGCAGATATGGCACCAAGAATTACAGCGGATTCAGGTTGAGTGTTTAATGGCCTCTGTTGTCGCGTTCGTTGTCACAGTTGAATTGATTGCATTGCGAGGCAAAATGACAGTCGTTGCTAGGCGGGAATGACAACGTTCTGCCTCAAAAAACCACAACATGCTTTTTCTCAGACAGAACTTCATCATTCCCACCTAGCAACGTCTGTCATTTTGCCTCGCAATTCAACCATGACAACAAACGTGACAACTGAGGCTGTTAAATGCTCAACCTAAATCTGCAGTAAAGTACCGGTAACTGTTCTGTAAGTAATGGCCGTTTCCAAGTGCAACCATTTTTTTAGGGAAATTATATGTAGTTCCAAAAATTATCCATACCTTCCCCTCAGAAAGGATTTTTTCCTAAGGACCCTCCACCCAACCCTCTGGAAATTTCCAGTTAAGTTTCATACAATTCCTTCTAAGATTTTGGTCTCTGAGACCCCTCCCACCCCCAGGAATTTCCAATTTCTTCTGTGGGGGAGTATGGACATTTTTTGGAACCTCACAATACTGTTGCCAGTTGATATAAACTGTATAATTATTTTTTTAAAAGCTCTACACATTTGCTGCCACTACACAGCACAACTTTGTCTCAGATAGGTGGTGAAATAAGCATCTAGCCATATCTTTGTGCAGTTACTTGTCCTTTGATGAGCAGAGAACAAAAGTATTGAAAGTTGTTTTTAACGTATGAAATTTATCATTAAGAAACCTTCAACAAGTCAGTGGTAATTGTTGTTAAAAATAATTGCTAATTTGTCTTTACAGGTGGTAATGTTTTTGCTACCTATTTCAAGATGTTGACATCATGGATGAAGGATCTTGGCATAACAGACAGCCTTCCATCAACTGATGAAATTTATCAAAGAATACTAGACTCATGTGCAGATAAAAAGGGTTCAACATCACTTAAAGTAACTCCCACTTTGTGGGGAGAAAGGCACATTCCAGATCAAAGAGGGCAAATGAGTAACATTACATCAGACAATATCTCACTTGGAGATGTTGGTGTGGCTTTATGCCGAGGACTTGTGGAAAATGTAGAGCAGATGATGTCAAGAGAATTTCTGGACTTGCATGGTGTACAAAGGATTGTAGGCACTGGAAGTGCTTTGTTAAAAAATCAGGTTCTCCAAAAACAAGTTGAACAGGTTTTTGGATTGCCGCTGGTACTGAGTGAAAATGCAGACGCATCAACAGGAGCTGCATTGGCTGTTATTGCAGAGAAAAATTAATGCGAGATATTACACTACACCACCATAGCATAGCCACTTTCCCAGCCAATTGAAATTAATATTTTATTTAATATGTTCATCTGTTGTCTCTGGCTTGGTTCGCCGTAATCCATTGTCTGTATGCCTCATATATAATTACTGTGTCAGCCATTGCTGCACTTATACTGTCAATTGTGTTTGCCATGGGCACATGAACAAGTTGTCCACCATACTGGCATGCCAAGTTCTTCACAGTTTCTCCCAGTCCTGTGGTTTCACCACCAATAACCAGAACACTGGGTCCTTGAGTCCAGTCCACTTGGAAATATTTCAGTGATGGAATGTTTAACTTGCCTGATGGATAAAATAACAAAACACAGGATTAAAAAGTTCATTAATGCATGTAACTGATCAACCCTTTGGTGACATTCTATATTTAAATTGTTTAATCGTTGTTGAGTACACTGGAGAACATTGCTTGGATACACTTTATGAATTTCTTTAGTTTCTGTAGGAAATTTACAGTGTTAAGGTCAGAATTCAAGTAACTCACCACAAAACCGAAAATGTTGTTGCGTGTTTCTTTCATTATGTGTGTAAAGCATTCATGTACAAACTCTTTGTGTTTGGCAAAACTGTGAACATGTGTTACACGTTTCAATCCTTATGAGTTTCTGGTTTCATTTAATACATCCTCATCCAGGTTCTAATTTAACTACGAGTAACAATTTTTCCACTTTTAAGCTTGCATGTCTTTCCCAGAAAAACCACTAGCTGATAGTAAGTTTCTAAATCTCAACTGTACATGGAAAATAAAATAATGTTGATTGATTTTCATACCAGGGATGTTGTTGTCTGCAAGAAAAATCCTTTTGTCTTTAATAAGTTTCTCGATCTCTTCCCAATGTATGTTGTAATGAATTGGAACGTAGAAATGTCCACCAGCAGCACATCGTAACACTTTTGGTTCCCACGCATCAACACAGCCAGTTGAGGTTATAAATGACTGGCAACCTGCTGCTGCACATATCCGCAATAATGTACCTAGACAGAGCACAGTTTATCATCATCATCATCATCACCACCATCATCATCACCATCATCATTATCATCATCATCATCATCATCATCACTGACCATCATTATTGTTTTCATCATTATATTGTTGAGAAACCCATGACTGTTTTGAAGTAAAAATCAAAGTACCCAACAAAGGATGTTCAGGGCTGCGCTCTAAGAAAAATCACAATGCGCCCAAAGGTTCCAAACTATAAGATCCAGGGTGCCCAGCATAAAGCTTATATGAAAGAAATAAGATTATCTGGTCGCCCAAAGACAAAAGTTAGTCGCCTGAGGCACCTAGGCACCCTTAGAGCACAGCCCCGATATTAGAATCATGATCATTTATGCTGTTACAGCATTGGACTCTGATTGGGTGAGTTGAGTAGGAGGGGGGTGAATAGGAAAACGGATTGATGGATTTGAACCATATTTTTGCCCGGATTTCGGATCCAGAGCAAATTTTTTAACAGATTTGCGGATCCTGCAATTGCAGCGGATCGCGGATTCATCCAATTTTTGGGCCCGGATTTTGGATGTTGCTTGAAATAAAGTTCGGATCGCGGATCTCAATTCTCAGAAATTCTTTGCATTTGTTTTAGACCATTTTACTTTTTGTTTCTTTGTTCACGCGCAAGACTGAAAAGCTTATTGCTTCTTAGCTAACACAAAACAACTCCAGTTGCAGTTTTTTTTGCAAATCCTAGCGCCAAATAAAATTTGGCTTCAAAAGTTAGACCTGTCATTAAAAATGTGAATATATTTCATCGTGATGTAAGATAGGAATGAACGTTTATTCGTTTGTCTCGCGATAGAAGAAAAGCTATCCGAACAAGGCTTCATTCTAATAACATCACTAGAGACAGTGGAATAGAAATTCCTGAAGCATGGATACCTACGATCAGAAAGCATAACAGCCATTCAACTACAAAGCGGACCTATGAGGGAACATCATCTGTTTGTCGGAATAATGAGGATCGAAATGCACCAATCACAGCGAACCAACGTGCATAAATGGCGACGCGTAAACAATCCGGCGACCTCATCGCCTGATGAAAACTAGCAGTATTCCTAAAGTAAGACCTTTTTTAATGGATCAACGGATTTGGTCATTAAATTACAACGGATCGACGGATTTGGACATTAAATCAAGACGGATCGACGGATTTGCATACCCCTATTCACCCCCCTCGAGTAGATTTGTGCCATGTGTTCCTCCCATGTTGTTTACTAGTTCAGTTGGGTTTTGATGCTACATTATGGTGTAACACACGTTTAGAGAGTTCAGTTAAAATAAAGTCCTGGAATTGAAGTGGCTTGGATAGTATTCTTTTAACAAGGGAAACATTCACAGATGGTAAAAATAACCTGTTGCCAGCTACGTACAGAAAAGGAAAACCCTGAACATGATGACCATACCTAAGTTTGAGGGATCTTTCAGTCCATCGCATAACACTGTCAGAGAATTTTGAAGTGAATGTTTGCTTTTCAATTTTCCTCCTTCTCCTTGTCTTGGACGCTTAAACATTCCAATGATACCAGGCGGTGTGACGGCATTTGAAAGAGTTTCCATTGTTCCCTTGCTCACTTGTGCAAGACAGTTGTTTGGTAAACTGGAAGTGTCAATATGATCCAAGAGTCCTGGATCACTGTAGAATACGCTTAAAACTTTAGCTTTGGCCAGCAATGCCTCCTTTATTAGACGCCATCCCTCTAGGATGATTCGGTTATGTTTTTCGTGTGTGTTTTCTTTTATTCAGGGATGCTGCCATTCTATAGAAAAAGAATTCCTTCTTATAATAGGGAATATAATCAGATCCTTTCATGTACTCAGTTGAACAAGACACATTCAGTCCATTTTTGTCTCAAAGGTTGAGATATAACCTCATAAAAACAGCCAACATCTACATGAAAGACATTTGAATAGGAACAGGAGAGGAACAGAGTCACCAAGTAAAACTTCTCAAACTTTGATCCAACAATGTTCAAACAAAATTTGAGTATTAAATCCTGTGCTAATCTTTAATCAAATTTCAAGTTCATACAAACTCTTGCAACACAATAATACAACGTACACATTGGCATTCTGGTCAAAAATGGGATCAATTTGGAGAACTGGGGGTGCAACTTCGACCATAAAATTCCAAGGATTTTCCCGGGGTCGGGGAGGGGGAGGGGGGCGGAGGCAAGCACGTTTAATATCCATATTGCGACTCGTGTTAACTCTTGAGAGGATCGTCCCAGGAAACAAAGTTGACCGTCGTATTATGAAGTCATTTTGAGAAAATTATAGTTCAGTATGAGAAACTTACTAAAATTTACCTGAGTCGTGGCGTGCCACTTTCAATAATGGCGTTATCTGTTCTCATCTCATGCCTAGGCTTTTGCGTTTGACCAGCTTGAGATGCCTCAAAAGAAAATCTCGTCACTATTCGGGCTTGTTTCACTAGACTAAACCTTTGAATAAACATATGCATTGCATTCAGATCGTGAAAACTATATAAAGTTTTTTAAATCGAGAAAAAAGAGCAAAGCCCTGCAGAACGCGCCGAACACAAAATTTGCCAGGCGTCAATTTGTGGTTGCTCGGGCAAACTGGAACTAGCTGAAACTGCGATGGCAAAAAGGAAGACAGCGGTATGCTCATAGAAAAACAATATGGCGGAAAACTTGGGGCTAAAAATGTTGCAAAGCTAAAATTGTCAATTTTTTTCTGAGTTTCCATCCAGTCTGAGTTAAACGCGTGAAAGGATGAAGCTTTTTAAGTTGTGGGTCCATCAGCAAAACTTCAGCGAAAATGAACTTATCATAAACCCAAAGGAATTCCCGAACGAAAAAGTCGGAGACATTTTGGAAATACATCACCCAGATGAAGACAACACTCGTCTGCTACTGCAGATCAAGTCGATCAGCCCCGATTTCCAACAAAAAGATACAATCAGCATCGAACAGTCCGTGGCTAATATATTTCAGCTGAGGACATATTGGGATGTGGAAGTCACCAAGGTTGAACCTAAGGATGACACTAGCAAGGGCAAACTTGTTAGCAAGTATCTGCTTTTTTAAAGAAGGACTGGTGTACCTCTACAAAGTGCTGGACTTGAAAGCCATAGAAGCAGACATTAAATTTACAGAACAACGAGCAGAGGGAAAACAGAAGAATTCCGATCAAAGTTTACGACCATCTCAGGCAGCTAGCGTGAAAACAGTCTCCCTTGCTAAAGAAATGAGAAGCTTACAAGTAACAGAACAACATGAGTTCACCAGAAAAGCGCTTGCTAACGCAAAAGACAGATTCAAGCGAGCTCGCGAGAAAGCAACAGAAGCCTTCTGTAATGAGGCCCTAGGCACCTCTGATCGCATCTTAACCATGCAGTATCGTGTTATGGCGACATTGCTGGAGGAAATAGACAATCCGGTGGAAACGTTAGCGGCGTGTAGATTGTGTCTTGAAGAACTGCATTCCATGCCAGCGGTTCAGAAAAGCTTCAACGTACACCTTAAGCAAGGCCTTAGGTCTTGGTTTAACCAGGCTGAACGCGAAGAGATAATTTGTTCAGTGTGTCGCGTAAATCGAGTGATTTTCAATGTCATGCAAACGGTCGGCGGAGACGTCAATCTCTCGCTCTGGCCTTGTGTTGATATTGGAGAAGAAAACGTTGATCCATTGAGTGACGGAAGAGTGACATCATTACAACGAGATGAAGACATGGAGCACTCCCTTTTAAAACCGTGGTCACCACCTGTTCAAGAGGGAGAGGCGGAGAAAGTGGTATGGGGTATCACTACAAACACGCGAGGGCAATTCATCACAGTGGGCAGGGTTTCTGATGTTAGTTACCTAGAAGTATTTACTGTAACTGCACTGGTAAGCAATTGCACTGTTACCGTCTTCCGCTTTCGACAAACGAGAGTAGAGTGTTCATGAACGATATACTGATAGACACAGACCGAGAAAATAACGTTTTCATATTGGTCAACTGGAGTAGTTTCAAGAACGATGTGAAGAGTGTTTGGAGTACCGTACAACTGTTTGACGAGCATGCCACTCTGAAACACGAGTTTAATCTGGAAGAAGGGTCTGAGGGTTCCAGTATTACAGTGAATGTCAACAACAAAGTGTTTGTGGCAATAACGAAGGACCATCGATCTTACTCAGGAGCAAAAGAGATCCAAGTATACGATACAAATGGACTGTTTCTACACAGCTTTGGAGAAGGAACATTGACCAGAGTAATTGACATCACTGCTACTAACTCAGTGGACGGTAGAACAATAGTATTTCAAGCAGGACCCTCGGTTCACTTGTTTAGTGAACTGGGACACCACCTTTCTAGGTTCAATTTTAGAGATTCTGAGGGGTATCACGTTGGTTGTATAGCTTCTCACCGTACAAGCAAACATGTTTTCGTTTTGTTACAAAATTACCTATTCTGTCCTTATAAATGTATCTTCCCAAGAATGCTTTACATTTTCACCTTAGATGGCGAGTTTCTCCGTAGCATTCATCTCTATGCAAAATGGCAAAATCACTATAAAAGCAAGCAGGGTGCCATAGTGACTAAAGAAGGACTCGTCGCCATGCCGGCACGTGAAAGAAGAACGTTAACAGGGAAAGAGATGATTGTCGTTTTGTAATATTTTCACAAACACTGGCCTAGAAATTCAGCCCATCGTCCGAAATAAAAATCGGAGAAAAACAAGATTTCGTTGTCCAACTGAAAATATTGCAAACACAAGCAGCACCACATGAAAGTAGTGTGGTATTATATGTTGTTAACCTTATAAATGTAAATAAAATCGTTTAAAAAAAGAAAGGAAACTACTGCTCTATAGCTTTTGGTTGAATGGTCACACATAAGGATTTCATCTCCAAACTTAAAGTTAGAATCACCTTATGCAACATAATGAACAGCAACACAGAAATGTACTGTTCAGTAGCTTTCATTTGAATGGTCACACTTTAGGATTTCATCCACAGACTCAAAAGTCAGAGCCACCTTGTACAACATAATAAACAGCACCACAGGAAAGTACTGCTCGTTAGCTTTCATTTGGTCACACTTAAGGATTTCACTTAAAGACTCAAGACGTAAAGCCACGTTGTACAACGTATCAAACAGCACCATACGAACATGCTCAAATTTGTTCCATTTGCATGGTCAAACTTCAGGATTTGAATTTTCGTCCTAAGACTCAAAACTTTGAACCACCTTGTACAGCATAATAAACGGCACCACAGGAAAGTACTGCCCAATGGCTTAAATTTGAATGGTCACACTTTAGGATTTCATCCACAGACTCAAAAGTTAGCGCCACCTTGTAGAGCACTATAATGACCACAGGAAAGTAGTGCTCAGTAGCTTTTATTTGAACGGTCACACTTTTGAATTTCATTCACAGACCCATCTTGTATAGCATAAGAGACGTTCTGCTTTTAACTTGAACCTGTTCCAATTAAGACTATATATTAACAGTGAAAGTGTATACTGAGTCTAAGAAAGACCACCCTGCCACACCCTTATGAAGGGCACGTTACCTCTATGGCCAAAGAAGATACGTGTTGTGTTGCCTTCGCTTACTTACTTCAACCACGATTTTAACTGATCCCTAAACGGGGATATTGGGGAAGGACGGGGTCTTATTACAAAACCTGACTTCTAAGGTGGGGGGAGGGGTCAATTTCAGTTGCCCCTTGAAATCTCTGATCACGATACAGCAAGTTATTGATAGCGGTTGAAAGATCAACGCAGGCGCAAGAAACATTAACAAGAAGGACTAGAAAGCCGGTCCGAAATAACGTACTTCATCGAGATTTCCAACAGGAGCGTGGACCCTCGCGACCCCTCCAAACGAACTGAAACAAAGAACAAGAAAGATCGAAGAGAATGGAAAAAATCGGAAGGAGTACTAAACAACGGACAAAGTAGAAACTAAAAATTCTGAAAGCGACGCTTAGTTTTATACTAGACCAAGTTTAACTAGACTCATCCAATATCTGTTAGAGCAAATTCGTTGGCAAATTAACATATCTGGAATGAGTGTTTCTTCCAATAGCGGTTTCTTGAATCAGGGTCATCTTTAAATGAAATGAAAGCGAGGTCTGTGGATCTGTTCACTATATGCAATTAAACGAAAACACGAGTCCGCGGAAGAGCACGGTGACGGTCCTATACTCTGGCCGAAGCAGAGAGGAATAGATAAGTTAGCACGAACTACCGAAGAGATCTACACACCCCAACCGCGGTAGCTTGGGGGGCGGGGGTTGGCATCTCCCCCTTGTACGCCCAAGGGTTAAGCGTGAGGATATATGAACAGAAACAAAATTGCCTTTAATTTAAAAAAAACAAACAAACAAACAAATCAGACTTAACGTTTGACAGGGAATGTTACCAAACTTCACATTTTCGCTAAATCCAGTGAGGCAAAAAATCGAGGTAGTAAAAAGTTCAAATTTGTCAGCATGGGTTTGAAAAATGGACTCTTGGATTAACAAACAAAAATATTGACCGGAGATAAACACCTATTTATACATGTCTCTCTAGTTAAAGTTGTATGATGACCAAAATGAATTCAGTGAATGTAAAACCAACCGAACCCGGTCTCGCGAACCGTTTATTGATAAATTTTATAATCTTCCACGGTCATCTACAACTACAAAATAAAGTTAACAAGGCTACAGATATGTTTTAGTCCTATTGCTAGTACAAGTACAGGGCGGTGAACAATAAATAAAATCACTTGTTAAAGTGGCTAAGAGAATGTATTTCCTCGACCAAGTCTAGGGCATCTATTTCAAATTTCGTGTTGTTGCCTTTTCCACATCAATAAACTGGACTAAATTTTTGCTAATTTTGTGTCCTTCGCATTAAAGGTAGAGAAAATTCAACATTCTCACCTCAGTGGTGAAAATAGGTGATTATTTCGGTCTTAATCTTAATGACAACAAGAAGGGGCCCTTATTCAAGGGAGACCATTTGATGGAAGAAATATGGTATTGCCACTTTTTAGTCAAAACCTTGATTAAAAATGCACGAACAAGAAGATAACTGAATTCTGGAAGGGACAACAAAAGCATACAGTAACAGCAGCAGTTTTTCTATCAAATAGGAAAAGAAACTTGGTAAAGTTGACTCAAACATTTGTAAGTGGTAATCTGTATCCACCCTAGCCATCCACAGATAAACGCACCAACAAACGGTTTTATTTCACTAGATTAGTATTAGACAACGTACTGACATGGGTGCGTAATTATTGCCTTGAGAAACCGACTTTCTGCAACCTGAGGCCGGATTCACGAAGCTCTCGTAAGTTCAGATGGACCGTGACTAGTTAACAATTATTCTACGAGGGCGCGCTGGATATCGAATGATAGATAACCAACGAGGCGCGTAGCGCCGAGTTGGTTATAATCATTTGATATCCAGCAAGCCCGAGTAGAATAATTGTT